>ERZ1292640.1628-Hain-H43-02um-R1-1628-length-18422-cov-7_pt1 | contig 18422 bp, 15 predicted proteins | sample MGYA00564404_ERZ1292640 | MGnify/ENA primary metagenome ERZ1292640 (study PRJEB36523, sample SAMEA6512636) | groundwater metagenome | collected 2019-01-08 | study: AquaDiva: Metagenomics assemblies of 32 groundwater samples
AAGATTTATAAGAACGGGCCAAGGTTCGAAGAGAAGGTGGGGGCAAGCTTCAGTTCCTGGGCTTATAGGATTCTTGTGAACACTTGCTATACGTATCTTTCCAAGAAGCAGGTAGAACTTAGAGACGTAGATGAATTCGGCAGTAGAGATAAAGATATAGGAAACGAAGAATTCTCTCTGGTGCATTCGATTCTCGCTCGCTTGCCGGCAAAGCTCTCTCGGCTCCTGTCTCTATACTTTCTGGAAGATAAAAGTTATCAGGAAATAGCGGACATAGAGCAAGTTTCGCTCTCGGCGGTGAAGTCGGGCCTCCATCGCGCCAAGAAACAATTCAAAGAGGTTGCTGTCAAAATAATATGAAATTAACGTCTATGAAAAAACAAATTATGTTCGGAGTTTATGTACTCTATGCTGTGCGTAAACTCTCCGCCAGCTGGCGGAAGCCGTTTATGGCAGAGGTAGCTATCTTTTTAATCATTGCGGCAACGATGTCCATCTTCGTTTCAGTGCCGTCTGTCTTGGCCAATATGTCTAATTCAGGCAATTTCTACCGCTATTTAATGATAGCGTTTTCCAATACTACCTTCTTGGTACAATTGCTTTTTCTTCTGGCTATTTCTACCATGATTTTATCCCTGCGTAATTTTGGTAATATAGTGGCAATACGCCACCTTAGCCCCGACGCTACTACGTAGGTCGGGATCCCGACAAGCTTTGCTTCGTCGGGACTCAGACCTATGCCATTCGTATATATTCTAAAAACTTCTTCAGGAAAATATTACATTGGAAGCACTGAAAATATTGAGAAAAGGATAACTCATCATATGGGTGGTTTTACTCCATCAACTAAGCGTTTGGGGAAAGTAAATCTCATATTTAAACAAGAATATAAAACTTTAAGTGAAGCTCGAAAAATAGAAAGAAAGCTTAAAAAACTTAAGAGAAGAGACTATATAGAAAAAATTATTAAAGACGGGTATATTAAGACTGCTACTTAGTCGCCGACCTAGCTCAAAGGTAGAGCAACGGTATCGTAAACCGTAGGTTCGGGGTTCAATTCCCCGGGTCGGCTCATGGCCACTAAAGAAGAATTAGAGGAAAAGATTAAGGCAATCGAGGAGCGCATGGGTTCTGCGGAATTTTGGGCTGACCGCGATATCGCTCAAGCTACCGTCCGTGAACTGCAGGGGCTAAAGGATGAGCTTGGAGGAGTGGGGAAGTATGACCGGGGCGGGGCAGTTATGACTATATTCTCCGGTGCGGGAGGAGATGACGCAGAAGATTTCTCCCGCATCCTTTTGGAAATGTATTTGAAATTCTTCGGCCAGAAGAAATGGGGTTATTCGGTACTTCATAAAAATAAGAATGATCACGGCGGATACCGAAATATAACTCTTGAAATTAATGGAGAGAATATCTACGGAGCGTTAAAGAACGAATCAGGCGTGCACCGCCTGGTGCGCATCTCGCCATTCAATGCGTCCGCTAAACGCCACACCTCATTCTCCATGGTGGAAGTGATACCAAAGTTTGAAAAATTGGGAGAAGTAAAAATCCCGCCGGAAGAGATAAGGGTGGAACTTTCCAGAGCGAGTGGTCCGGGCGGCCAGAATGTAAACAAGCGCGAGACTGCCGTGCGACTGGTGCATATCCCGACCAATCTCGCAGTACACGTCGAATCCGAACGAAGCCAAGCCCAGAATAAGGAAAAAGCACTCGCCATGTTAGAAGCTAAATTATATAAATTGAGAGAAGAAGAACGGGTGGCGAAAGAGAAGGGAATGTATATCTCGAAAACCACCCAGATAGAATGGGGAAACCAAATTCGCTCTTATATTTTGCACCCATACAAAATGGTCAAGGATCATAGAACTAATGTCGAAACCGCTCAAGTTGAGAAAGTTTTAAGTGGCGACTTAGAAGAATTTTTAGAAGCCGAAAAAGAGCTATAAATAAAGGTATTTTCATGTGGACACTCGGTGTCCACGAACCATTGACTTTTAATACTAAATGTGATAGACTTAAATAGTAGGCAAAAGTTCTTTTCATTAACAGATTGCGGGGCCTACACCGCAATCCACCCCGACAGGGCCTCCAGCCGTGGAGTGAGGAGTGAGTATGAGTACACAGCAAATCGACCGTCGGTTCGACCAGCTTCTCGACAGTCTCAAGGAGTTTGATGAAAAGGCGGACAAGCTCCGTCGCATCGGGAACTTCCTACGGAGCGCAATCGACGATGCGTGGAAAAGTTCGGGTCAGATGAATCTCATCCGGTACGCGGACCTCGTCGTCCGCATGCCCATCGGAGAGATGAATCCGATGCTAGTCGAGATATCTCTCGATAAGAAAAGTCTGCGCGCTCGCATGCGCATCCTCAACGGCGGCGGCAACGAGGTCACGGAGAGCAATATCACCCGTCTCGGCCTCGATTTCCTCATGGGTAATCCGAGCCCGATGATTGACGCGGCGGCCAAGTTCTGCGAAGGACTGGGTTGCCTCGAGACCTTCAAAGGCAAGGTCGGACGCTTCTGCCTGATGGAGTACAAATTGTAGTTCTGCACCCCTCTAATACCCCGCCGAACCGGCGAGTGGTTCGGCGGGGTGTTTTTGTATAAATATTATCTTCCAATACTTAATACGAAATAAGAACGCTATAGCGTTCTTATTTCGTATCTTTACTTAAACATAGATTATTGTTAATCTATTGCAATGCTAAAAATTAGGTTGCAGAGGGTAGGGAGGAAGCACGAGCCGTCTTTCCGGCTAGTTTTGACCGATTCTAAGAACTCGACCAAGAGCGGACGCTTCACGGAGACCTTGGGCTCTTACGACCCCAGGAAAACTACCGAAAAATTCAATGCCGAGCGCATACAATACTGGCTTTCCCAGGGTGTGGGACTTACTCCCAGCGTCAATAATCTCTTAATCAAACACAAGATAATTAAAGGCAAGAAAGTTCATGTTTCTAAGGTCGCTAAAAGTGATATAATCAAGACGGACCCGGTAGTACAAGCACAGTAGATTTCAGTTTATCCTTAACGAATAAAGATATGGATGACGTACAATTCCTTGAATATGTTGTAAAAGCGCTGGTTTCCCACCCCGAAGATGTGAAGATAAAGAGAACGGTAGATGAAATGGGGGTTCTCATGACTCTCGACGTAAACCCCGAGGATATGGGCAAGGTAATAGGCCGGAGCGGCAATACGGCTAAGGCGGTCCGCATACTCCTGCGCGTAGTAGGGATGAAGAACAATGCCCGCATTAATTTGAAGATAAATGAACCGGCGGGCCCTGCTGGCGGCATGTGGCGCGACCGCCGCGCCACCTCCGCTCCACACGCCGGGAAGACTCTCGATGAGGCGATGGAGGATTTGAATTTGGAATAGTAGTTAGTAAATAGTAAATAGATGCACTTCCATATTGTGACCTTATTCCCAAAGGCCTTTGACTCTTATCTTGGCGAGTCAATTTTGAAGCGCGCTATTGAAGACAGAAAGCTAAAGGTTTCTTTCTACAATCCGAGGGATTTTGTGAAAAATAAGTGGAAAAGGGTGGACAGGCCACCTTACGGCGGCGGGCCGGGACTTGTGATAGAAGCAGAGCCGGTCATCCGGGCTATCGAAGCTGCGCTTCGCAGAAGTAAGATTCAGGATTCAAGATTTAAGAATAAAGCCATTCCTAAATCCAGAATCCTAAATCCTAAATCCACCAAAATAATATTTTTATCTCCTGGAGGTAAGCAATTTACCAATGACTATGCTAAAAAAACTGCTAAGAAATATAAAAATATTATTTTAATGTGTGGCCGATACGAAGGAATAGATGCTCGTGTCAAAAAGGTGTTCCGGATGGATGAAATCTCGGTCGGACCGTTCGTACTTACGGGAGGGGAGTTACCGGCCATGTTTCTTATAGATGTTATCTCCCGGCAGGTCCGGGGCGTGCTCGGCAATTTCAATTCTCTCGAAGAGCGCCACATCTCCGGTTCAGAAATCTACACCCGTCCGGAAGTCTTTAAACACAAAGGCAAATCCTACAGAGTCCCCAAGATTCTCTTGTCTGGCCACACCGCTAAGATTGAAGAGTGGAAGAAGGGGGTTGACAAGAAATAGGGGCGGGTATAGGATAGCGCACAACGATTGAGTTAAGGCCTGGGGTTAGTTAGGGCTATTAATACAAATTATTTCTTAGGAAGCACGACAAGCAAACGGCGTGTTTTGAATTTTTTTGCTTATGGAGACATCCACCACTCAAAAATCAACTCAAAAAGAATCATTGCCCAAAAAATATTTCGGACGTTTTAGGAAGCCATTAACCAAGACACCCAACCTGGTAATCTCACAGGTCAATTCGTTCAAATGGCTCATTGAAAAAGGGCTCAAAGAAGTTTTCGATGAGTTTTCATCCATTAAGGATTTTTCGGAAAGGAAATTCCAGCTCGACTTCGTAAGTTTCGAACTTGCCGAGCCGAAGTTCGACGAATACACTGCCAAAGAGAGAAAGCTTTCTTACGAAGCGCCTTTGAAAGTACGCGTCCGCCTAAAGAACCTCATTATGAAGACGGAGAAGGAGCAGGAAATCTTCATGGCCGATATGCCGCTCATGACTTCCCACGGCACCTTCATTATTTCCGGCATCGAGCGCGTGGTTGTGCCGCAACTTGCCCGTTCGACCGGCGTCTCCTTTACCGCCCAGGAATTGAAGGGCAAGAAAACCTTTGGGGCCAAGATTATTCCTGGCCGGGGAGCTTGGATAGAGATGGAAACTGATCACGACGGCACCATATACGTGCGAATTGACCGCAAGAGAAAGTTTCCGGTCACGACGCTTCTGCGCGCTTTCGGCGTGGTATCGAACGATAAGATTTCAAACCTTTTCAGCGCTGTACCAGAAGCAAAACATTATCTTGAAAAGACTTTTGCCAAGGACCACACCACTTCCGTAGACGAAGCTGCTATTGAGATACATCGCCGTCTACGCGACGGCGATTTAGCCGCGGCCGAAAATGCGCGCGAGTTCGTGCGCTCCATCTTCGACAAGGAACGCTACGACCTCTCTCGCGTTGGCCGTTTCCGCTTCAACAACCGTTTCGGCATAAAGGAAAGCGCAAAGGAGATTGAGCGCCGAACCCCCTCTCTCAATGACTTTGTCTTGATAATTTCGCACATCATTCATCTCAATTCCACCCCAGGTTCCTTGGAGGACGATATTGACCACCTGGGCTCCCGCCGCGTGCGCTTTGTCGGTGAACTCTTCCAGCAGAAAGTCCGCGTCGGCATGGCTCAGATAAAGAGAAATATCCAAAACAGGATGTCGACTATAGATACCGATGTAACGCTGCCGGTTCAATTCATCTCACCAAAGCCCTTGCAAGCCAGAATGAAAGAATTTTTCACTACCAATCAGCTCTCGCAGTTCATGCAGCAGACCAACGCCCTAGAAGAGCTCGAGCATCTGCGCACTGTCTCCGCCTTAGGTCCCGGCGGACTCAGCCGCGCCCGAGCCGGCTACGAAGTCCGCGATGTCCATCCCAGCCACTACGGACGCCTTTGCCCAATACAGACCCCCGAAGGCCCGAACATCGGTCTTATTCTCCGCTTGGCTTCTTACGCTAGGGTCAATGACTTCGGCATGATAGAAACCCCTTACGCTGCAGTTTCAGAAGGTAAGATAACGGGGGAGATAAAGTATCTCAATGCTTTGGAAGAAGAGCATTTCAATATCACCCATGCCGCTACCCCGGTCGAGGACGATTTCTTAGTTCCGGAAATAGTAGAAGTTAGACACAAAGGCACGCCCGCCACAGTGCCGCGCAATCAAGTCCATTTTATCGACGTGGCTACCAATCAGGCTTTCTCCATTGTCACCTCGATGATTCCTTTCCTTAACCACGATGATGCTAACCGCGCGCTCATGGGCTCGAATATGCAGAAGCAGGCGACGCCCTGCGTCATCCCCGAAGCACCCCTGGTCTCAACAGGCATTGAAGAGGTGGCTATCCGAGACACGGGCCGGATCGTTTTCTCTGACGTTGACGGCACCGTTTCCGGAGTGGATGCCAAATCAGTAACGGTCAAAGACGGACGCGGCAAAGAGCATAAGTTCCCGCTGGTAAATTTCTCGATGACTAACGGCTTCACCGCCTTTCACCAGCGTCCTTCAGTGGAATTGGGCCAAAAAGTGAAAAGCGGCGCGGTGCTAGCGGACACCTCGTCCTCGGCGGGCGGACAGATGGCTATAGGACAGAATGTCTTAGTCGCGTTTATGAGCTGGTCCGGCGCCAACTACGAAGACGCCATCATCATATCGGAACGCTTGGTGGAGAAGAGTAAGTTTACCTCGATAGATATCAGAGAATTCACTATCAATGTACGCGATACCAAGCTTGGTCCAGAGATGACCACCTGCGACATCCCGAATGTGGGAGAGTCGAAGTTGAAGAATCTGGCCGAAGACGGCATTGTACGCGTAGGGGCGGAGGTGCGTCCAGGCGATATCTTAGTCGGCAAGATTACCCCAAAGGGCGAATCTCAACTTACTCCGGAAGAACGCCTGTTGCGCTCTCTATTCGGCGAGAAAGCCCGTGATGTCAAAGATACTTCCAAGCGCATGGAGAGCGGCCAGCGCGGACGAGTCATCTCGGTGCAAGTCTTTTCCCGAGAGAAAGGCGATAAGCTCGACTCCGGCATCTTGAAGCAGATACATGTCCAAGTAGCCCAGTTGAGAAATGTCTCCGTCGGAGACAAACTAGCAGGCCGCCACGGCAACAAGGGAGTAATTTCGAGAATTCTTCCCGCTGAAGATATGCCTTACATGGCTGATGGTACGCCGATTGACGTAATTCTCACTCCTCTCGGCGTGCCTTCCCGCATGAATTTAGGCCAGATTCTAGAAATGCATCTCGGGCTCGCGGCGTACACATTGAATTATCAGGCCGTGGTGCCGCCTTTCGCGGGTGCCTCTGAAGAGGAAATCAAAGAAGAATTGGTTAAGGCCGGCAAGAGCGATACTGGCAAGGTAAAACTATTCGATGGTCGCACTGGCGAGGCCTTCGACCAGGATATCGCCATCGGCTACATGTATATTATGAAGCTTCACCACATGGTCGAGGACAAGATACACATGCGCTCCATCGGCCCGTACTCGCTCATTACCCAGCAGCCATTGGGCGGCAAGGCCCAGAACGGCGGCCAGCGTTTCGGCGAAATGGAAGTATGGGCGCTTCTTGGCCATGGCGCGTCTTATACTCTCCGAGAAATGCTTACCATAAAATCCGATGATATTCTGGGGCGCTCCGCGGCCTTCGATGCCATCGTCAAGGGGGAAAAGATTCCCGAGCCGCATCTGCCCGCCTCTTTCAACGTGCTTTTGAATAATTTGCGGGGTCTCGCGCTTGATGTGGAATTAAAAAAGAAAAAGATGAATAGCAACTACAAAAACCCTGGAGCGGAGACCGACCAATTCGAAGCCATCTCCATCAAGCTCGCTTCCCCCGAGCGCATCAAGGAATGGTCTCACGGCGAGGTTACCAAGCCGGAAACCATCAATTACCGCACTCAACGAAGCGAGAGGAACGGTCTTTTCGATGAGAAAATTTTTGGTCCGGACAAGGATTTTGAATGCTATTGCGGCAAATACCGCGGCATCCGCTATAAGGGCATTGTCTGCGAAAAATGCGGCGTCGAAATCACGCGCTCTATCGTGCGCCGCGAGCGCATGGGTCACATCGAACTGGCCAGCCCGGTTTCCCATATTTGGTTTTTGAAGAATGTGCCGTCGAGAATTTCACTTGTCATGGGTATTCCAGTTTCAGATTTGGAAAAAGTCATTTATTTCGCCGGCTATATAGTGACATCAGTCTCCGAGGAGGAAAAAGCGCGGGTGCTTAAAGACCTTGATTCCGAATTCAAGTCCAAATCCAAAGTGCTTCAGGACGAGAAGAGCAAACTGGCGTTAAAAGAGCTCGCTTTGGCCACCAGGCGTGACATCGAAGCGCTCGTGCCAGGAAAAGTATTGAACGAAGTCGAATACCACCGTTCAAGCGTTAAATACCCGACCATTTTTGAAGCCGGCATCGGCGCGGAAGCTATTTACGATATCCTTAAAAAAATCGATCTCAGCAAGCTTCTCAAAGAATTGGAAGCGGAATTCGAGAACGCGCCTTCTACCGAGATTCCGCGCCTCAATAAGCGCATATCTACTATTCAATGGATGATTAATGCAAGTATTCGTCCGGAGTGGATGTTCCTCTCGCGCATTCCGGTCATTCCTCCGGCCATCCGTCCCATGGTTCCGCTTGACGGCGGCCGCTATGCCACTTCAGACGTAAACGATTTGTATCGCCGCGTCATTAACCGCAACAATCGCCTCAAAAAATTAAAGGAAATCAACGCTCCGGACGTTATTCTCCGAAATGAAAAAAGAATTCTTCAGGAAGCAGTCGACGCGCTTATCGACAATACCATCAGGCATTCCTCCACTGCGGGCAACCAGTCCCAACGCCGCCCCCTTAAATCCCTTTCTGACAATCTCAAGGGCAAGCGCGGGCTCTTCCGCCAGAATCTTTTAGGCAAGCGCGTCGACTATTCGGGCCGTTCGGTCATCGTGGTCGGCCCTGATTTGAAGCTTCATCAGTGCGGCCTGCCGAAGCACATGGCCCTCGAGCTCTTCAAGCCGTTTATCATCTCGGAACTGTTGAAAAGGGAACTTTCTTTCAATATCCCGGGAGCCCGCCGCCTGATTGAGGATGCTATTCCAGAAGTCTGGGCCATTCTCGAAGAAGTTATCCGTGGCAAGTACGTGCTCTTAAATCGCGCTCCGACTCTTCACCGCCTGGGCATCCAGGCATTCCAGCCGGTTCTTATCGAGGGCAATGCCATCCAGCTCCATCCTCTGGTCTGCACCGCCTTCAACGCCGATTTTGACGGCGACCAGATGGCTGTCCATGTGCCGCTTTCCGAAGAAGCCCAGGCCGAAGCACGCCTGGTCATGGCCGCCGACAGAAACATTTTGAAGCCGGGGAATGGCGAACCGGTAGTTTCGGCAAAGCTCCTCGATATTGTTCTGGGAAGCTTCTGGATGACTCGAGCCATCTCGGGCGAGCGCGGCGAGGGTCGATATTATTCGAGCCCGAACAGCGCCATCACCGCCTACGAATTCGGCGTAGTTAGTCTTCGCGCCAAAATCCACGTTCTGCCAACCGACACCGAAAGATACAAGCATTTTGACGGCAAGACTTTCGAGACCACGGTCGGACGGCTACTCTTCAACGGCATTCTTCCCAAGGATTACCCGTTCCTTAATCACGAAATGTCGAGGAAAAAGATGTCCGAACTCGTCGATAATCTCATTGAGCGCTACGGCATCGAGAATATCCCCGCCATCATGGATAAAATCAAAAATTTCGGCTTCCGCTACGCCACTTTCTCCGGAGTAACTTGGGGGCTGGGAGACGTCAAAATTCCGGAAGGAAAGAAATCAATAATAGAAAAAGGCCGCAAGGCGGTGGCCGAAGTCATCAGCCAATATCAAGAAGGCCTTCTTTCCGAAGGCGAGCGCATTGCCCGTTCGGTCGAAATCTGGCAGGGCGTAAAGGGCGAAGTGGAGAAGCTTATTCCCGGTACTTTAGGCATAAAAGATTCGGTATACGACATGACCTATTCCGAAGCTCGCGGTTCCTTCGGCAATCTTAATCAAATGGCCGGAATGAAAGGCGTTATTGCCAATGTTTCCGGCGATTCCCTGGAATTTCCAATACTCTCTTGTTATAAAGAAGGTCTCACGCCGCTCGAATACTTCATTACCACTCACGGCAGCCGCAAGGGTTTGATCGACACCGCTTTGAATACCGCCAAAGCCGGCTATCTTACCCGCAGGCTTTTCGATGTCGCGCAGGATGAAATAGTAACGGAGGATGATTGCGGCGCCAAAGAAGGAACCGTCATACATAAAAAGACCGCTTCCGGCATCGAGATACCGCTCTCCCGGAACGTGAAAGGTCGTTTCCTAGCAACTGATTTAATCACTCCCCCTGCTAAGGGGGAGGCGGAGGGGGTCGTTATCTTCAAGCGCGGGCATTTTATCACCAAATCGGATGCCGAAACAATCGACAAATCAGATGTGGAATCTGCTACCGTCCGCTCGCCTCTGGCTTGCAAATCAATCCATGGTATTTGCGTCAAGTGCTATGGCACGGACCTGGGTAACAATAAAGTGATTGAACTTGGCGAGGCCGTCGGCACGGTGGCCGCGCAAGCCATCGGCGAGCCGGGTACCCAGCTTACGATGCGCACTTTCCATGCCGGGGGAGTGGCTTCCGCCGCCGGGGACATTACCGCCGGCCTCCCGCGCGTGGAGGAAATCTTCGAAAAGCGCAAGCCCAAGAATCCGGCAATAATCTCTCATCTTGACGGCCTGGTAACGGAAATTAAATCGATGAATAACGACCGTCTTATCGTGGTTGCGCCGGAACACGGCGAGATTAAGGGAAACCTGCCCGCCAGGGCCCGGCAGGCGGGGAAACTCGACAACGAATACACCATCTCAACCTTAAGAGCTATTCTGGTGCGGGTAGGGCAGAAAGTTTCAAAGGGGGACATCTTGACTGACGGTTCGGTAGACCTTGATGAACTCTTCCGCTACGCCGGCCGCGAAAAGACGGAGAATTACATCATTCATGAAGTTTCCAAGCTTTATGAATTACAGGGCGCGGCGGTTTCTCATAAGCATATAGAACTCATTGTTCGCCAGATGTTTTCCCGCCGCAAGGTTCGCGCCGCCGGAGATAGCCACTTTACCAGGGGCGATGTTATCGAAGTCTCCGACTTTGTTGAAACCAATAATCTTTTAAGAGAGAAGGGATTGGAGGAAGCTAAGGCGGACCCGGTTATCATGGGTATTACCGAAGTTTCGCTCTCGCGGGCGAGCTTCCTCTCTGCCGCCTCATTCCAGCATACGCCTCGCGTTTTAATCCAGGCCGCCATCAAGGGAGTGGAAGACGCTCTTATCGGCCTTAAGGAAAATGTCATTATCGGCCGCCTGATACCGGCTGGTACCAGCTTCAAAGGGGGATATAAGGAAAAATTGATATGGGAGGCGATATCGAAACAATCAAAGACCGGCTAGATATAGCCGAAGTGGTGGGAAGCTACGTCAAGCTTGAAAAGGCCGGTCAGAGTTTCAAGGCGCGTTGCCCGTTCCACAACGAAAAAACCCCCTCATTCTTCGTCTCGCCTTCGCGACAGAGCTATTATTGTTTCGGTTGCGGGGCCAAAGGAGATATTTTCTCTTTCGTGGAAGAGGTCGAAGGTCTTGAATTCCGCGAAGCCTTGAAGCTTTTAGCAGAGAAGGCCGGAGTTGAACTGAAGAAATCAACTTCTGAAAGCAGAGCGCAAAAGACGGAGAAAGAAAAGATTCTTGAAGTGCTCACGGATGCCTCAAAGTTCTTTGAAATGGAACTGGATAAAAATAAGCCGGCCCGTGATTACGTCTTGTCGCGGGGGATAAATGAGGCATCGATAAAAGAGTGGAAAATAGGCTATGCTCCGGCGGAATGGCTTTCTCTCTACACCTATCTTAGAGAAATGAGCTATCCGGAAGAACTGCTTCTCAAGGCCGGGCTGGCCAAGCCCGCGGGAGCGGGCTTGGGCAAGTCTCCTTACGATGTCTTTCGCGACCGCATAATCTTCCCCTTATCCGATGCCGGTAGCCGTATCATCGCATTCTCCGGCCGGGCACTATCTAAGGATAGTGAACCGAAATATCTTAATAGTCCCGACACCGCCGTATTTACCAAGCATGAAGTGCTTTACGGTCTGGATAAAGCCAAGGATAAGATTAGACGGAAAGATTACGCGGTTTTAGTGGAGGGACAGATGGACTTGGTGCTCTCGCATCAAGCGGGCGTCGATAATACCGTAGCTTCAAGCGGCACCGCCTTTACCCAAACGCATCTGGAGCGCCTGAAGCGCTTTTCTTCCAGAATAATACTCGCCTTCGACGGAGATACCGCCGGAGAAAAAGCGGCCGAGAAATCAGCTGAACTAGCGTTCTCCATCGGTCTTGAGGTAAAGATTGCAAGCTTGCCTAAAGGCCTTGACCCGGCCGAGGTTGCAAGCAAGGAACCACAGGAGTGGAAGGAAATACTGCGGCAATCGCTTCCGGCCATAGAGCACTTCCTCAACCGCGCGATTGAAGAGGAAAAAGATAAAAGAAAATTAGGCAGGGTGATAGAAAGAAAAATACTTCCTCTTATCGCCTTACTCAAGAGTTCCATTGAACGGTCTCATTTCATTTCTTTGATATCCAAAAAAACGGGCATTAAAGAAGATGTGATATGGGAAGATTTGAAGAGAGTTAAAAGGTCAGACCTTAAATATGAATTCCAAAGGTCTGACCTTGATGCGAAGAAGATTGAGGTGGTTGAAAAAAAGAGCAGGAGGGAAATGTTGGAAGAACGATTGGCGGAAGTACTTTTGTGGCTTAAGGAACAGCCAGCCTCGCCAGACTTGAAGAAAGAAGAGGCGGAGCTTAAGAATCATCTTGACCATGAATTTCTCAAGGATGAGCTTTCAAATCTCTCGGTATTATTGGCTAAAGCTGAAACGTCTAAAGAACATTGGAAGGTCCGGGAACTGACCAAAAAGATAAGCATTCTACACAAGAAAATGCGGGCGCTCGAAGAAAATGTGTTGTAAAATAAACAAATAATTTTTAATGAAAAAGAGTAGAAAACAAAAGAATAAATCCCGACGCTCGCCTCAAGCGAAGTCGGGATCCCGACTGAAAACGTCGGGAAAGAGGGGAAAGAGAAAGGCTGGCAAGAAAAAAAGCGGACTGAAGAAAGTAAGGATGACAAAGAAGAATATTGACCTCGCTTTGAAGACCGAGCGGCTGATTACCCGTGGCAAAGAGCGAGGCTTCGTCACTTATGATGAAATCCTTAAGGAATTCCCGGCTATTGAAAATGACATCATTTTCCTCGACGAGCTTTATGAGAAGCTCCATACCCTGGGCATCGACATTCTTGAAGGCGGGGGATTACTGGAGATTCCGGAAGAAGAGACAGGCAAGAAATACGCTTACTCGAGAAGCGATTCGTCCTACGATTCCATCCAGATGTACCTGCGTGAAATAGGCCAGTATCCGCTTATTGCCGGCTCGATGGAAAAAGAGCTTGCCAAAAGGATAGAGAAGGGCGATATGGATGCCAAAAACCTTTTGATGAAGGCCAACTTACGCCTGGTGGTCTCGATTGCCAAGAAGTACGCCAACCGCTCGCCCGACCTCACCCTCCTCGACCTTATCCAGGAAGGGAATCTCGGCCTGCACAAGGCGGTGGAGAAATTCGACTGGACCAAGGGCTTCAAATTCTCGACCTACGCCACTTGGTGGATACGCCAGGCTATTACCCGCGCCCTTGCCGACCAGAGCCGCACCATTCGGGTGCCGGTGCACATGGTCGAGACCATTGCCAAATACAAGCAGGTGGTAAGGAGGCTTACCCAGGATTTGGGCCGCGAACCTTTGCAGGAAGAGATTGCCATGGAAATGAACCTGGATGTCGAGAAGATTTACCAGATAGAGAAAATCGACCAGTCCACAGTCTCGCTTGAAAGCCCGGTAGGGGAGGAGGAGGACGGCAAATCGAAGCTCGGCGATTTCCTGGCTGACGACAAGATTCTATCTCCCGACCAGGATTCTTCCCGCCGCATCATCTCCGACCAGGTAAAAGAGATTTTAAACGACCTGCCTCCCAAGGAAAGAAAAATATTGGAAATGCGCCACGGTCTCCTTGATGGCTATACTCACACGCTTGAGGAAGTGGGCAAAGTCTTCGGCGTCACCCGCGAACGCATCCGCCAAATCGAAGCCAAAGCGCACGAAAAAGTCCGCCAACACGAGAAAATAGATAGATTGAGGGGATACTAGAAAGTTATTCTAATTTCTAATTAACCTAATTATTCTAAATAAATATCAATACGTTATCTTCTTGCTATAGCTAGTTTATAACGTATACATCTATTTCATGCTATAGCGTATTATCGATGTATTGAGCTTAGTGAGTATGAAGAAAGGGCGGCCTGTGAGGACCGCCCTTCAACATTCGAGATGTCAATTTACCTGTCAGCCGCGACGGACGCGTTCGGGCCGAAGCCGAAACGAAGCACCGCGTAGGTGAACCCGTACATGCCCGGCACTAGCAGAGCGCCGATGCCATGCTCGCCAGTGGTCAGCAAAACGGCCTCCATGAACGCGATGCAGATGAGGCACGCTTCCCGTCCTTCACTATCTGACATGCGCTCGACCCTTTGCCAGAATTTCTTCATATCTACCTCCTTTTTACATCATAGCATACTACGGTTTATTTGTCAAGGATTTTTTCAGCATCATTAAAATAGCCCTAGAAATAAGGGCATTTTCTCCCCCCGCTAAGGGGGAGATGCTGAAAGCAGAGGGGGTCATGAGTGCATGATAGAATACGGCAATCATGGTCATCTCCAAATCCGAGTACATGATGTTTTTGAAACATCCGGCCTGGCTGTGGCTGAAAAAGTTCGACAAGAATAAGCTCCCGGAAGTCGATGAGTCGCTCCAACTCCGTTTCGACGAAGGGTCATTGTTCGAGAGTTACGCGGAGAAGATTTTTCCTGATGCCGTGAAGCTCGGATACAAGAAAGATGGAAACGTATTTTCCGGCACTATGTATTACGCCTTACCCGAAACAACTCTTAAGGAGATAAAAAAAGGTACTAAAGTTATTTTGCAGGGGCGGCTTGAAGCAGATAATCTCACTTCTATCTTTGATGTACTTGAAAAGGTGGAAGATAAAATTTTTGATCTCTATGAAATAAAATCATCCACAAAAGTAAAAGATGAGCACATTCCAGACCTCGCTTTCCAGACAATAGTTATCGAAAACTCCAACTTTAAAGTCCGAAATACGTATGTGCTTTATGTAAATAAAGAATACGTTAGGAAAGGGGAAATCGAACCGGCGGGTATAAGCAAAAAGGAAAATGTGACGGAAAAGGTTCGCGAAGCCATCCCCGAGACTCTGGAGAATATAGGCAAAGCGCTGAAAGTGCTTGAGAGTAAAACTATGCCCGATATTTCCCCGAGGCATCTTAATGGCGATATGGGTGAATGGCTTGATATTTATCAAATAATCAAGGGTAAGCTTCCTCAATACTCGATTTATAAACTCGCCGGATTGAAGCCCGAGATCGCCGCTTGGCTAGAAGACAACGGTATCGAAGCGCTACACGATGTGCCTCTCGATGGGCCCTTAAACGAGCGTCAGCTAAGGCAGGTTATGACCATGAAGTCGGGCGAGCAGAAAATCGACAGGGAAGAAATAAAGAATTTTCTCGATGATTTGGAGTACCCGCTTCATTTCTTCGACTACGAAACCGCTATGGGCGTTATTCCCGCTTTCGACGGCTACAAACCATATCAACAAATACCTTTCCAATACTCGCTTCATATCCTGCCTAAACCGGGCGGGGAATTAACCCATAAAGAATACCTCCACACCGATAATTCAGACCCGGTACCCGAACTTTTAAAGCATCTACAGAAAGATTTTGAAGGCAAGGGTTCGGTAATTTCCTGGAGTATGAAATTTGAAAAAGCGAGAAATACCCAAATGGCCGAGCAATATCCCAAGTACGCCAAAATTCTTCAAAACATTAATGACAGGATGGTCGACTTAATGATTCCGTTTTCCAAGGGCTGGTTTGTGGATAAGGATTTCTTTGGTTCAGCTTCCATCAAGGCCGTTTTGCCCGTGCTTCTGCCGGAATTAAGTTATAAGAAACTTGAGATTGGAGGAGGAGCTGATGCTCAGAGAATTTGGATGGAAACAGTGCTTAAAGGATTGAATTCGGGGTGGGACCCGAATTCAACAGAAAGAGAAAAAATCTTTGCTGATTTAAGAAAATATTGCACACTCGATACCTATGCTATGTACGCTATTTATCAGTATCTTCTAAAAGTTATTTAAGAAGAGTATCGAGCTTAACTTTGAGACTAGATAAGGGCTCGGCGCCGTTGATAACCGTCTTCGTGCCGTCTTTGGCAATGACAATCGAATAAGGAGTGCCTAAGGCGCCTGCTTTTATCGCTTCGGCGATGCTTTTGGTGATAAATTCCGTGTAACGGCCGCTTGAAAGGCAGGCATTAAATGCGTTTACGTCGAGTCCGACGGTCGCGGCTATCTTTGGCAGTTCGGCCGGGTCGAGTGAGTCGTTTGACTCGGTGATTTCAAAAATTTTGTCGAGATAGCTCCAGAAAGCTATGTCGCCGCCGAGCTCAGCGGCGCATTCAGTGGCCACCGCTTCCTTTGAAGCCCGCGCATGAAGCTGGGGAATGGGGAATTGTCTGTACACCCAGGCCACGTCGGCTCCATACGAACGCAATATTTCTTTCATAGTGTTGTGGAAAGTTTTGCAATAAGGACATTCGGTATCGGAATACTCCACTATAACCAGCTTCGTGTCGCGGCTACCCCTGATATGATCCTTTTCCGTAACGGCAGGAATATCGATGTTCGTGCCGGTTGTTAATTGCCGTTTTGCCGCTTGTGGTGAGCCTGTCGAACCAAAGTATATTGCGCCCGCTACCAGCCCTCCGGCGACCACTATGGCGAGAGGAATCAGAAATTTATTTTCTTGCATAAAGCTTACTAGTTATTGTAGCGCACAAGAGAGCTATGATTATACTTGCAACTACGTCCGTAAGGTGGTGTACCCCGGCATATACTCGCGCGAAAGCGATAAAAACCGCGATTCCGGCGAGCCAGTAAGCGCGCTTCCGGTCGAAGAAGAGAAGCGAGGCGGCCAGAGTCGCGGCTAGAAGCACGTGGTCGGAAGGGAAGCCGTTGTCCGTCTCGTGCGCGATAAGGGGTCCAAACCCACCGACCACGAAGGGACGCGGATTGAAATAAGCGTATCTAGTGGCAAGTCCGGCAAGATAAGCAAGTGGCAGGGCAATCAAGAGGAAAATAATCAGTCTCTTCCTGATTTCTCTAGGCGACTTCAAAAAATAGATGCCGGCGATGGCAGGAGGAAGCAGGATTAAATATTTCGCGCCGAAAATTATTATCAAATTAAGCATCAGAATGGAAGCGAAAAGGTCATCTTATTCTCGCCCGGTTTTTCCCATTCTGACGTGTCGAGTTTAATTTCTTTGAACTGTCCGCCTTCTTTAAATATTAATTTCTGGTTTTGAAGGGCATAGTCATAGAGTTCTTTGGTGATTTTCACGTCATCTATGCAGTATTGCCGTACCTTCTCTATTTCACCAGCATCCCACCATTTTGTGGCGTCCGAACCGTGGCCAGATTTGTGTTTTCCTAGGGTACCTTCGGCCAATTGGTCGAGTTTCATTCTGCGGCCATAAGTATTTTTTATTTCCTTCAAAATATCCAAGTGTCTTATCTTTGTGAGGTCGCCCGGGTAATACTTATTGAGAAGAGGCAGGTCGAAGTGCTCGGAAGTAAAGCCGATAATCATATCGGCCCGTTCGAGTATCGGCCAGAGATTATTTAATTCGTTTTCCAGATATGAAGAATAATTGCCGGTTTCCGAATCGTAAATAGCTACCAGGGCGATGTCAAGCTTAGCCGGGTCGGCGCTTCCGACATCATAAAAAAAATTTTTAGTTTCGATATCAAAAACTATTTTACGCATAAGGGCCTATTTGTGAGACACATGACCTAACAGATCATGTGTCTCAAGTAAATCTCGCATAGCAATATCTCCCATACCGAAACCTACTGTGGGCACGGGTTCCACTTCAAAAAGTTCGAGCAAATTGTCGTAACGTCCACCTCCGCAAAGCGCCCGAGAGTTTTCTTTGTTGGTATCAAAGATCTCAAATACCATGCCTGTGTAGTACGCTTGTCCTCTGGCAAGAGTAGAGTCGAAAACGAGATTTGGTCCGATTTCCTTGAAGTCATCTACATTGGCATTGTTGATTCTTACTTCGAAATCGCTATCCTTTGCTCCGAACTCTTTCATAACGGCGCAAGCGAGAGAAATTATTTCTTTGTCTCCCTCGATTCTCGCCACACCCATAAGGTCGGCATTAAGCTGATAATGCTCACGCCTCCTGCCACGCTGGGGACGTTCATAGCGGAATAAATTGGGAATGGAATACCAACGTAGCGGAAATTTCAAAGACTTTCGCCGGGCGGCTATCATGCGGGCAAGCGTCGGAGTCATCTCCGGACGTAAAGTTACGGACCGCCCGCCCCGGTCGGTGAAGGTAAAGGTTTGCTCATTGATTATTTCCGCCCCAGACTTCTCGGTATAAATTTCGGTCGGTTCGAGAAGGGAAGCGCTGTATTCCTGGTAGCCAAAGCGTTCCGAAACCTTCCTCCAGACACCGAAGATATAATTCTCGACCGCCATATCCTC
>ERZ1292640.1629-Hain-H43-02um-R1-1629-length-18419-cov-12_pt1 | contig 18419 bp, 15 predicted proteins | sample MGYA00564404_ERZ1292640 | MGnify/ENA primary metagenome ERZ1292640 (study PRJEB36523, sample SAMEA6512636) | groundwater metagenome | collected 2019-01-08 | study: AquaDiva: Metagenomics assemblies of 32 groundwater samples
GCCCCGCGACGTCCTGCGGCTCGCCCCATTCATCCTGCTCGCCTCGGACGGCGGGACCCCAGCCCCGCGACGTCCTGCGGCTCGCCCTACACCTCCAGGGTCCAGCCGCGGGTGTCCGGGACCCGGGCGTACTGGATGTCCACGATGGCCTGGTAGAGGCGCCCGGTCAGATCGCCGATCCGCCCGTCGTTGATGACGATGCGGTCGCCCCGGTAGGAGAGCTCGCCCACGGGCGAGATGACGGCCGCGGTCCCCGTGCCCCAGACCTCCCGGAGCGTCCCCGTGCGGGCGGCGGTGATGATCTCGTCGATCCCGATCTGCCGCTCCGATACGGCGACCCCCCACTCCCTGAGGAGCGCCAGCGCCGAGTCCCGGGTGACGCCCGCGAGGATCGTTCCGGCCAGCGGGGGCGTGATGACCTCATCGCCGATCCGGACCATGATGTTCATGGTCCCGACTTCCTCGATCAGGCGGCGGTGGACGCCGTCGAGATAGAGAACCTGGGTGAACCCCGCGGCGTGGGCCTCCTCGGCCGGAAGCAGGCTCGCGGCGTAGTTGCCGCCGGTCTTGGCCTCGCCCGTCCCGCCCGGCACCGCGCGGACGTACTTCTCCATGACGAGGATCTTGACCGGGTTGATGCCCTCGGGGTAGTAGGCGCCGACCGGCGACAGGATCACGAAGTACACGTAGGCCTTCGCCGGGCGGACGCCCAGGAAGGGCTCGGTGGCGATGACCGTGGGCCGGACGTAGAGCGAGGTGCCGACGCTCCCCGGCACCCAGTCCCGCTCGAGCTTCACCAGTTCCACGAGCGACCGGAGCGCGAAGTCGGCGTCCAGCTCGGGGATGCAGATCCGCCGGGCGGAGCGGTTGAGCCGCTCGACGTGCTTCTGGGGACGGAACAGGCGCACCTTCCCGTCCCCGCCGCGGAACGCCTTCAGCCCCTCGAAGATGGCCTGGGCGTAGTGGAACACGGCCGTGGCCGGGTCCAGGGTCAGGGGGCCGTACGGCTCGATGCGCGGGTCGTACCAGCCCTTCTCCTCCTGGAAGTCCGCCAGGAACATGTGGTCGGTGAAGACCGTGCCGAACCCGAGCTCGCTGTCCTTCGGCTTCGGCTTCTTGGTGGTCGCCCGCGTGATCCTGATCGCCTCGCTCATGGTCCCCCTCGCATCAGAGGATTTAGCCAACCATCACCTGGGCTGGGCACCCGGCCTGTCGGCACGCCCAGCCCCGCCGGATTCTTTCTCTTCTTCGCATCCTCTGCCCGATCTCAGCCCTCATCATCGCATCCCAGCCAATCGTCCGCCAGGCCCTACCGTATTCACCGGCTCGCCTCGGACGGCGGGGAGCCTCGGATTTCGCTCGCCTCGCCCGCTGGGGCCCCAGCCCCAGGCCGGTCTGCGGCTCGCCCTGCGGCCCCGCGACGTCCTGCGGCTCACCCGACGGCTAGGGCCAGGGGACGGCGCGCCCGTCCACGAGCCCGTATCGCCGGTCGGCCTTCCGGGCCAGGTCCTGGTTGTGGGTGGCGATCACGAACGTCAGCCCGCGCTCCGCCTGGAGCCGCAGGAAGAGGTCGAAGATCACCTCGCTGGTCTTGGGGTCCAGGTTGCCCGTGGGCTCGTCGGCCAGCACGAGCCGCGGCCGGTGCATCACCGCGCGGGCGATGGCCACCCGCTGCTGCTCGCCGCCCGAGAGCTCCCCCGGGCGGTGGGTGAGGCGGTCGCCGAGCCCCACTTCGTGGAGAGCGTCCGCCGCGCGGGACCGCGCCTCCTCCCACGGCAGCCGCTGGAGCAGGGCGGGGAGCATGGCGTTCTCCAGCGCCGTCATCTCCCCCAGCAGGTTGTAGAACTGGAAGATGAACCCGACCTCGGTGCGGCGGAAACGGGCCAGGCCGCTCTCAGACCGCGCGAAGACGTCTTCGCCGTCGAACAGGACCTGGCCGGCGGTGGGACGATCCAGAGCGCCGAGGAGGTGGAGGAGCGTGGACTTCCCGACGCCTGACGCCCCGACGAGGGCCACCACCTCGCCGCGGGCCACCGAGAGGGACACGCCCTTGAGCACGCGCACCACCTCGGGGCCGCCCCGGTACTCCTTTTCGAGATCGCGCACCGCCACGAGCTCACTCATAGCGGAGCACCTCCACCGGGTCGAGCCGGGCGGCCCGCCGCGCGGGCAGGAGCGTGAAGACGAAGGCGATCAGGAGCGTCGCCCCGATGATCAGCCCGAAGTCGCTCCAGGTGAGCTTCATGGGAAGGTAATCGATCTGATAGACGTCGCCCGCCAGCCGGATGATCCGGTAGGTGTTCTGGACCCAGATGAGGCCGAGCCCTACCGCGCTCCCCGCCACCGTCCCCACGAGCCCGATCAGCATCCCGACGGAGAGGAACACCACCCCGACGCTTCCGGCCGGCGCCCCCATCGCTTTCAGGATCCCGATCTCTTTCCGCTTCTCGGCCACCAGCAGGATGAGGTGCCCGATGATCGCGAAGGCCGCCACCAGCACGATGATCGTCACGATGATGAAGAGGGCCAGCTTCTCCAGCTGCAGCGCGTTGAAGAGGTTCCGGTTCATCTCCATCCAGTCCCGGAGGAGGTAGGGGAAGCCGAGCCGCTGGGCGATGGCCCGGGCGACCGCCTTGGCCTCGAAGGGATCCCGGAGCTTGACTTCGATCCCGGTCACGCGGTCGCCGAGGCCGGCGAACTCCTGCGCCACCGCGAGGCCCACGTAAGCCAGGGAGGAATCGTACTCGTACATGCCGACCTCGAAGGTGCCGGCCACGGTGAAGCGCCGCATCTTGGGCACCATGCCGACGGCCGTGAGCGCGCCCTGGGGGGAGATCACGGTGACGCTCTCGCCGGGAATGACGCCGAGCGTCCGGGCCAGCTCCCGGCCGAGGATGATCGCGGGATCGCCGCCGCTCCGTCCCAGGGGCTCCAGGCTCCCCATTTTGATCTGCCGGGCGATGTCCTTCCGGACCGACTCGCTCGCGAAGTCCACACCGCGCACCAGCCCGCCCGTGGCGCCGCCGCCCGAGACCGTGAAGAGCGCCTGCTGCATCACGAAGGGGGCCGCCGACCGGACGCCGGGCACGTCCCTGACGCGGTCCAGGAGGGCTCCGGCGTCGCGCATCCCCCGCCCGGCGCCCTCGAAGATCAGGATGTGCGGGTTGGCGGCGATGATCCGGTCCCTGATCCCGTCCTGGAACCCCGTCATGACGGCGAGCACGACGATCAGCGCGCTCACGCCCAGGAAGACGCCGCCGACGCCGATCCAGACGAAGAGCGACAGGTTGGTGCGGTGGCCCCGCGCCCGGAGGTACCGGAGCCCCAGAAACAACTCAAACGGCAGTCCCCGGCGGCTCATTCCGAGGGACTCTCGGGGCGGAGCTGGGGGAAGAGGATCACGTCGCGGATCGAGGGCTGGTCGGCGAAGAGCATCACGAGCCGGTCAATGCCGATCCCCTCGCCCGCCGTGGGCGGCATCCCGTACTCGAGGGCGCGCACGAAGTCGCGATCCAACCAGTGCGCCTCCTCGTCGCCGCGGGCGCGCTCGGCGGCCTGCTGGGTGAAGCGCTCCAGCTGCTCCTCGGGGTCGTTCAGCTCGGTGAAGGCGTTGGCGAGCTCCAGGCGCGCGACGAAGAGCTCAAACCGGTCGACCAGGGCCGGGTCGTCCCGGTTTCGCTTGGAGAGGGGCGAGAGCTCAACCGGGAACTCGATGACGAAGGTCGGCCGCACGAGCGTGGGCTCGACGAGCGTTTCGAAGAGGGCCTTCCAGTGCTTCGCCCGCGTCCCGCCGGGATCGACGTGGACCACGCGACCCTGCGCCGGCCCCCGGATCAAACCCCAGGGATCGGTCTCCGGCATCACCGGCACCCCCAGCTCCTGGGCGATCGCCTCGTGGAACTTCACCCGCCGCCACGGCGGGGTGAGGTCGATCGGCTCGCCCTGGTAGGTCAGCGTGAGTGAGCCCAGAAGGCTCTCGGCCAGATGGCAGACCAGCGTCTCGGTCAGCTCCATCAGGTCGCCGTAGTCGGCGTAGGCCTGGTAAAACTCCAGCATCGTGAACTCGGGGTTGTGCTCCGTGGAGATCCCTTCGTTCCTGAAGTTGCGGTTGATCTCGTAGACCCGATCAACGCCCCCGACGACGAGCCGCTTCAGGTAGAGCTCCGGGGCGACGCGGAGGTAGAGGTCCAGGTCCAGCGCGTTGTGGTGGGTGATGAAGGGGCGGGCCGCCGCGCCGCCGGGGATGGGCTGCATCATCGGCGTCTCCACCTCCAGGAAGCCCCGCGCGTCCAGGAACTCGCGGATCTCCTTCACGAGGCGGCTCCTCAGCCGGAAGACCGCCCGGGATTCCTGGTTCACGACCAGATCGAGATAGCGCTGGCGGTAGCGCCGCTCGACGTCCTTGAGGCCGTGCCATTTCTCGGGGAGCGGGCGCAGGGCCTTCGCCAGGAAGGCAAAGGACTTCACCGCGACCGTGAGCTCGCCGGTCCGCGTCCTGAACAGCTCGCCCGTGACGCCGACGAAATCGCCGGCGTCCAGGTCGGTGAAGAGCCCGTACTCGTCGCCGAGCTGGTCGGCGCGCGCATAAAGCTGGATGGTCCCGGTGTAGTCCTGGAGGGTCGCGAAGCAGGTCTTCCCGTGGTGCCGGAGGGTCAGGATGCGCCCAGCCACGCCGACGGGTCCGACCCCTTTGAGTTCCTCCTCCGTGGCCGCGTGGAGCTGCCCGACGAGACGGCCGGCCCAGTGAGTGACCGGGTACCGCCCCCCGAAGGGATCCACACCTCGGGCCCGGAGAGCCGCCAGCTTTTCGTGACGGCGCCGGATGAGGTCGTTCTCGTCGGGCTGGGTGGCCATAGACAAATTATTTTACGCCGACTTGCCCGACAGGAGGTAAGCCCGGATGAAGGGATCGATTAGGCCGTCCATGACGGCCTCGACGTTGCCCACTTCGAGGCCGGTCCGGTGATCCTTGATGAGCTGGTACGGATGGAACGTGTAGGAACGGATCTGGCTGCCGAAGGCGATCTCCTTCTTCTCCCCCGCGAGCTCCGCCAGCTCCTCCCGCTGCTTCTTTTCGTACACCTGGTAGAGGCGGGCCCTCAGGATGCGGAGGGCCGTGTCCCGGTTCCGCAGTTGGGAGCGCTCGTTCTGGCACTGGACGACGATCCCGCTGGAGAGGTGGGTAATCCTCACCGCGGAATCCGCCGTGTTCACGCCTTGCCCGCCGGGGCCCGACGAGCGGAAGACGTCGATCCGGAGGTCCTCGTCCCTGACCACGACCTCCACGTCCTCCACCTCGGGGATCACCGAGACGGACGCGAACGAGGTGTGACGGCGCCGGGACGCATCGAAGGGGGAGATCCTCACCAGTCGGTGGACTCCGGTTTCTCCCTTCAGATAGCCGTAGGCGTATTCGCCGCTCACCTCGATGGTCGCCGACTTGATGCCGGCCTCCTCGCCCGGGAGCAGGTCCACCACCTCGGCCTTGAAGCCGGCGCGCTCCGCCCAGCGGAGATACATGCGCACGAGCATCTGGGCCCAGTCCTGGGACTCGGTCCCGCCGGCGCCCGGGTGGATGGAGACGATGGCGTTCTTCCGGTCGTGCGCTCCCGAGAGGATGACCTTCAGCTCGAACTCTTCGAGCGACTGGCGGAGGCGGCGGAGCCCGTCTTCGATCTCGGGTACGACGCTCTCGTCGCCTTCCTCCACCGCCATCTCCCAGAGGAGGCGCAGCTCTTCGGCCACGGTGGACAGCTCCCGCCAGCGCCCCACGATCCGCGTCAGCTCGGAGCGTTCCTGGACCAGGCTCTGGGCGCGGCGGTTGTCCTCCCAGAAGGCGGGCGAGGCCATCTCGGCCTCGATCAAGCGAAGGCGGTCTTCCTTGGCGGGAAGGTCAAAGGTGCCCCCGGAGATCGTCCAGCCGTTTCTCGAGCTCGAGGACGTCGCGCTTCAGCTCGCCGAGCATGTGTTATCGTGTCCTCCGGAGGCGTGCGGCAGCGCACGCGGCGGCTGAGGCCGTCACGCAAAGGTAAGCGAACACGTCGCCGAACGCGGTGTAGAAAGTCTTCCCCACACGGACCAGAATCTCGCCGCTCAGGAACCCGCGCTCGAAGAGACCCAGCGTCTTCGTGATCCGCCCGTTGCGGGCCACGAACCCCGAAACGCCCGTATTGGCCGACCGGGCGATGGCCACGCGGTTCTCCACGGCGCGGAACGGGAGCACCGCCAGGTGCTGCCACGGCCCACTCGTCGTCCCGAACCACGCGTCGTTCGTAATGTTCACCATGTAGGTGGCTCCTCCCGCCACGAATTTCCGGAACAGGTCGGGGAAAATCCCCTCGTAGCAGATCACGACCCCGAACGGGGGGTCCGCCTCCGAGAAGACTCTGGGAACTTCCCCGGCCTGGAACTCGGAGATGAACTCCGCCCATCGCCGGACGAAGCCAATCACCCCGGCGAGCGGCACATACTCCCCGAACGGAACGAGATGTATCTTATCATACTTGGCCCTAATCCCCTGTCCTGTCAGCAAAAAAGCGCTGTTGTAGAGGCCGCGCTGATCCCCGTCCACCGATCCCACCAGCAGGGGCGCCTTGACTTCAGCGGAGAGGACCTGGAGGTCCACGACCAGGTTCGGGTCCCGCCGGAGAAAGATGGGCGCCGCCGTCTCGGGCCAGAGGATGATCGCGGGCTTTCCCGCGCCCGCCCGGCGGGTCAGGGCCGTGAAAATGCCGAGGGTCTGCCGCTGATAGGCTGGGTCCCACTTCAGCGACTGCTCGATGGAGGGCTGGATCACGGCAACCTGAAGCCTCGGACTATCACTGTCAAAGTCCAGCCGCTCTGCGATCACGGTGCCCACGCCGAGCGCTCCGACGACGAGCGCCAGGGCGACCACGGCGCCGCGCGCCGCACGGCGCCACCCGAGGGCAACGACAGCCACCAGCGCCGCGTTCACCGCGACGATGAGGAACGAGACGCCATACACTCCCGTGAGCGAGGCGATCTGGATCAGCGGCAACTGACGGTACTGGGAGTAGCCCAGGAGCCCCCACGGGAAGCCGGAGAGGATCCACCCCCTGAACCACTCCCCCGCCACCCACAGGAAGGGCGCTGCCGCAAGCGCCCGGCCGGTCCCGAGCCGCAGGCGGAGCCAGCTCACGAGCGCGGCGACGAGACCGAAGTAAAGCCCGCAGTAGGCCGCGAGCCCCAGGATCGGGAGCCAGGTCACCGGCCACGGGATCGCGCTGTAGTTCCTGAACGTGTGGTCGAGCCAGCGGAGGAGGAGCAGGAAGAACACCGTGCCCTGGAGCCAGCCGTCGGCTAAGGCCTCACGAGGGCGCCGAACGACGGCCGCGGCGAGGAGCGGGACCAGGGCGACCCAGACCAGGAGTGACCAGTCGGTCGTGGGATATGCCGCCGTCAGGAGGACGGCCGACGCCAGGAGGAGGGGGATCCTGACCCGTGCAGCCCCGAGCGTGGCTACCCAGTCAGCGGCCATCGAGGAGGCGGTCGCCGAGGTAGCGTGGGAGCCCCGCTTTGAGAATCTTCTCGCGGGCGGCGGAGACGTCGTACGGGACCCGATGGAGGCTGACCTCGCCGACCTCAAGGTCCCAGAGAGCGTAGCAGGCGCGCGGGTCCCCGTCCCGCGGCTGTCCCACGCTGCCGACGTTGACGATGTAGCGCCGCCCGGCCTCCACTCTCACCGTCTCGGGCTCGGGATCGAACTCCGGGCCCGAGGAGCCGACCGACCAGACGCCGGGATGATGCGAATGGCCGACGAAGCAGAGCCTGGTCGTGAAGGCCGGGAACGCCTCGAACCCCTCCTCGGGCGTGATCAGGTAGTCCCACTCGTCCGGGTTGTGCGGGCTCGCGTGGACCAGCGTCGCGTCCTCCACCTCCAGGACGAGCGGCAGCCCGGCGAGGAAGGCCCGGTGGCTGTCGTCGAGCCGGGAGGCCGTCCAGAGCGCCGCCGCCCGCGCGTAAGGGTTGAACCACCGGAGGTCCAGACGGCCGGTGGTCCCGTACTCGTGGTTGCCGGCGACCAGGCGCGTCCCCCGTTCGGCGAGTTTCTCGACACAGGGGATCGGGTCGGCCCCGTACCCGACCACATCGCCCAGGCAGAGGATGGCGTCGGTGCCCTTGACGGCAAGATGGTCGAGGACGACGGTCAGAGCCTCGAGGTTCGCGTGAATATCCGAAAGAAGCGCGTACCGGATCGCGAGTCTACCCTGGTCTCAGCTCTTTGTGAATGCGGTCCAGGATGCCGTTGATGAAGCGGCTGGACTCCTGGGTCCCGAACTTCTTCGCCACCTCGATGGCCTCGTTGATGGCCACCTTGGGCGGGACGTCCGTCGTCCAGAGCAGCTCGAAGATGCCGGCGCGGAGGATGTTGCGATCCACCACGGCCATCCGCTCCAGGTCCCAGTGTAGGGCGTACTGGGTGATCAGCTCGTCGATCTTCTGCCGGTGGAGCATCGTCCCCCGCACAAGGACTTCACAAAACACGCGCACCTCGGGGTCCACCGGGTGCCGACTCCAGAACTCCTCCGAGGAGGGGGCCGGATCCGCCTCCCCCCGCAGATCGAGCTGGTAGAGGAACTGAAGCGCCACCTCCCGCGCCTTCCTGCGCTTACCCACGGCGCCGCCCCACCCGGGACACGAAGTCCGCCATCTCCAGGGCCGCCAGCGCCGCTTCCTCCCCCCGGTTCCCCACCTTCCCCCCCGCCCGCTCCCAGGCCTGCGCCTCGTTGAGCGCCGTGACGACGCCGAACGCGGCGGGGACACCCGTGGCCAGAGCGACCTCCCGGATTCCGGCGGCCGCCTCGCGGGCCACGTGCTCGTAGTGCGGGGTCTCGCCGCGGATCACGACGCCCAGGCAGACCAGCGCGGCGAACCTTCCGGTCCGGGCCAGGTGAAGCGCCGCCTGGGGCAGCTCGAAGGATCCCGGAACCCAATGGACCTCGACGCGGGAAGGATCGCAGCCGTGGCTCCTGAAGGCCTCGAGCGCGCCGTCGAGGAGACGCTTCGAGATGGCCTCGTTGAAGCGGGCGACGATGACGCCGAAGCGCGGCGGCCGGCCTCCGGCCCGGGCACCCCGGCCGATCCCCTGGGACCTCGGCGCTCTTCCCGCCATAGATCAGTCCGAGGGAAGGGAGGAGAAGAGGTGACCAAGCTTCTCGCGCTTGGTCCTCAAGTAGTGGAGGTTCGAGTCGTTGGCGGGGATCTCGATGGGCACCCGCTCGGCCAAGTGAAGCCCGTACCCCTCCAGCCCGACGATCTTCTTCGGGTTGTTGGTCAAGAGCCGCATGCTCTTCACGCCCAGGTCCAGCAGGATCTGGGCTCCGATCCCGTAGTCCCGGAGATCGGCCTTGAAGCCGAGCGCCAGGTTGGCCTCCACCGTGTCCTTGCCCTGATCCTGGAGCTCGTAGGCTCGCATCTTGTTCACGAGCCCGATCCCGCGCCCTTCCTGGCGCATATAGACAAAGACGCCGCGGCCCTCGCGCCGGATGATGGCGAGCGCCTTCTCCAGCTGGGAGCCGCAGTCGCAGCGCTTGCTCCCGAACACATCCCCGGTGAGGCATTCGGAGTGGACCCTGACGAGAACGGGCCGGCCATCGGAAACGTCTCCCAGCACCAGCGCCAGCGGCACGCGATCGTCCACGGTGGTCTCGTAGGCGATGGCGGTGAAGTCGCCCATCTCCGTGGGGAGGCGGGTCGTGGCCACGCGGCGGACGAGCTTCTCCTTGCGGATCCGGTACTCGATGAGGTCCTTGATGGTGATCGTCTTGAGGGTGTGCGCGCGGGCGAGCGCCAGGAGCTGGGGGACCCGGGCCATCCCCCCGTCCTCGTCCATCACCTCGCAGATCACGCCGACGGGCGCCAGCCCCGCCAAGCGCGCGAGGTCCACGGCCGCCTCGGTGTGCCCGGCCCGGCGCAGGACGCCGCCGGGCATCGCCCGGAGCGGGAGGACGTGGCCGGGGCGCGTCAGGTCGTCCGGCCGCGTGGCCGGATCCACGAGGGTCTTGATCGTCACCGCGCGGTCGTAGGCCGAGGTCCCCGTCGTGACGCCGCGGCGCGCGTCCACCGTGATCGTGAACGCCGTCCCCATCGGCGCCGTGTTGTCCGAGACCATCATCGAGATCTGAAGCGCGTCGAGCCGGTCGCCCGTCATCGGCGCGCAGATCAGGCCGCGGCCGTGCTTGGCCATGAAGTTCACGGTCTCGGGCGTGACCTTCTCGGCGGCCATCATCAGGTCGCCCTCGTTCTCCCGGTCCTCGTCGTCCACCACCACCAGGATCCGGCCGGTCCGGATCTCCTCGATGGCCGTCTCGATCGGCGCGAACTCCCGGTGGAGCGTGTCCTCTCCCGCGCTGCTCATGCCCATCCTCGGAGGGGGGCTCCGCCCCCCTTCCGATTCCTCCCCCCGCGGATTGCGCTGGCGTAGCCAGCGCTCGAACAAGCGCGGGACCAAGCAGGGAGCGTCGCGCCGGTGCATCCGGGATGGCTCATGCGTCACCTCGTGCCAGGAATTGAGCGAAGGCCGGGGCGTCGGCCGCCTCCCTGAGCTGGAGGAACCGGAACAGGTACTTGCCGATGACGTCCATTTCCAGGTTGACCCGATCGCCCGCCGCCCGCCGGCCCAGGGTGGTCACCTTGAGAGTGTGAGGAATCACCATGACCTCGAAGGCGCCCGCCTCCAATCCCGCCACGGTGAGGCTCACCCCGTCAACTGCCACTGAGCCCTTGGGAATAAGATAACGCTCGAGGCCGGGCTCAGGGACCTCGATCCTCAGCCTCACGGTATCACGCTCCGGGGTCGCCCGCGCCACCCTTCCGATCCCGTCCACGTGGCCCAACACGAGGTGGCCGCCGAGCGGCGCGCCGAGGCGGACGGGCCGTTCGAGATTGACCGGCGCCCCCGCAGCCAGATCGGCCAGGGCCGTGGCCTTCAGGGTCTCCAGACCGACGTCGAAGGCGAGCAGGGCCTCCGTCCGCTCCACCACGGTCAGGCACACACCGTTCACCGCCAGGCTCGACCCCACGTCCGTGCCCTCGAGGACGCGCTGGGCCCTGACCCCGAGGCGCCAGGCGCCCTCGCGGTGGACGAAATAGGTGACCTCGCCCAGTTCCTCAACGATGCCCGTGAACATCCTCGTCCCCTCGAGCAATATCTCCCTCGATGAGCAGATCCCTGCCCACGATCTTCACGGTCATCCCCGTGAGCCGGAACGCCTCCTTCAGCCCCCGCCCCGGGCCCCCGACCGGCGTGGGCGCGTCGTGGCCCCCCAGGAGCATCGGCGCGATGAAGACGGCCACCCGGTCCACGAGCCCCCCCTCAAGGAACCCGGCATTCAACTCTCCGCCTCCTTCGAGGAGGAGGGCCGTCATCTCGCGCCGGGCCAGCTCGGCCGCGAGCGCCGTGAGATCCACGCGCCCGTCACGAGCGGGGAGCGTCAGCACCTGAGCGCCGCGTTGCTCGAGGGCCGTCACCCGTTCTGCGTCGGCGGATTCGGTGACGGCGATGAGGGTTCTCCCGGGGCTCCCCGCGGAGAGGACTCGGGCCGAGGGCGGCGTTCGCCCGTGACTGTCCACAATGACCCGGTACGGCTCGCGCTGCCACGGAGGATCGAGGCGAACGGTCAGCTCCGGGTCGTCGGCCAGGACGGTTCCGATGCCCACCACGATGGCGTCGGCTTCACTCCTGAGCCGGTGAGCCTCCCGCCGCGCTTCCTCGCCCGTGATCCAGCGGGAGGCGCGATTCCAGGAGGATATCTTGCCGTCCAAGCTCATGGCGACTTTCAGGGTGACGAACGGCCGCTGCTCCGCCACCCACGTGAAAAACGGCCGGTTGAGCCTGCGGGCTTCCTCTTCAAGACAGCCGACCGAGACCTCGAGACCCGCCTGGCTCAGCGCGGCCGCGCCCGCACCGTTGACCCGTGGGTTCGGATCGAGGACGGCCACCACCACGCGGCGGAGCCCGGCCTCGAGCAGGGCCGGCACGCAGGGAGGCGTCCGGCCCTGATGGACGCACGGCTCCAGCGTGAGGTAGAGCGTCGCCCCGCGGGCCTTGGGGCCGGCGGCGGTCAGGGCGACGCGCTCGGCGTGAGGCGCTCCCGCCCTCGCGTGGCAGCCCTCCCCGACCACCACCCCATCCTTGACGACCAGGGCTCCGACCAGGGGGTTCGGCGAGGTCAGCCCGCGGGCGCGCTCGGCGAGAGCGAGCGCCCGCATCATGAGTGTCTCGTCACGGGGATGCAGAGACATGGGGGACGCGGCGCTAGTCGGGGAGGAGCCCGGCAACGAATACCTTGGGATCGAAGGGCTGGAGGTCCTCGACGCGCTCGCCGGTGCCGACGAGCTTGATCGGCAGTCCGAGCTCCCGGTGGATCCGCACCACGATGCCGCCCTTGGCGGTGCCGTCGAGCTTGGTCAGGATGAGCCCCGTCAGGCCGACTCCGGCGTGAAACGTCTTGGCCTGGGCGAGCCCGTTCTGCCCCGTCGTCGCATCCAGCACCATGAGGGATTCGTGCGGGGCGCCGGGGAGCTGGCGACCCACGACCCGCTTGAGCTTGACCAGCTCCTCCATCAGGTTCGACTTCGTGTGGAGCCGCCCCGCCGTGTCTACGATCAACGCGTCCACGCCCCTGGCGGTCGCCGCCTTGACTGCATCGAAAACCACCGCCGCAGGATCCGAGCCCGGCGCCTGGCGGATCACCTCCACGCCGACCCGCCGCCCCCAGGCCTCGAGCTGGTCGATGGCCGCCGCGCGGAACGTGTCGGCCGCCGCCAGCAGGACCGGCTTCCCCGCGGCCCTGAGAGCCGCCGCCAGCTTGCCGCACGTGGTGGTCTTGCCACTCCCGTTGACCCCAAGCACCAGAATCACCGAGGGGCGGTGATCCAGGGACAGCGGGGCCACGGCGCCGGCAAGCGTCTCCTCCAGAAAGCGCCGAAGCGCCGAGCGGATGTCGCCGGGCGCGCTGACCCGGCCCCGGCGCGCCTCTTCGCGAACGAGCGCCACAAATTCGCCCGCGATCTGGGCGCCGAGGTCGGCCGAGATCAGCAGCTCCTCGAGCTCCTGCAGGAGAGCCTCGTCCACGGAACGGCCGGCGCTCAGCACCGTGTCGAGCGCGGCGTTCAACACTTCCTGGGACCGCTCGAGGCTCTGCTTGAGGCGGTCGGTCAGCGTGGAGAGGAACTTCACGGTTTCGACCCCTCCGTCTCGGCAGGGATGACGAGATTCTGGATCACGGCGCCCCGGGCGCCCAGCGGCGGGATCGGCTGGCCGTTGAGCTCGAGGACCAGGCCCCCCGCGTTGCCGACGGTGAGGACGAAGCGCCGGTTCGACACCCACTCGCGCGTGGCCCCGGCCGGCAGGAGCTCCTGCACGACGCTGCCGTCATCCATCTGCACCCGCACCCAGGTGGGCTCGGTGGCGCGCGCCACCAGCCTGGCCCGGGACGGCTCGCCCTGAGCCGGCGCCCTCACGGGAGCCGGCGGGCTCTTCACCGCCGCCGGCGTCGCGCGCTGAGGGGTGGAGGGGCCCTTGAAGCGCCCCTGAAGCCCGAGGGTCAGCAAGAACAGCCCCAGCCCGAGACCCAGCAGCAGGACCAGGCTCACCAGCACCGGACCGCGCCCGCGCGCCTTCGGGCGAATGGTCAGCGTCAGTGCCGGCTCAGCAGGAGCGCTCCCCGTGAGCTCGCGGTAGCGGGAAAGCGCCTCGTCGGCGGGCTCCCCCAGCGCGAGGCAGTAGGCCCGGATGAATCCTTTGGTGAAGACCGGAGCGGGGAGCTGGTTGAAGCCGTCCGCTTCCATCGCCTGGAGGTACCCCTGGCCCACACGGGTGGTGCGGGCGAGCTCCTCGAGGGAGACACCCCGGGCTGTTCGGAGTTCCCGGAGGTAGGCACCAACGGTCTGCATGGGGAAAACCCTATTGGAGTGTAAGCCAGGCCCACGAGAAAAGTCAACGAGCGAAAGGAGTTACACTCAGTCGGCGAGACGGACCGAGACGAGGCGGCTGAGCCCGGGCTCCTCCATGGTGACGCCGTAGAGCACGTCGGCGGCTTCCATGGTCTTCCGGTTGTGCGTGATCACGATAAACTGGGTCTGCTGGCAGAGTTCACGTAGAACTCGAAGGAATCGATGGATGTTCGCGTCATCCAAGGGCGCGTCCACCTCGTCCAGCACGCAGAAGGGGCTGGGCCTGAAGTAGAAGATGGCGAAGAGCAGCGCCAGCCCGGTCAGGGCCTTTTCTCCCCCGGACAGCAACGTGACCTGCTGGAGGCGCTTGCCCCGGGGCTGAGCCATCAACTCCACCCCGGCCTCCAGCGAATCCTCCCCTTCCTCGGGCTCCACCAGCCTCAATTCGGCCCGCCCTCCTTCGAACAGCCGGCCGAAGATCTCGCCGAAATGGCGGTTGATCGCCTCGAAGGCCTGGACGAACCGCTCCTGGGCCGTGCGGGTCATCCCGCGGATCGCTTTTTCCAGATCCTTGATGGAGGCCACGAGATCGTCGTGCTGGGTGCGGAGGAAACCCAGCCGCTCCTCGAGCTCCCGGTACTCCTCGTCCGCAACCAGGTTGACCGGCCCCATCGCCGCCAGCCTGGCGCTGAGCTCATCGAGCCGGTTCCTTGCCGCCTCGAGGTCCCGCGCCGGGTCATGGTGGCCCGGGAGCGCCGCGGCCTCGACGCCGAAGCGGCGGAATGCCTCCTGCTCCAGCTCCTCGCGCCTCACGCGCCCCTCGGTGGCTTTGAGCTCGAGCCCGTGGAGCTGCTCCTTGATCTGGTCCAGCGCCCGCTGGCTCTGGCCGGCGGCGGCTTCGATCTCCTGGAGCCGCGAGACGAGGTCCGCGTGCTCGCGGGCGATCCCGCGCTCGTCGGCCTCCAGCCTGTCCCGATCCGCCGCGACCTGCCGGGCGCGCTCGTCCGTCTGCTCCCGCTCGCGCGACAGGTCCGCCCGTCTCAGCGCCAGCTGGCTCCGCCGCTCTAGAGCCTGAGAGCGGCGCCGGGCCAGATCGGCGTCGAGGTCATCCATGTGGGCGAGCTCCCGGCGCCCGGCTTCCACGCGCTCGGCGAGGGCGGCCCACTCCACCCGGCAGGTCGTCAGCGCTCCGGCGAGGGTGGCTTCCCGCTCCTGGGACGCCTCCACGGCGGCGCGGAGCTCGGTCATCGTGCGCTCCAGCTCCGCTTCGGCTTCGACCGCCGCCCGGCACTGCCGCTCGAGGCCATCCCGCTCCCGCACCGCCTCCGCCGCCTCCTCGGCGAGCTGCCGCTCCTCCGTCCCCAGGGCGGCCAGATGGCCCGAGACGCGCGCCATCTCGCGAAGGACCTGCTCGAGGTCCTTGTCGCCCTCGACCCGCCGTCCGGCCTGAGCCTGGATGGACTGCTGGAGCCGGGACTGCTCGGCTCTGAGCCCCGCGAGCTCGGCCTCCACGGTCTCGAGGCGCGCCTGAGCCGCCTGGACCTCGCGGGCCAGCCGCGCGGCCTCGTCGGCCAGCTCCCGGATGGCGCGCTTGCGCCCCAGCAGCGAGTGCTCGCCATCATCCCCTCGACCTCGACCGCCCGTCAGCCTGCCCGCCGGCGAAAGCACTTCGCCGGAGCGCGTGACGTAGGTCGCCGTGGTGCCGTTCCTGCGCCACATCGCCTCGGCGTGGTCCAGGTGCGGAACCACCGCCACGCCTCCCAGGAGATAGTGGAGCAGCGCCGGGTGGCGCGAGCCCACGAGGCGGGCGGCCCACCGAACGTCGCCCTCGTCGCGCGGCAGCCCGTTCTCCGACGGGAGGGTCTCCAGCGGGAGGAAGGTGGCGGCTCCTGCGCCGCGTTCCTCCAGATAGCCGATGCCGGCCTTGGCGTCGGCGAAGCGCTGCACCACCACCCACTGGAGGCGGTCGCCGAGCACCGCCTCGACCGCGGCCTCGAGGCCCGGCGGCACCTCGAGCAGATCGGGGACGGTTCCGAGGACGCCGTTGAGGCGGGCGGCACCGGCCTCGCTGAAGATCGCGCGGACCCCGGCCCCGTATCCCTCCCGCTCGCGCTCGAGCCGCTCCAGCGCCTCCAGCCTCGACTGGGAGGCCGCCTCGGCGAGCCTCAGGTCGCCAACCCGAGTCTGATTTCGATCGCGCGCGCGCTCGCGCGCCGCCAGCTCCCCTTCCAGTGTCGACCATCGCCCTTCAAGGTGCGAGAGCTCCTCCAGGATCCGGCGCCGCGACGCCTCCAGTCTCCCGCGCGTCTCGGCCAGGCGGTCCGCCTCGCTCCGGGCGGTCGCCGCCTCCTGGGCGAGCCGTTCCCTGCGCCGTTGGAGCTGGGCCTCCCGCTCGCGAAGCTCGCCGATCGCTCGGGTGAGCTCCGCCCGCTCGCCCGCGGCGCGCACCGAGTCCAGGCGGAGGGCCTCGGGCCGTTCCCGGTCGGCCAGGAGCCTCCCCCGGAGCGCCCCCAGCTCGGCCTCCAGCGTCTCCATCTCTCCCTGCCGTCCGCGCTGAGAGGCCAGGAGCTCCTCCAGCTGGCGCTCCCGGGCATGCCGGTCGGCGTTGAGACCGGCGACGCGCTCCTGAATCAGGCGGATTTCCTCTTCGAGCCTCAGGTCCTCTTCCCCGAGCTCGCGGATCTGGAGCCCCATCTGCTCGCGCCGCTCCAGCAGCCGCTCCACCTCGCCCTGGATCTTCTGGACCGACTGGTGGAGGTCCGACAGGCGGTGCTCCATCTCCTGGATGAGCGAGCGCTGCGTCGCCTCCGCGGCGGCGAGGCCCGCCAGCCGCACGCGCGCGACCTCTTCCTCCCGGCGGAGCGCCTCCATCCTCTCGCGGTACAGGGCCTCCTGACGGCCCATCGCGCTGTAGTCCGCGGCGAGCAGCGCCAGCGCGAGCCCCTGCTGCTCGGCGTGGAGCGTCTTGTACAGCTGGGCCTTGCGCGCCTGGCGCTCGATGGAGCCGAGCTGCCGCTTGACCTCGTCCATCACGTCCCGGACGCGCTGGAGGTTCTGGCGGGTCGCGTCCAGCTTTCCGAACGTCTCCGCGCGCTGCTGCTTGTAGCGCGTGATCCCGGCGGCCTCCTCGATGAACACGCGGCGCTCGAGGGGCTTGGCCGTCAGGACGTGGTTGAGCCGCTCCTGGTCCATCAGCGCGTACGCCTTCGGATTGACCCCCGTGCCGATGAAGAGATCCAGGATATCGCGGAGCCGGCATACGTTCTTGTTGAGGAGGTACTCGCTCTCCCCCGTCCGGTAGAGCCGGCGGCCGACCCCCACTTCGCTCCACGGCACCGCGACGGAGCCGTCGTTGGCGAAGACGAGCTCCACGTCGGCCAGGCCCAGCGGCTTGTGGGAGGCGGAGCCGTGGAAGATGACGTCCTCCATCTTGTGGCCGCGGAGGGACTTGGGGCTCTGCTCGCCGAGCGCCCAGCGGACCGCCTCGCTCAGGTTGGACTTGCCGCAGCCGTTCGGACCCACGATGGCGGTGATCCCCGGGAAGACCTTGAACTCGGTCTTCTCGCCGAAGGATTTGAAGCCGCGGACGATGATCTTCTCGAGCCGCATCGCGCTCCCCAGAGAGATTGGCGTATTCATACCACGGGGGCCGCGTTCGGACAAAGAAAAAACACCACGGCCGGGGTGGCCGGCGGGGGGCAGGCCCTACATATTGAGCGGGGCTAGCCCGATCACGCCGTCTTCAGGAGGCAGCACTTCTTGTACTTCTTCCCCGAGCCGCAGGGGCAGGGATCGTTCCGCCCGACCTTCTGGCCGCTGGCGTTCCTGACGGCGGGCCGGGCCGCCGACGCGACCTCGATGCTCTCGCCCCGGGACTCGCGGGCTTCGGCCCAGGGACTCCGCCGCACCTCGGGCGCAGCCTCCCGCACGAGCTGGATCTTGAAGAGCCACTCCACCACGGTGGCCTTGACCCGCTCGACCATCTCCTGGAAAAGGTCGAAGGCCTCCCGCTTGTACTCGGTCAAGGGGTCGCGCTGGCCGTAGCCGCGGAGGCCAATCCCTTCCTTCAAGTGGTCCATGGACAGCAGGTGGTCCTTCCACTGGCTGTCGATGACTTGGAGCATCACCACGCGCTCCAGGTTTCTCATGCCCTCGGCGCCGAGCGCCTCCTCGCGGCCCTTGTAGCGCGCGTCCACCGCATCGCGGACGAGCTCCTCCAGGCCTTCCCGCGAGGCGACCTCCCCGTGCTGAGCCTCCGCGGGCAGGCGCAGGTCGAACTGCCGGTGCAGCGCCTCGTTGAGACCGTTCAGGTCCCAGTCCTCCTGGTGGGCGTCTTGAGTGGCGTAAAGATCCAGGAGGCCCGCCGTCACTTCTTCGATCCATTCGCGAACGGTCTCCTCCTGGCTCTCCCCTTCCACGATCTCCCGCCGCATCCCGTAGATGACCTCGCGCTGCTTGTTCATCACGTCGTCGTACTCGAGGAGGTGCTTGCGGATCTCGAA
>ERZ1292640.400-Hain-H43-02um-R1-400-length-35203-cov-9_pt1 | contig 18418 bp, 23 predicted proteins | sample MGYA00564404_ERZ1292640 | MGnify/ENA primary metagenome ERZ1292640 (study PRJEB36523, sample SAMEA6512636) | groundwater metagenome | collected 2019-01-08 | study: AquaDiva: Metagenomics assemblies of 32 groundwater samples
CGTTCTTGCCGCCCACGATCGGCACGTCGGTCATGCCGAGGGTGTCGAACCAGCGGACAGAGGCGGTCATAGGTCGCCTGCCTTGACGCCGTCTGCCGGCGCCGTTGGCATGAACTCGCCGTACAGCCGCGTGGCGCAAGACGGGCACACGCCGTGCGAGAAGTTTGCGTCGCTGTGTTCGCGCACGTATTGTTCGATCTGCTGCCACTCGCCGGCGTCGGTGCGCACCTGCTTGCAGCTGGCGCAAATCGGGATGATGCCGCGCAGCGCCCTGAGTTCCTGCGTCGCCAGGTGGGCGCTATGAATGGCCGCGCGTTCGCGCTCGCGGGCCTCGGCTTCCATTTGCCAGGATTCGGAGACGCGGTCCTGCAGGGCGAGGCGGCGTCGCACGGCGACCACCCCGATGATGTTCAGGAACGCCAGCACCACGAGGTCGGCGGCCATGCCGCCGTCGGATGATCCGTTGAGCCACCACACCCGCGCCCACGACAGGAACGCCGACAGCAAGAGGGGCGGCCCCACCTGTCGCAGCAACGAATTCGGCAGCGCGCCATACATGACCCCCAGCACCATCAAGTACGCCGCCAACACGATGGTCGAGCCGCGATGTTGTTGCAGCAGCACGGTGACCAGGACGGGCACCGAGAACAGGGCGACCAGGAAAGTGCTGCGCGAGAGCGCCTCGCGGGTGTGCGAGCGGCGAACAAGCCACAGGCCGCCAAGCGGCACCGCCAGGCTGAGCACGCGGATGAACACCCGGCTCGCGAAGCTGGTCTCGCCCGGCCTGATGCCGAGCAGGTCGACGGCGGCAAAGAAAGCGGCCGGGAACGAAATGGTCATCAGCAAGGCCTGCACCAGTCTTCGGTCGCTCTTGACGCGCAACTCTTCCAGCGGCGCCGGAGTGGGGGGCACGGACGAACTCATGGCTGGATGACTTTAGAGCATCTTGCGTACCAGCGAATTCGCTGGGGATTCCGGCAGTCGCGCCCTGGCGCGCGGGGAATATCCCGCGCGGGTTGCTGCATATTCACCGCCACAATTGGCCGAAATGCCGTCCTGGCGACTCGGCCGGACGGCGTGAACCTTGCAGTAACGTGACGACATGCATCGCCGTGATTTGATTCGTCTGCTCAGTCTCACTGCCATGGCCGGCGCGACCGGCCGTGCCCAAGCTGCCAATGCGTTTCCGTTCGACGGCCAGACTGCCTCCCCGGGGTTTGTGCCCGATGTCGAGTTCACGCTGACCGCGGCGCCGGGCGAGGCCTCCATCCTGACCGGATCGCCCACCGCCGTCTGGCGATTCACCGGCCAACTGGTCAAGGGTCCAGCGAGCACGCTGCAGGAGCTGCCGGGCTCTTATCTCGGTCCGGTCATCCGGCTCCGGCGCGGGCAGAAGGTGCGCGTCCGCTTCCACAACCGTCTCCCCGAACCATCCATCGTCCACTGGCACGGCCTTGATGTGCCCGAACTGGCCGACGGACATCCGCGCCTGGCGGTCGGCGCCGGCCGCGACTACATCTACGAGTTCGAGGTCACCAATCGGGCCGGCACGTACTGGTATCACCCGCATCCGCATATGCGGACCGGCGCGCAGGTGTACCAGGGGCTGGCAGGCCTGCTGATCGTCGGCGATGGCGACGAAGACGCGCTCGGCCTGCCGTCGGGCAGCGCCGAGCACCTGTGCGTGTTGCAGGATCGTCAGTTCGACGCGCGCAACCAGCTGGTGTTCCGCGGCGACAACATGATGGAGATGATGAACGGCTTCCTCGGCGACCGCGTGATGGTCAGCGGCCGTCCGCAGCCGAGGATTGACGTCGATGCGGGATGGCAGCGCATCAGGCTGCTGAACGGATCGAACGCGCGCATCTACAAGCTGGCGTGGAGCCGGGATGTGAAGATGACGCTGATCGGCGGCGATGGTGGTTTGTTCGAACGTCCGGTGCGGCAGTCGGTGCTGACGCTGGCGCCGGGCCAGCGCGCCGATCTGCTGATCGATCTCACCGGCATTGCCGCCGGCACCGACATCCACTTCGACAGCCAGGCCTACCCCGAAGCCGACGCCGGCATTGTCGGCATGATGGGTATGGGGATGGGGATGGGCCGCGGCATGGGTGGCCGGGGGATGGGAGGCGGCGCGGCCGCCACGGCGGCGGCGGCCAACGGCGCTTCGCTGCGGGTGATGACGCTGCGCACGCGCGACCGCAAGGGTCTGGCGTACGACGTGCCCGGGCGCCTGTCGACGTTCGATGCCTCGTGGACGGCTGGCGCCGGTGCGCGGATCCGCCAGGTCCCAATCGTCTTTCAGCGCATGCAGTGGCTGCTTGGCGGCCGCACGTTCGAGATGAGCCAGGTGGCGCCCGAAGAAACGGTGGCGGGCGGCTCGACGCACATCTGGGAGTTCATGAACCTCACCAACGGCATGGGCATGCAGGCGGCGCATCCCATTCACATGCATGGCCGGCAGTTCCGCGTGTTGCAGCGCAGCGGCGGCGCGGCCAACGCGCTGCGTGCCGGGCTCGCAGACGAGGGGTGGCGGGATGTCGTGCTGGTGTTACCTGGCGAGACCGTGCGGGTGCAAGCGACCTTCTCGCGGCATCCGGGGTTGTATCTGTATCATTGCCACATCCTCGAGCACGAGGACATGGGGATGATGCGCAACTTCCGGATCACGTAGGGCCGATGCCGCATGCCTGATGCCTTTGCCACGTGGCCGCCGGCCTTGCAGGCGCTGGCGGCGGCCACCTTCACCTGGAGCCTCACCGCGCTCGGCGCCGGCGTGGTGTTCTTCTACCGCGACGTCAGTCGAAAAGCGCTCGACTCCGCGCTCGGCTTCACTGCCGGCGTGATGATCGCGGCCAGCTTCTGGTCGCTGCTCAATCCCGCCATCGAGCTGTCCGAGCAGATGGGGATGATCAAGTGGCTGCCGGCCCTGATTGGGTTCCTGGCCGGCGCGCTGTCCATGCGCCTGGTCGACTACCTGCTGCCCCACGTGCACCTGTTTGGCAACATGTCCGACGCCGAAGGCGTGAAGACGACGTGGCGGCGGACGACGCTGATGGTGTTGGCGATCACGCTGCACAACATCCCCGAGGGGCTGGCCATCGGCGTGGCGTTTGGCGCCGTTGCCGCGGGGTTTGATTCGGCGACGCTGCCGGCCGCCATCGCGCTGACCATCGGCATTGGCATCCAGAACTGTCCCGAAGGCACCGCGGTCGCGGTGCCGCTGCGGCGCGAGGGCCTGTCGCCGGCCAAGGCGTGGTGGTACGGCCAGTTGTCGGCGGTGGTCGAACCGTTTGCGGCGGTTGCCGGCGCGGTGGCGGTGGTGGTGATGCAGCCGCTGCTGCCGTATGCGCTGGCGTTTGCGGCCGGCGCGATGATCTTCGTGTCGGTCGAGGAGGTCATCCCGGAATCGCACTCGGGCGGGCATGGCGACATTGCTACGATCGGGGCAATCATCGGGTTTGCCGTCATGATGACCCTCGACGTCGCTCTCGGGTGAGGGGGCTGCCCCCCATTTCCACCAAATGGTGGATTGGGGCCAGCCCTGTGACGTGTTCAGCATGGCTCAAGCGGCAGAACATTGGTGGTTTGTCGACAGATGGCTGTCCCCAATCCACCATTTGGTGATTTTGGGGGGCAGCCCCCTCAGCCGAGCCGTGGCATGGCGCGTGCATCGATAGTCGGGATGATTCGCCACGCCTATGTCGCGGTACTGCTGAGCTTGGCGCTGGCCGGCTGTGCCAGCGGCCGGTTTGGCCCCGCCGCCGATACCGATGTGCCGGCGGGTCCGCGGACGCTGAAGAAGCTGACCGTCGACGAACGCCGGCAGTTGATGCAGCGCGCCCGCGTCTGGCAGTCGATCAACACCTCATCACTCGACCTGGTCAGGGGCCCCGCCCTTCCCGCGCCGCTGCGCCTCGGCCCCCAGACCACCTGTTCCTACGTGCACCCCGACGCGCCGCTGTCGGGCAACACGCCCAAGTTCCACTGCACGATCCCGCCCGCGCCCGGGCTTCGGGGCGCCAGCACCAAGGGGGATGAGGTCAAGGTCAAGTACGGCGAGAAGAACGGCGAGGTCTATGCCGAAGCCGCGGCCAGCCGGCTGCTATGGGCACTGGGCTTCAAGGCCGACGTCATGGTGCCGACGCGCGTCACCTGCCACAACTGCCCCGTCGACCCGTTCGCGGTCGGCGCCACCGAATGGCGGCGCAATCCTCCCATCGATCTCGCGACCCGCGTCTTCGATCCCGCCGTCATCGAGCGCGACCTTCCCGGCAAGTCGGTGGAAACACCCGGCTACGAGGGCTGGGCATGGCCCGAACTGGATCAGATCCGCCCGCGCGAGGGTGGCGCGACCCGCTCACATCTTGATGCGCTGAAGCTGCTCGCGGTGTTCATCCAGCATTCCGACACCAAGCCAGACCAGCAGGACATCGTCTGTGCCGAGGCCGGAATCGCAAGGACGCCAAGGGCAACGAGCTATGCGCCGAGGCGTGGCTGGTGATCAAGGACCTGGCGCCACCTTCGGTAAGGCGACGCGGTTCAACTCCAGCAAGATGATCCTGGCCGACTGGGATAGCGCTACGGTCTGGAAGGATGGCGCAAGGTGCGTCGGCAACCTGCCGCGCTCGCTAACCGGCAGCCTCGAGGACCCAGCGAACGGCGAAGCCGGCCGCCGCTTCCTGTCGCGGCGCCTCGCGCAGCTTAGCGACCGGCAACTGCGCGACCTGTTCTCGGTCTCTCAGATCGAGAGGCGGGGCGAGGAAATCACCGGCGCCGACGGCCGCAATCGGAAGGTGACGGTCGACGACTGGGTGCGCGTGTTCAAGCGCAAGCGTACGGACATCGCGGCCGCCCGATGCGCGGCGTAGCCGCGGCTGGGTGTGTGCGCGCGCAGCGGTGATAGATTGACCTAACATGTCGCGTTACCGCCTCGCGCTGGTCGCCGCTATCCTTACCGGTCTCTCGCTTGGCATTGGCGCCTACACCTTCGTCTATGCGAAGGGCTACTCGTACCTCACCAACGATCCCGCCGCCTGCGCCAACTGCCACGTGATGCAGGGGCATTTCACGGCGTGGCAACGGTCGAGCCACCGCTCGGTTGCGATGTGCAACGACTGCCACACGCCGGCGGGGCTGGTGCCGAAGTACATCACCAAGGCGCAGAATGGCTTCTGGCACTCGTTCTACTTCACCACCGGCGGCTATCCCGACCCCCTGCGCATCACCCCGCGTAACCATGCCGTCACCGAGCAGGCGTGCCGCAAGTGCCACAGCGAGACGACGGCCGCGATTGACCGCACCCATGCCGCCACCGGCACGGGCGGCCTGTCGTGCACGACGTGTCACAACGAGGTAGGACACATCGAATGAAGAAGCTCATCTCAGTTCCAATCGCCATCGTCTTGTTGTCGGCCGCCGCGGCCATCCTGGTGACGGCGCTGCTGGTCAACGTCTTCACGCGCCAGCAGGAAGCGCAGACGCCGTTCTTCACCGTCGTGCAGCTCGACGACCAGACCACCGACCCGGCGGTGTGGGGCAAGAACTTCCCAATGCAGTACGACGGCTACCTGCGCACCGTGGACCAGGTGCGCACGCGCTTCGGCGGCAGCGAAGCGGTGCCGCGGACGCCCACCCAGAGCGACCCGCGCAGCGTCGTCGCGCAGTCGCGGCTGGAAGAGGATCCGCGGCTCAAGACGATGTGGGCCGGCTACGCGTTTGCGACTGACTTCCGCGAAGAGCGCGGGCACGCGTTCATGCTCGAGGATCAGACGTTCACCGAGCGGCAGAACGTGGTGCAGCAGCCGGGCACGTGCATGCATTGCCACGGCTCGGTCTACGTGCCGTACAGGCAACTGGGCGGCGGCGACCTCATCAAGGGCTTCGAGGTGATGAACCAGATGAAGTACCAGGAGGCGCGCACCAAGGTGACGCACCCGGTGGCGTGCATCGACTGCCACGATCCGGCCACCATGCAGCTGCGCGTCACCCGTCCCGGCTTCCTCGAGGGCATCGTCAAGGTGAAGGCGGCACAGGGGATCAAGGACTACGACGTCAACCGTGATGCGACGCGGCAGGAGATGCGCGCGTTCGTGTGCGGGCAGTGCCACGTCGAGTACTACTTCAAGGGTCCCGAGAAGCGGCTCACCTATCCGTGGGACAAGGGCCTCAAGGCCGACCAGATCCTGGCGTACTACGAAGAGAACGGCTTCAAGGACTGGACCCACGGCGAATCGGGCGCGCCGACGCTGAAGGCGCAGCATCCCGAGTTCGAGATGTGGAGCCAGGGCATCCACGCCAAGTCGGGCGTGACCTGCGCCGATTGCCACATGCCGTACCAGCGGGTCGGCGCCATGAAGATCAGCGACCACCACATCCGCAGCCCGCTGCTGAACATCAATCGCGCGTGCCAGACGTGTCACCGCTGGTCGGAAGATGACCTGCGCCAGCGCGTGGAGACGATCCAGGAACGCACCTACAGCGTCCGCAACGTCGCGATGGACGCGCTGATGGCGCTGATCGCCGACATCAAGGCGGCGAGGGCGGCCGGCGCCAGCGATGCCGAACTCGATGCCTCGCGGCGGCACCAGCGCCGCGGGCAGTTCCTGCTCGACTTCATCGAAGCTGAAAACTCCATGGGCTTCCATGCCGACCAGGAGGCGGTGCGAGTGCTGGCGCTGTCGCTCGACGAGAGCCGCCGCGGGCAGGCGATGCTGCCGGGCAGCAAGGCGACCGCCGGGGCGGGCGGAAAGTAATGGATGATTGGGGCCAGGCCCCCAGAATCACACTGCGATCAGATGGCAGTTTCTGCCATCTCCAGGTAGCGGCAGAGCGCATTCGCCAGCAGCATCTGCCGTGGCGTGCGGCATTCCGGCTCGAACAACCTCGGCGATGCGACCAGGAACACGGCGCATCGCGCCCGTGACGTGGCGACGTTGAGACGATTGAGGCTGTAGAGAAACTCCATCCCTCGCGGCGCGTCCTCGGGACGCGACGTCGTCATCGAGTAGATGACGACGGCGCACGTCTGGCCCTGGAACTTGTCCACGGTGCCGACCTGCAGTGCAGCGTCCGGTGTCGATGTGGCGTCCGGCTTTAGCCGGACCTTCGCCATCGCCTCGGCAATCCGATTCACCTGCGCGTTGAACGGCGCGACGATGCGGATGTCGGCGGCGGTGAGCTGCTTCTCTTCGCCCTTCTCGTCGATCCACATCGAACCAGGCGCCAGCAGCCGCGCGACCAGCGCCGCCACCGCATTCACTTCTTCGTTCGAGGCGTTGCGGCAGCCGTCGTGCTCGACCGGAACCAGCCAGAACTTCGATCCGGCCAGTGTGTCGATGCCGGTCAGCGCCTGGCGTTCAAGCCCGTCCTTTGCCGTCAGCTTGCCTTCGTAGAACAGCTCCGAGGTGAACGCGGTCAGCGCCGGCGACATGCGCCAGGTGATGGGAAGGAAGACGCCGCGCGCGGCCGGCATGGTGGCGTGGCCGCCGAGCACGTGGTCGAGCGACGACACGCCGACGCCGTCGGGGTGACTCGCTTTTGACGGCTGCGCCAACTGCTGCGGATCGCCGAGCAGTACCACGCTGTTCGCGGCCTGTGACACGGCTAGTACATTGGCCAGCGACACCTGCCCTGCCTCGTCCACGAACAGCACGTCGACGACGCCGGCGAAGTCAGGCCGCGCCCACATCCATGCCGTGCCGCCCAGCACGTTCACTTCGCCACCGGTGATCGCCGACAGCGCCGGTGCGTTGTCGCCGAACTCGAGAATCGGCCCGGGCTCGGTGCCGAGCGCCTTGGGTTTGTGACCCACCTTCACCACCTGTCCCGCGCGTGCGGCTTGCGCCACCACTTCGTCGAGCAGGTTACGAATCACCTTGTGGCTGGTGGCGACGACCCCCACCTTCTTGCCCGCGCGCACCAGCGCCAGGATCATCTGTGCGCCCACGTAGGTCTTGCCCGCGCCGGGCGGCCCTTGAATCGCGAGGGTGGTGCGGTCGAGCTCGGTGGCCATGCGAATCGCGAAGGCTTGCTCCGGCTCACCGTCCAGCCGAGCGAAAGCCGAGGTGACACGCGGCGGCCGCGCGCGAAGCAGTTGCCGCCCGCAGCTGTCCTGATCACGCGACTCCGCCATCCTGATCACGGCTTCCTGCTGCACGTCAGTAGGAAACGCATCGAACGCGAACGCCGCCCTCGGATGCACTTCGATGGCTGCCTTGCCCTTCTTGATGTCCAGCGTGCGCGCGTTGCGGTCGTGCGCCATCACCTCGCCGAACGGCGCATCGACCTGCGGCTTGAGGTTGTCGCCCTCTTCTATCTCGATGTCCTGGGGCGGATACTGGTAGCGGTCGATCATCGAGCCGGTCGCCCGGCCCGTCTTGCCGATCACCGGGCCGACGCGCGCCACAAACGTCAGCCCGGCCACGGCCTTGCGTTCGTCGAACAGGTCTTCCTCGGGCAGGTCGCGCAGGCGGAAGTACTCCCACCACTCGGCGTTGATCTCGCGGCGATGCCAGTCGACGAGGCAGGCGAGCAGCCACTGGTGGTGATCGGCATGCGCCGGGTCTGCGGCCTCGACCGGGAGCGACGCCAGAATCCGCGCGCGAACCGCTTCGGCCCGCTGCTGCAGGGCGATTGTCTTCTCTGGCGGCTGTTTCTGCTCCACCGTGGGGCGCGGCACCTCTGCCCCATCTGCGATCGCATCGGCCCGCAGTTGTTCGAGCCAGTCGCGGAGGCCCTGTGTCGACCGGCAGTCGTCTTCGTTGTAGCCCTGCACCGCATCGCGAATCTCTGTTGCGAGCGCGTCGACCGCGTGGCTCTCCAGCGCCAGCTCCACGGCCATCAACGGCTCACGCACGTTGGCCAGCTTCACCTGGCGGATGAAGCCGTAGTACTGCTCCATCTGCTTGATCGAGTAGCTCTCAACACCCGCGCGCACCGCCTGGCGGACGATCGGGTAGAGATCAACGAAACATTCGCTGCGCAGCAGTTCGTCGAGCGCCTCGACGCGCGTGACGTAGCGTCCCGCCAGTTTCTTGAACGCAGTCGGCTCGTAGTGGTTGAAGTGATAGACGTGCATGCCCGGATCGGCCCGCCGCGCCTCGGCGATCAGGTCCATCACCTGTTCAAACGCCGCCTTCTCCTGCCCATCGTCCACCGCCCACCAAGCCGTGTATTGTGGAGGCAACCCTTTAGGGTTGCCTGACCACAGACCGAACAAGTACTCGCGTCCGCCTTCGCGCGCGAACGCGGCTCCCTCGAGATCCAGAAAGAGATCTCCAGGCGATGGTGGCGGAAGGCGACGCAGTCCGGCTCCCTCCTCGATCGGCAGCATCTCGACAATCGGCCGCTTCTCGGTCCGCTGCTGATGCTGCACGCGCGCCTGTCCGCCAAGACGGTCGTAGGTCTCGCGCGCACCACGCGCGGGCTTGAACGTCACCGGCACGGGCATCCCCGCCGCCGCGGTCAGCGTCGTTACGCCTTGCGCCACGAGCTCCACTCGATGGGTGCGGCCTGACCCGGCGATGTAGGAAAGGTGATCGTCTTTTCGCCGCGTGGCCTCGCACCTCCCCGCCCACACGCATAGCTGGCAGGCGTCAACAGGCTCCGGGTAGTGCTCGTCGATCAGCCGCTCGTGCCCTTTCTGCAGCTCGCGCATCAGCGTCTCGCGCACCATGCGGAAGTAGGCTGCGTAAGCGGCCACGCGATAGGGCTCGAGCGCGACGGGAGTGACGACCGAGAAGAATTCAGGGACCAGGCCCTGTATTGCGCCGAGCATGTCCGAGTAGGCGGACAACTGAAGGATGGTGCCACCCTTCGTCTCGCGCGCCAGCTTGGTGTCGTGCGCCTCGTACGACCAGCCACCAAGATCGCTCTTCGTGGGGACACGCCTCAGGATGTCGGCGTACCCTGAGAGGCCATTGCCTTCGAGCCTCGCTTGCACAATCACATCCACGCCTCGCTGCATGGCGTCGATCGTGACTTCTAACGAACCCGAGCCATCGACAACGCTCAGGCCCTGGCTGCGCAGCGACTCGACGTAGGCCTGCTCGTGGTCCTCGCCGTGCTTCTTGAGGATGGCGGCATATGGGTTCATCGGTTCCGGCCGGGGGAACTTCTTATGGAGCACAGCCAGGTCGAGTCCGGCGCGGTGCCGGCAGGAGAGGAAACTGGCGAGGTCGGAAGGCGAGAGGATGAGTTGGCCGTCGAGGATGCGCATTTGTTCTGGCTAAGGGTCGAGTGGACTACGGCAACGCCAACAAGGTCGGCACGTGGAGATTCTTCCCCAGAATCCCCTGCGCGCCGCTCGACCCGAAGCCCCACATCCACAAGCTGCCGTCCACCTTCGCCGAGGCTACGGTGGACAGGTCCCGTACCGCGAATGAGCGCGTGCTGCCCAGGTAGACGGCCGACACGTTGGTGATCCCCTTTGGCATCACCGGCTTCGGGTAGTACCCGGCCGACGTGCCGACGCCGATCTGCCCGAAGGCGTCGGAGCCCCACATCCGGAGCGTGCCGTCGCGCAGCAGCGCCGCGGCGTGACCGCTGCCAAGGCTGAGGGCCTTCACGTTGGCCAGGCCCGGCACTTGCTGCGGCAGCAGGTTGCGGCCGCCGGGGTCATCGGGCGACGGGTTCCGCGTGCCGTTCCCCATCACTCCCGACACGCCCGATCCCCACGTCCACACCGTGCCATCGTCGCGCACCGCGCCCGAGAAGCAGTTACCGGCAAAGCTGGCCACGCCGGCGGCGATGGCGACCACCTTGCCGAGGCCCGTGACCTCGGCCGGCAGCCAGCCGTTGTCGCGGGTGCCGTTGCCGAGTTGACCGTCGCGGTTGTGGCCCCATGCCATCACCTTGCCGTCGGCCCTGAGCGCGAGGTTGTGGTGGCGAGCGGCGGCGATCTGCGTGATGCCCTGCAGGCCGGGCACCTGGGTCGGGCCAATGGCTATCACCGGCCGCAGCGCCTTCGGCTGCCCATCACCAATCGCGCCTTCGTCTCGTGTCCCCCAGGCCCACACCGTGCCGTCCTTGCGCAGCGCCACCGCGTGCTTCGCGCCGGCTTCGATCTGGATGATGTCTTTGAGTCCGGTCACTTGCACCGGTGTGATCGACGGCTTCGGGTAGCGGCCCAACTCTCCGGTCGCGCCCATCGGCCCGTTGCCCAGCTGGCCTTCGTCGTTCGTGCCCCAGGCGACGACCGTCCCGTCTTCGAGCAGCGCGTACTGAGTCGTATCGCCCATCGCGACCTGCAGCACCTTGCCGGGCAGGTCGATGACGATGGGAGTGGGAACAACGCGATTGGCAGACACGGGCCGTGCGGCCTGCCCATCCGGATCGCGTCCCCATCCGACGACGGTGCCGTCGGCCTTGACGATGAGGGTGAAGTGGCTGCCGGATGCGATGTCGCGGATCAGCGGAGCGGACTGAGTCGCGCCCACGGCCGGCGACAGCAGCGCGATGGCAAGGGCAAGCGGCATCAGCTTCATGTGGGCATCTTATCCCTGTGGCGTCCGGCTTCAGCCGGACCTTGTGGGCAACCCGCGGAAACCCACCATCATCTGCCCTACTTCATTCAGCTCGATCTTCGGTCGAACGCCGTCGCCACCGGCGATGCTACCGTCGTCCCGCAACGGGTGGACGATGAGCAATCCAATAGACCCGATCACATGCAAGGCATGCGCGATAAATCGTGCGTTGATCGAGAAGCTCGACGAGCGGCTGACCGCGCTGGAAACGGACGTTCGCGGCGCGCCGGTGGAAGTTCTGCTGGAGGAGTTCGCGACCGCCAAGGCGCGACGGGATGCCAGGCAGACAGCAATCGACGAGTACCACCGCCTCCAGGAGGAGGAGTTCTACCGGAAGCTGCCCCAGCTGAAGGAGGTCGCCACGCAGCAGCGGGAGAAGTACGAGGCGTTCATGCGGGAGCGAGGATTTGAGCCTTGAACGGTTTGCATTTCTTACCGTGCTGATCAGCCGATCCGTACGCAACATCTGAGACAGCCGTACATGCGGGTCGCAAGATCGTTGGGGATTCCGCCTATTTCTCTCTGGCTCATCGTTAGCAGGTTCCTCCCGGCGGAGGACGATGTACGATGGCCGACAACGACGAGAAAGACATGACGACCAAGATGATGTTCGAACAGATTCGCGAAGACATCAAGAAGCTTGGCGAGGGCTACGACGACTTGAAGAGGCAACTCTCAAAAGACGTCAAAGACATGGCCCGGCATTGGGATACCAAGTGGTCGCCCCACGATCTTGCGATTAGGAACCATGAGAAGCGAATCCGGGTACTGGAGCGACGGCGGCCCCGTCAATCCAGTCGCTAGGCGGGCTTAAGCGCTACGCGTGCGACCAGTTGGTCAACCGTCCCCAGCCATCCCAGCAACTCCGCCGATGTCGGCGGCAGCTCATACGGATGCTGATGGCATGCCCGGCTGAGCCCCGCCCACGCGTAGGACACGCGCTCTGCCAGCTCCTCATCGCCCAGGTAGTGCGGAAGGCACAGGAGCTGCGCCCTCGTTCGCGTCACCCACGAGCGATGGCGGCTCATTACGACTGTCAAGCATCCCGTCATGCTGGGTCGGGAGGACGCGGTCCAGTTGACGTTGGAGCAACCAGAGCAGATTCGTCAGAGTCGGTCGGATCCTCAGGTGTTTCTGTTCTATCGTGGTGAGGATACCAAGCGCTGGGTGTGTGCCGTTGCCAAGCACGCTGCCGAGCAGGCATTCCTGATCACCGTGTATCCAACCGACGCCATCAAGGAGGGCACGCAGATATGGCCGAAGTGAAGATGTTCTACGACCGCGAGGGCCAGACCCTGACCGTCTGGTTTACGGAGCGAACTCCCGAGTACGTCTGTGAAGAAACCGGCGAGGAGGTCGTCCTGATGAAGGACGTCTCCGGCCGGGTCATTGGGTTCGAAAAGCTGAACTTCTCGATTCCACAGTCTGATTCGCTTCACGTGGCGCTCGAAACAGTGCCCGCCTGAAGGGCCGCTGACACCACGCCCTAGTTCTTCGTCGTCAGGGCGTCCAGGCACTGCGAGGCGCGATCGTCTGGCTCCTCGGCGAGCAGGGTCTTCAGTTGCTCCACCAACTGCTCGCGCGCACTGTTCGCCAGGTCGAAGGGCTTCTGCCGCGCAAGGCGCGCCTGCGCCAGCGCTTCCAGCGCGTTGACGAGATCCTCGAGGCCCAGCACCAGCGACAGCGCGTCGTAGAGTTTCGAGGGTCCCTCGTCCAGCATGGAGCCCAGCTCGTTGTAGGAGAGGAATGGGCGATACGACTCAAGCGCATCGGTCCACCCCAACGCCTGCAGCGTGGTCTTCGGCTTCCCTTTGATCTGCGCGCCGGTCTTCTGCTCACTCAGCTCGCAGCCGGCGTCCCAGGAGCAGTTGACCGTTACCTGTCCGCCGCCCTCCAGGTCCAGCTTCGCTTCGATCGCCGCCGCCTTGTCCTGATGCAGGTTGCGCCAGCCGTCTTGCCAGACCTTCGAACGCCCCTGCGCCCAGCGCTTGTTGTCGCTGGTCAGCAGCACTTCGAGCGCCTCGGCGAAGCTGGACTTCCCGGAGCCGTTTCTCCCGACGATGATGGTCAGGCCGGGGCCGGCGGTCAGCGTGAGGGTTTGCCTGGGGCCGATGCCGCGGAAGCCTTCGACGGCGAGGGTGACGCCCCTTCACTACGCAATCCGAGGAGGGCACGTCGACTGTGTTGCCCTGCTTCTCCGTTATGGAGCCGATCCGATGGCCCGTGAACGCGGGGGGTATGCGCCCCTTGAGCTCGCCGCGGACTTCTACATCCCTGAACGGGCAGAAGCGCTATGCCGTCTATTGCGGAGCGCCGCCACCCCTCGCGACGCATCGCCGGGCTGATGCCGCTCGCACGGCATCGGCGATGTCGAGCGGCTTTTGCCGGGCGTTCCTTTCGCGCCACGCCAAAGCTGGTCAGCGCTTAGTCTAACTGGCTCGGGCTGGCCATTGTCAGTCCAGCTTCCACAGTATCTTCATCGTTCTCGACGTCCTGCCCCTCTTCCTCGACGCTGCCCACGTAGGCCGGCTTGCCGGTGGCTCGCTCAATGAGCGCCAATAGTCGCGCCTGACGATCGGCCATGAAACCCTAAAGGGTTGCCTCCACGACAAGGCGATGGGTTGCCTCCACCGTTAGCGGTGCACGCGCGGCATTCGCTGGTGGAGATCTTTTCGGCGTTCGGGCGCATCACTCCGGGCAGGTTCTACCAGCACCGCGAGGGCGTGTATCGAGACGAGGCGACCAACTCGGACCTGTTTTTCGTCACGCTCGAGAAGTCTGAACGTGACTACTCGCCATCCACGCTGTACAAGGACTACGCCATCTCGCCGACGCTGTTTCACTGGGAATCCCAGTCGCTCACGACGCAGCGATCCCCCACCGGACAGCGCTACATCAAGCACCGCGAGCTCGGCGGGCAGATCCTGTTGTTCGTGAGGGCCAGGAGGAAACAGGACGGGCTCACCATGCCCTACACGTTCCTCGGGCCAGTTGACTACGTGTCGCACAAGGGCGAGCGGCCGATCGCGTTTACCTGGAAACTGCAGCGGCCAATGCCGGCGGACTTCTTCAGGGCGGCCAAAGTTGCGAGTGCTTAGGTGCTCGGGTGCTGAGGTGCTTGAGTGCAGAAGTCGTGACGTCGATCGCGGACTGATGTTGCAGAAACTTCGACCAGTCGGATGCCCTAAGCGATAGAACACGCGGAAACCCCCTGGAAGTTGGTCGGCACACGGTTCGCTACGGCATGGTGCGTGCCGTTCCAATTCGAGTGGGATCCCGAGAAAGCGATCTCCAACTTAGCGGATCACGGCGTTCGTTTTGAGGACGCCATGACCGTGTTTTTCGACCCGCTGGAGTTGGCCACTCGAGACTATCTGCACTCTATCGATGAAGAACGCTGGCTGTCGATTGGCGCGACCTCAGCTGGGCCGCTCGTGGTGGTGTCTTACACCGAGCGCGGTGATACCATCCGGATCATCAGCGCCCGCTTCCCTACCCGACAGGAGCGCAAGGCCTATGAAGAAAACTACGCCTAGAGACAGACCATCCAACTCAAGCGTCGAGGCCGAGCCGATGCCAGAAGTGGACTTCAGCAACGGCGTCCGGGGCAAACACTACCAGCGGCTTCGAGAAGAGGGCTTCACGGTGCGGATCGATCCCAGCCCGGTAAAAGACGAGCGGCCTCCAAAACCTGCTCGAAGTGCCCCGGGCCGGTAGCGATCACACCGTCGGTCGCATCGAAAAACGCCGGCGCGAACGGCACCATTCCCTTCGACGCTGGATGCCGGAGCAGCGGCACCATTCTGTCCAGCGCGACGGGAACAAGCATCGTCGGATCTACGGCGCCGGCTCAATCCTCAGCACCGCGCCGTCATCCTCCTCCGTCAGCAGATAAATCAGCCCATCGGGCCCCTGCCGCACATCCCTGATGCGCTGATGCAACTGCTGCAGGATCGACTCCCTCCTGATCTCCCACAACTTCTCGTTGAACACCACCCGCTCGAGGCCGCCCGTGCCGGGGATGCGGCCGCGGATGGTGCTCCCCACGAAGATGTTGCCCTTCCACTGCGGGAACGTGTCGCCGGGTATAGAAGATGATCCCCGACGGCGTGATGCCGGGGTTCCACGTGATCCACGCCGGCTCGATGCCGGGACGATTGGGATGCTCCATGGGCGAGCCGTTGGCTTGCAACGTACGCAAATTTTGCGCGTTGGCTGAGTGACCGAATCACGAAACCCTCGACAACTCACGCGATCATGCGCGGGCACGCATCCTGCTCCTACTCCAGCTCGGAGGCTCGTATGGACGATGGTAGGATCGGCGATGAGATGACGCTGGCAGGCATCGCGAAGCAGCTCGAGAAGATCCAGTCGGATATCGCGGCTGTTCGCTCGGACATCAAGACGGTCGATGGCAAGGTCGATTCTCTTGACCACAAGATGACGATCGAGTTCGAAGAGACGCGCCGCGTGATCAACCTCGGCTTCGAGAACGTGCAGATGCTCGACGAGAAGATGGACCGGCGCTTCGACGAAGCAGAGCACGCCAACGCGGGTCACCGGTCAGTGCTCGAGGCAGCCATCATCAACCTACGCCGGGACATTGAGCCTCCCCGGCGTCCTGGCAGACGTCGCTAAGCATCACAGGAGGCCAAGAGGATAAGAGAAATGTCTCTCTTGATCTCCTGATCTCCTGTCAACCTTCTAACCGCTGATGCGGCGCTTGCCGGTGCCCATCTTGAAGTTCTTCTGCCCCATCTGCTTGCCCTCCGGCTCGCCCATCCGCTTCATGGCAGGCGTGAGCTTCACCTGCGGTGGCGGTTTGCGATGACGCTTGCCCGGCGCATCCACCGGCCCGCGGACCGGGCGCGCGACGGCGATGGGCTGCGCGTCGGGCACGGCCTTCGGCTTGCCGGCACCGAGCCGCGCGGCGCGGCTGGCGGCATCGATGTGCTGCAGCAAGTCGGTGGCGCCGTCGCGAATGCGGGCAATCTCGGTGCGGACCTTGTCGCTTTCCAGCCAGCCATCGGCCTTGGCCCGGGCGGTGCCCAGGAACCAGCCGAGCTGTTCGGCCAGCGCGACCACCTTTTGCTCAACGGCGGCTGCGTTTTTCCCCGCGCCTGCCGAATTCTTCCCGTTCGTCTTCCGTACAGCCATGATGATCACCCTCTGGGTTGAAGCTGATGCATGTGCTGTGCCGACGGGGCGGCACTGCTGGTCGGGAGGGAACCTCCTGTCGGGAGGGAACCTCCTGTCGGGAGGGAATCCCTGTCGGGATCGGCGAATCCCGACCCGAAACAACTCCCGACCGTGGCAACCTCCCGGCCCGAAGTGCATTCCCGGCAGCGCTGGCAAATCAAATTCAGTGCCAGCGTCGGGAGGGACTACAATAGAGGGATGCTGCTGACCCCGAAAGACATAGGAACGCTGGTTGAACACACGGTTTGGCAGCGAGGCAAGGTACTCGACGTCACCCCTCCCTACGCCATCATCCACTTCACGTCCCTGCTCGAAACTCCGCAGGGCCCGGAACGCAAATTGCGCGAAGACGCCCCGCAGATTTCCAAGTCGAAGGTCCAGAGCGACCCCGACCTGGACCTGATCGGCACCGGCGCCGCGAAGCCCAAGAAGTCGAAGAGCAAGGCCAAGGCCAAGGGCCTGGTCCATCACCTGGATGAAGCCATCGCCTGGTTCGAGAAGACCTACCCCGACAAGTTCGAGGACGAGAAGTTCATCGACGCCGACCTGCGCAACAAGCGCGCGGCGCACGACGTGTTCGTCGCCAACTTCGGCGGCAACAAGGGCCAGAAGCTGATCGACCAGGGCAAGCACGCCGAGATCGCCGACGTGCTCGACGCGCTGTTCAAGGCCACCAACATCCCGTCGACCTTCGAAGTGAAGGCCGTGCACAAGGGCCTGAAAAAGGGCGAAGAGGCCGGCACGCACATGCTCGAAACGGTGCTGGCGTTCATCGCCAAGCCCGACCAGACCAAGTTCGCGGCGCTGTTCGAAGCCGTCGCGCAGCTGCCGTCGGACGGCGGCAAGGTGCTGACCTGGCCGAACATCACGCTGCTGCCGTTCCTGGCCGACCCGAAGAAGTTCATGGCGCTGAAGCCCACGAACACCGAACTGATGGCCGCGCGCATGAACTTCGACCTGCGCTACACCGCCACGCCCAACTGGCCGACATTCGACGCCATGCAGCGCATGAGCCAGTTCCTGCTGCAGCGGCTGGAGAAGATTGGCGCCAAGGACATGTTCGACGTCCAGGCGTTCATGTGGGTCACGCGCGACCTCACCTAGACCCTGAGTGCTGGGGTGCTCGAGTGCTACGGTGCTCGAGTGCTCCAAGTGCCTCGGTGCTCCTATAATGGCGCCGGAGGCTCCATGACCATTCTTGGTCGCCGTCAGTTTCTTGCTGGTGCCGGGGCAATTGCCGCGGCCCTTCCTGCTACGGTCCGCCTAACCACCTCCGCCGAGGCTTCGGTGGTCAAGAAGGCGGACGCCACATTCCAGACCAGATCCGGCATCTTCCCGGCATCCGTGCGCGCGGACTTTCCTTCCGTGCTGCGCGAGACCTACCTGAACTCGGCGGCCATGCATCCCGTGGGGACATTTGCCGCAGACGCCATCAAGCAGGTCGTCGACTACCGCCTCTACGGCCCCGGCGAGGGGCGCAGCGACTTCGGCGCGGCGAAGCAGGAGGAGCTGAAGAAGAAGTTCGGCGCGCTGATCAACGCCGCTCCATCCGAGATCGCCTACACGGCCAACACCACCGACGGCGAGAACATTGTCTTCATGGGACTGTTCTCGGGCGGGTCGGGCGGGTCGGGCGGGTCGGGCGGGTCAGGCCGGTCGGGCGGAAATATCGTCATCGACGAGCTCCACTTCAC
>ERZ1292640.1632-Hain-H43-02um-R1-1632-length-18416-cov-5_pt1 | contig 18416 bp, 16 predicted proteins | sample MGYA00564404_ERZ1292640 | MGnify/ENA primary metagenome ERZ1292640 (study PRJEB36523, sample SAMEA6512636) | groundwater metagenome | collected 2019-01-08 | study: AquaDiva: Metagenomics assemblies of 32 groundwater samples
GAAAAAGCACTGTCATCCAGGCGTGGAAAGATTATTTAACCGCCGAAGGCAATGCTATTTTTGATTTAAAACATTATTGGCAAACCGCCGGCAAATACCCAGAATTAGACGAGTTAAAATCTTATGATTTTATTTTTAGCTGTGAACCGACTTACACCGGCGTCGGCAAAGTAATCCGCGAGGAGTTGATAAAAATCGGCACCAATTATTCCACTAGAGCGATTGTGGAAGCATTTTCGCTGGATCGGCTCGTGCTTTACACCAAACTTCTTATTCCGTTGCTACAAAATAAAAAAGTAATTATTCAGGATCGGGGGGTCAGCACAAGTCTTTGTTACCAACAAATTCAAAATCCGGATTTTAGTTTTGAATATTTAAGCGACTTCCAGGGAAACAAACTGGCTCTGGAAAACAGGCCCGATCATTTGGTCTTGATGGAAATTTCTCCCGAGGAAGCGCTGAAAAGAATAGGCGGCAGATCGGAAAAACACGATGACGCAATCTTTGAAAAAATTGATTTTCAGAAGAAATCAATTAAAATGTTCGCTTCAGAGGAATTCCAAAATCTCTTCACAAGCAGAGGATCAAAAATTGAACGCTTGAACGCCGAGGCCGAAATTGATATAATGAAACAAGAGGCCGTTAAACTTCTAAAAAATATACTAAATCTTAACCAATAAATATGCTCATCACAGCTGGAGAAATAATAAAACAAAGCTGGGTAAATTATAAAAAATGCTGGCGAAAATTTTTGCCTTACATGATTTCACTGCTTCTCCCTACGGTTATCCTGTCAGCCCTTAGCGTAATTTCATTATACTTGCAGGTTTACATTCCCTCGTCTTCATTTATCAGCAGTATAATAATAATTCTCGTTTTCGCCGCCGGCATGGTTTTTCTGCTTTGGGCGTCTATCTCCCTGGCAAAAGAACTTAAAAATTGCGTAACCGGACAAGAACAGCATTGGAAATCTGTTTTTTCCGAATCACATGGTTTAATTTGGCCCGTAATCTACACATCCATTTTGGCTAGTCTTATTGTACTCGGCGGCACAATCTTGCTTGTGATCCCGGGAATTATTTTTTCACTTTGGTATGGTTTCGCCTTTTACGCTGTCGTGTTTGAAGATAAAAAAGGCTTTAACGCGCTCAAGGCAAGTAAAGAATTGGTGGTCGGCAGGTGGTGGGCGATATTTTGGAGAGCGCTCGCGCCCGGGTTTGTCTTTGTAATTATAAGCGTCGCGTTAAACTACGGCATTGGTTTTTTGGTCGGGAGGCTTGAAACTGCCGGGATCTTTGGAAAATTAGGATCGGTTTTATTGTTCAATATTTTAAACTCTTCAGCAAGTGTCCTAATTGCTCCAATGACGGCGCTGGCTAGCGTTCTTCTCTACCTTAGCGCCAAGGAAACCCGCACTTCTCCGACAAACTCATAAAAAAGAAGCCCTGCCCAAAGCAGGGTTTTTTATTAGAAGACCGCAATTACTCTGTGGCAAGCCACAGAGTAAGCGGGCAATAAGTATAAATAAGGTCGGCGGAGCCGACACTACTTCTAAAAAATCCGCCCAGATATCCCGTAGCTTATTGCTACGGGATCGGGTTTATTTGCGAAAATAACAAAAAAATGATACGGTATTGTCATTGCGAGCCCCTTACGGGGGCGTGGCAATCTCATGTTTAAACCAAAACACAAGAGATTGCGTCGTCGCGTTGCTCCTCGCAATGACAAGTAAAATTATGCCCAAACTCATTCCTATTATCGGCATGGAAATTCATGTTGAGCTTAAAACAAAAAGCAAAATGTTTTGTTCGTGCAAAAATGATCCTGACCGCAACGCTCCGAACACAAATATCTGCGAAATCTGCACCGCCCAACCTGGCACTTTGCCTGTTCCGAACAAAGTCGCGATTGAATGGGCAACAAAAATCGCGCGCGCTTTAAATTGCGCAATCGCCGACGAAAGCAAATTTGACCGCAAACATTATTTCTATCCGGACTTGCCAAAGGCCTACCAAATTTCCCAATACGATCAGCCAATCGGAGAAAAAGGTTTTATTGAGCTTGAATTTTTACCCGGGAAAAATCATCGCGAAAAAGCGCGCGTCGGAATAACTCGCGTTCACCTTGAAGAAGATACGGCAAAACTGACCCACGCAGTGGGTCATCCTGAACGTAGTGAAGGATCCCTCCGAACCGAAAGAGATTCTTCGGCTTCACCTCAGAATGACAACTCAAACCGTAGCACGCTGGTTGATTTTAACCGCGCCGGAGTTCCGTTGGTGGAAATCGTTTCGGAACCGGATGTGCAAAGCGCGACTGAAGCCAAAGCCTATTGCCAAGAATTGCAAATGATTTTTCGGGCTCTGGGCGTGAGCGACGCGGATATGGAAAAAGGCCACATGCGCTGTGAAGCGAACATCTCTGTTCAAGAAGAAGGAAAATTTAAAAACGAAAAAGGGATTATCAAACCGGTTGGTGATTATAAATTAAACCACAAGGTTGAAGTAAAAAATATCAACTCGTTCAGGGCGGTTGAAAAAGCGATTGAATTTGAAATAAAAAGACAAATTAAAATGCTGGAAGACGGCGAAATATGGAAACAGCAAACTCGCGGCTGGAATGATGACAAGGGAGAAACGATAATGCAAAGAGAAAAAGAAACGGCCGCTGATTACAGATATTTTCCGGAACCGGATATTCCCCCATTTCATCCAATGCAAATCGCCGACGAAGCTGAATTGCCGGAATTACCGCAACAAAAAAGAATTCGCTTTAGAGATGAATACGGATTCTCTTACGCTGACGCGGAAATTTTAACATCCGATGAAAAATGGTCCAAATATGCTGAACAAGTTATGAGCGAACTTACCGAATGGCTACATGATTTTAAGGCAGATAACAATGACACGCACGTATCAACACAACTGGCAAAATTAGCCGGCGGCTGGATGACCAGCAAATTGATGGGTGCCATGGCTGATCGAAAAAATGATATCAAAATTTTAAAATTAAAACCAGAAAATTTTGCGGAGCTTGTCGCGCTGATTTATACAAACAAAATAAACTCAACAAACGCGCAAAAAATTCTAGTGGAAATGCTTGATTCAGGAGTGGATATGGACCCCACCCACATTATGGAAGAAAATGGTTATGGCCAAATCAGCGACGAAGGAAAATTAATCTCGGTAGTGGATGAAGTAATAAAAAATTATCCCAAACAGGTGGAACAATTCAAAACTGGCAAAGAGCCAATCCTCAAATTTTTAATCGGCATGATGATGAAAGCAACCGAAGGATCGGCTGACCCGGTTGTAGCAGAAAAACTGTTGAGAGAAAAATTAAGGTAATTTAAATTATTTAATCGCTCTTAACGCTTCTTTAAGCAACCGCTCGCTTGTCTTGCCGGCGGCGTCTAATTTTTTTACCGCCTCCCTAGCTTCGGTAGCAGAATACCCTAACGCCTCCAACCCGGCGACAACATCTCCCAGCTGGCTGTTACCAATTTCGCTAGCCCCAGAATTATAATCCAAAACTTTAGACTTCAGCTCAACGACTATCCTTTCGGCGGTCTTTTTCCCAATTCCACTCACGTTCGTAAGGTAATTCAGATCCCCTCGCGCGATTGCGGAAGAAATTTCCTGAACCGAACCCAAAGACAATAAGTGCATCGCGGTTTTAGGTCCAATCCCGCTCACCAACAAAAATTTTTCAAAAAGATTTTTCTCCTCGTGTTCTGAAAAACCATACAACTCCATGGCGTTTTCGCGCACTGCCAAATGAGTTAAAATATGCGCTTCAGAACCAACATCCCATTGTTTGGCGGAATTAATATTTGTAGTCACCTCATATCCGACTCCGCCGGCCGTGACAACCGTCAACAGTCCGCCGTCTTTTGAAACAACTTTCCCATTTATAATTGAGATCATACTTCAATGGTGTAAATATTTATCGGCTCCACCCGCCCTTTAACCGCGGCAGAGGCTAAAAATTTAAAATTATAACTTCCTTTGGCCCTATTTTTAGTCGTCTCTCCAATGACCAACTGCACATTGTACTCCTTTGTAAGCCCTTCAAGGCGCGACCCTACATTCACTGTATCACCAATTGCTGTATAATTAAACCTTTTTTCAGAACCAACATTTCCAACGACTGCCGGGCCGGTGAAAAGCCCGATACCAATTTTTATTTCCGGCTCGCCTTCGGCCTTCAACTCGACATTTAATTTTTTAAGTTTTTCAAGCATTGAAAGCGAGGCTGTGATTGCTTTATCCGCTTGCTCCGGATCGCCAATCGGCGCGCCCCAAAAAGCCATTATCGCGTCGCCGATATACTTATCTAAAACACCGCCATTATTCAGTACCTCTTCCGACATCGCCGTGAAATATCTGTTCAAAATACTGACCAGTTTCTTCGGAGTGGTCTGTTCCGACCAGGTCGTAAAACTTCTGATATCCGAAAAAAATATTGTGATCTCTTTTTCTTCTCCGCCCAACTTAACCCGGCCAGGATCTTTTAAAATTTCACTGACAACTTCCTTGGACGCGTATTTTGAAAATACATTTTTTAATCCTCTCCGCTCTCTCTCCGCAACAAAATGTCTATACCCGAACAAAACAATCGTGGATAAAATCCAGGCCAATGAAATATGAATCAAATTTACGGAAATACCGTATTGGAATAGAAAAACAATGGCAAAAAAATAGACTGCGCCCAAAACAACGCTCAAGACAACCGCGACGCGCGAACGCTTAAAAAAGAAGAAGAAAATTGCCGGAATAAAAGCTGCCAATAGAATCCAAACAAAAGTCGCCACGCCGCTTAATGTTTTTAATCTGTAATTCATCAGCAACATATTGGCGATGCTTGCCTGAATTTCAACTCCAGGCATATCTTTTTCTTTGGCCATCGGAGTTGGTTTCGCGTCGTGCAAGTCAGCCGTGAAAACGCCGACAAACAAAATTTTATTCGCGAGCATACTTCCGACATCTTGCTCCATCACTCTCCAAAAAGGTATCCTGCGAATAACCCCCGTTGGCGCGGCAAAAGCGATTTTATCAATGCTCCACAGCGATTCTTTATTTAAAATTTCTTTTCCGCTTTGCTCAACTGTGGCATAAGCAAAAGAATCATAAAGTTCTGGCAATATGCCGCTTGTCTGTATTTGCCAAGGAATTCTTCTGACCACGCCGTCTTTGTCGGTTATAATATTCGCATGTCCCAACGAAACATTTTTTTGTCTAAAAATTTCAAGCGGATAAAGCAGTCTGGTCGCTCGAGACGGGGCATTATAATTTAATAACAAATTTTCCGACTCAACAGGCATGACTATCGGATACTTTAACTGTTTGAGCGCATCCGCCAAATATTGATCATCGGCGCTTCCGACTCTTGAAGGTTCAGCAAAAATAACATCCAGACCCAATGCAAGCGGCGCCTGATTATTAATTTTTAAAAATGCGTCGGCAAAAACTTTTCTTGGCCATGGCCACTGTCCAATTCTATTTATTGATTCATCATCTATTGTGATAATAACGACATCGCCGCTGACAGGTCTGGCAGGCAAAAGAATATCTTCTGACATATTTTCTACTCCTGAAAACATGCCTGCGAAAAATGAAAGCCAAATCAGACCGGCCGAAGCCAGCGCGAGAACAAAATAAAAAAACTTCAGCTTCATATTTATGGAGCTGTTTTTAAATTATTTGTTGGGCTGGAACTTGAAGATAGGTTTAAAAGGTTGGGTGAAATTGTGATAGTTGCCGACGTGTCAATCGTTGTATTCTGAATCTGACTGGATGTGGCGGTCGTGGTGCCAACTCTAACCGAATCAATGGCCTCAATATATTCCTGTTTTAATATTAAATTCAATTCAGAGTCGGCTGTTCTCGCTCTGCGCACCCACTGTCTCATTAAATAATTGCTTGGCGCGATTCTCCGCAAAATTCGCGCGGCCATTATTCTTTTTTCCGCGATTCCATCAATAATGCTGTCGTCTATTTCAATGAAGCTATTTGGAATAATTTCCACGCTCTCTTCTAAAATTTTTCTGGTCTTCGGATGTTTGAATCTTACGGCAACATTATTTTCCGAACCCAAAATGCTTGTTCTGCCTCCTTCGTACTCAACTCCAAACGCTGTTCCGCGCACTGTAGCCACCGAGTTTGCCGTGTCAACTTGCCATTGCGCGTCCTGTGTCGTCAAACCCAAAATTTTCGACCAAACACGGCCGGCAACCAAGAAAATTTTTACAACCAAACTCTCGTCTTCCGGATTATACTTCGCCTCATTAATTTTCAATTCAGTATCGGAATCAAGTCTGGCCACGGAACCTTCCGCAAAATATATGTTTACCAAACCTGTGGCATCTGTCTTAATAATACTGCCGGCGTCAACTTCGTCGCCGGTTTCCAATTCCCTCAAAACTGTCCCGCTGGCATTGATCTCAAACACTTTAGAGCTTAAAACCTCAACCCATGGCTTCAAATTTGTTGCGGCACTACCAGTCGCGTCTATTTTTGTCTGCTGTTCAAAACCAGATTTCAAATTTTTCTTATAATAAATCCACCCCAGAGCGGTTGCCAATAAAATCAAAATAAAAATAATAGCGGTTTTTTTCATAATTTTTTTGCTACTTTAATTAAATTTTTTTGTTTCTGCTAACCCGTATCAAACCACTGCAAGGAACCACTTCAACGCCTTTTTTCTCCAGTTCATCCAAAAACAAATTCATCCCCAAAGAATCCGAAGACATGTGCCCGGCTATCAAAACATTCATGTGAAATTCGTTGGCCTTGTCGCGCGCGTCATCGCGCATGTGCATGCCGACTATGGTGCTGATGCCTGCCTTGGAAAGCTCCTGATAAACTTTGCTTGAAGGGTTTGTTCCGCCAGTCATCTCAACAATGAACTTGCCCGCTTTATTTTTCGGACTGCCGGCGAAAATGCTCGGACCAGCCCCCCTTTTTTTTGCTTCTTGATATTCGGGGATTTCCATCAACGCTTTCATAATATCGTCCACTGTTTGAGGTTTTCTCTTTGCCAAAAAATCTTCAAGAAATTTTGTAACCAAATTATCAGTCGGCGTATGTATGTTCATTAAATTCACGCCCATGATTTTAGCGGTATCTATAATCTGATAATGATTTATCGGATGAATACCGCGCCCAACTTCTTTAATTCTTTCTTCCATTATCCGTTCCGCGACATGAACGGGCACTCCCAGACTTTCATAAACCTCAACAATCATATCCATCACTCCGTGCAAAGCGGCCAAACTTCCGCCGACCGGATGATGGGCGATTACCGCGTCAATTTTTTTGCCGCGCTCGTTTAATTGCGTGGCCAATAAAATTTCTCCCGGACCGACATCAATCCCAGCGAGGACTCGCTTCAGACTTGATTTCAAATCACCGGCGTGAATGCGACAGTCGTCATATGGATTAACCAATTTCTCCTGATCAAAATATTTTTTTTCCTCGGGCTTTAAATCCTCAAATTCTTTTTTTGCCCTTTCCAAATAATTTTTTACTCTTTTCTGCCCGCGCGGATCAGCTTGAATGCCAAGCTTTATCCCAAGGTCATACACCTGTTTCAAAGTAAGCATATATTTTGCTAATTTTAGAATAAATATGAAGTTAACTTACAATAAAAAAAACGAGCTGTCAAACTCGCTTGTACTTCCACTAAGACCTTCTTCTTAGAAAAAAATCTTAGTGGAAGGGTGCGCGCTACTTGTGCACGCACCTTCCGGGACTGCTACCGGTTTCCAGCCTTCCCGGTCTGGCTACCCATGACGACAGGGTGGCGGCTGATCATTGCTTGCCAAGCCAGGTGATCAGCTCTTCCCGCCATACTTTCCCGCGACGAGGCCGTATGGGGCCTTCACGACTCGCGGAAGCTCTCTTCCGCTGTTGTCTCGGCGCGCAGATTGCCGTGTATTCCGCGCGTTGCGCCGTTGCTACAATAATAACGTCATCAAACCCCCCTTTCAGCTCACAGGACTCACCGCGCACCACAGCCCATCAACTGGGCCACAACATCCTTTCGCTAGTCCCGAAATTGTCAACCCTTAACCAACAACTACTGGTTCAGGGTTAGTTGATTTCCACTTTTTCAAATGGAAATTAACCATTTTGTCAATGGGGTGCATCTCTTTGGGCTAAAATAAGCCTAAATTTCAAATATTATACCTTTTCCACTTCAATCTTCACTTTCCCTTTCCCAATCTCAACCTCATCTCCACCATCGCCAGATTCCAATCGTTCCGCCAAAACTGATTTTTTAATCTCCTCGGCGTATTCCACAAACACGGACCTAAGCAATTGGTCATCAGTACCATACTTCACTGCCACCCTGTCCGCAATAGTCAATTTATTATCTTTACGAATTTGATTTATCGTGCGCACGATTTCACGGGCCAGACCTTCTTTTTTCAATTCCCCGGTCACTGTCGCGTCCAGACCAACTCTCAATCCGCCGTCTTCTTTAACAGCGATGCCATCTCCCATCTTTTTAAATTCCAATTTTACTTTTTTAACATTTAATTCATCGGCAATCAATTCCAAATAATCTTTCCCCAACTCCTCGCTAATTAACAATTCACTTAGCGGTTGCCTGACCTTGATTCCTTTTTCCGCGCGCAAAGCCAAACCCATTTCCACGATCTTTCGCGCCAAAATCATATCCCGCAACACATCATCATTAAACAATTTTTTATTAACTTCCGGCCAATTATCAAGATGAACGCTTTCCATTTTTCCACCCACCGCCAAATAAATTTTCTCGGCGATAAATGGAGTAAACGGCGCCATCACTTTGGACAGCTCCAACAAAACTTCGCGCAAAGTCACTGTGGCCTGCTCCTTATCTTTTTCATCCCCACCTTTGAAACGATCGCGCGATCTTCGCACATACCACTGTGATAATTCGGAAACAAAATCCACAATCGGACGGCTGGCGTCAACGAGTTTATACGCCTCCATTCCGGCTGTGACGTCTTGAATTAAAATCTGTAATTTTGCCAAAATCCATTTGTCTAGGATGTTTTTACTTGTCATCCCGAGCGAGGCCTTAGCCGACGAGGGATCTCTGTCCGTTTTTTTACCAGACAGAGATTCCTCCTTCGATGTCGGAATGACAGCGCCTGTGCCAGTGCCAGCATACATTAGGTAAAATTCCAGCACGTTATAAACCGTATTCAAAACCTTATTATACATCTCCCTCACGCCGGTTTCTGAAAAATTTAACGCCTCGGCTTGCATCACCGGAGAAGTCGCCAAATAATACCGCATCGCGTCGGCGCCATATTTTTCCAAAAGAATTTCCGGCTCCGGATAGTTTTTCAAACGCTTGCTCATTTTTTTTCCATCCTCGGCCAGCACTATTCCGTTTACTATCACATTTTTGAACGCGGCCACACTCTTTTTTACTGGAATAGATGGCTTCTTGCCCATTGTCAAAGCGGTCGCCAAAACATGAAGCGTGTAAAACCACCCGCGCGTCTGATCTTGCCCCTCGGCGATAAATTCGGCCGGAAATCCGGATTCAAATTTCTTTTTATTTTCAAAAGGATAATGCATCTGCCCATAAGGCATGCTTCCGGATTCAAACCAGCAATCCAAAACCTCGGGAATTCTTTTATACTCCTTCCCGTCTTTTTTAATTATCAGTTGATCAATAAAATGCTTGTGCAGATCAAACTCCCGGCCTGACTCATCGGCGTAATATGTTTTTGTAATATTGTGATCTATATTTTCCTCTTGAAAATATTTTTCATAACTGATGTTTTGGATTACCTTGCACAAAGCCGCGTTTATTCCGCCATGGCTGACAATCAAAATCGTTTTGCCTTTATGCTTCTCCAACAATTGATTCACAAACTTTCTGATCCGCTCCACAATTTCAACGCGCGTTTCACCCGTGCTCCCCAATCGGAAATTAAACCTCTCCTCCAAAGAAGTTATTTTTTTGTATTTTTTGTAATCTTCTTGACCGTGTCGCTCGTCCGGAGTTAAGCCTTCCCACGCGCCGAACGAATATTCAACCAGCAATGGATCAAAAACAAGTTCTGTTTTTAATTTTTTATTTATTATTTCCGCGGTTCGCTTGGCTCTAAAAATCGGAGAGCTTATGATTAAATCAATTTTCTGGTCAAACTTCTTTGCCAACTCGACGACTTCCGCCTCGCCTTTTTTTGTTAAATTATCCCCGTCTAAAGCGCTGGTTCTGACCCCCTTAACATTCGTCTCACTTTCTCCATGGCGCGTAAAAATAATTTTTGTAATTTTTTTACCCGTTAATTCGGCCAGCTCTTTCACGTCGCCAACGCAAATCGCTTCGCCATCTTCATTTTCCCAAACTGGAAGCGGCGTTCCCCAATAACGATTGCGGGAAATCGCCCAATCATGCGCGCCTTCCAGCCAAACGCCAAATCTGCCTTCTTTAATATGCTCCGGCACCCAATTTATCGCTTCATTATTTTTTAAAAGCTCTTTTTTCAATTCCGTAACTTTTATAAACCAGCTTGATGTGGCGTAATTTAAAAGCGGAGTGTCGCAACGCCAACAATGCGGATAGCTATGCTCAATTTTTGCTTTGCTGAATAGTTTTCCATTGTGCGCCAGCCACTTGATAATTTCCACATCGGCCTTGACCGGCCCTTCCTGCGGAGATCGGTCATCAAAATCCGGAGTGTCTTTTGGCTTCACTTCCATTCCGGCAAAATCCGTAACTTGCGGAATGAATTTGCCCTCCATCGTAACATGCTGAACCAGAGGCACACCTTCAGCTTTGCCTACATTATAATCATCCTCGCCGAACGCCGGCGCGATATGCACAACACCGGTGCCGTCAGTCGTGGTAACAAAATCCGCCGCGACAACTCGGAAGCAGTTTGCCGTGTCTTTGAAATATGAAAACAGCGGTTCATATTCCAGACCGATCATGCCAGAACCGCTTACTTCTTTTTTTATCTTGTATTTTTTATCTTTAAGAACCGCCTCTGCCCTGTCTTTGGCGACGATATAATTTCCATCTTCACCCTCAATGCTTAATATTTGATACTTAATACTTTTATTAATCGCCAACAAAACATTCCCCGGCAAAGTCCACGGCGTCGTTGTCCACGCCAAAATATATAAATCCCCGTCAACTTTTAACTTTGAACTTTGAACTTTGAACTTCGCCGTTACAGATATGTCTTTTATATCCTTGTAATTCTGCGTTACCTCAAAATCTGAAAGCGGAGTCACGCAACGCGGACAAATATGCATTGCCTTGTGGCCTTTGTAAATTAAATTTTTATCCCAAAGTTGTTTGAAAACCCACCATACGCTTTCCATATACGGCAAATCCATTGTTTTGTAATCATTATCCATATCCACCCATCGCCCCATTCGTTTGATGGTTTTTTTCCACTCATCCGCGTATCTCAAAACCGCCGAACGGCACGCTTCGTTAAATTTAGCTATGCCGAAATTTTCTATGTCCTTTTTGCTTTGCAAATTTAAATCCTTTTCAATAATATTCTCCACAGGCAGACCGTGGCAGTCCCAGCCCCATTTGCGTTCAACCCTAAAACCGCGCATTGTCCAAAAACGCGGCACGACATCTTTCATGAGCGAAGCGACGATGTGGCCATAATGAGGCAGGCCCGTGGCAAAAGGAGGGCCGTCAAAAAAATGATACGGCTTTTTCTCCGATCTGTTCTCAATGGACTTCTCAAAGCATTTATGCTCGTCCCAGTATTTTAAAATTTCTCGTTCTTGTTCATTTGAGTTGTACATAACTAGATATTATCTACTGGCAACTTTCTCAAATAACTTTCTATTTTCCCAATTTCAATATTGATTTTGCCAAATTCTTCTCCTACAAGCCGCTCTCTGACCGTATAAACCCTCTCAATCGCCTCTTCAATTTGCCGTCCCAAACCATCAACCACAACACCATGATTTATTTTTTCTCTACTTTTCTTTATCTTATTCAACAACCTATTTATCTCCCCAATCTGTTCATGTAAAAAAATCTTTATCAATTTGTCTTCTACTACTTCCAATAAACTCGGGATACTCCCGCATAGTTTGTTTAACGGAAAAAAAACGCGCGTATCATTTTGATCCCCAGTTTTTTTGTATTCATTATGCATATCAATGATTACATTACCAAAATCAATCCTTAAAGTCAATCTAAAACATTGCCAAAATTTTCACAAAAGAGTACAATAAAAGCATATAATTCGCTTTTATATGCTCTACATCGCCTCGGATCATGCCGGTTACCAGCTAAAAAGAGAGGTTGTAAAATACTTAAAAACACAGCTTAATAAAGAAGCGAAGGATTTAGGTCCGACAGCTTTTGTTGAAAATGATGATTTTCCGGATTTTGCTTTCGCCTTGACCAAAGAAGTTGTAAAAAAAGAAGATAATTTTGGAATATTAATCTGCGGAACCGGTCAAGGAATGTGCATTGCCGCGAATAAAGTAAAAGGCGCCAGGGCGATTATCGGCTATAACATCCAGGCGACGGAGTTGGGCAGAAAACACAACAACGCCAACATTCTTTGCCTGCCCGGACGCATTTTGCCTTCCGCGGACTTTAGCAATGCCATTGTCAAAAAATTCCTTGAGACAAAATTTGACGGAGATGAAAGATTCGTCAGACGAAACAAAAAAATTGAGGAGGCGGAAAATGAAAATGTATGATGCCTTTAATCGTTCCAGCAATTTTAACGGATAAATTCGAAGACTTCGCGAGCCAATTAAAAAGGATAGAACCTTTTTTTTCTTTTATTCAAATAGACATTATTGATGGATTGTTTTTGCCCTATGAATCATTCAGGCAAAGAAATGAATTGAACGAATTAAATTCAAACGCAAAATTTGAATTGCATCTGATGGTGAAAGACCCGATTGCTGAAATTGAAAAATGGCGAGAAGTTGAAAATGTAACAAATGTTGTCTTCCATATAGAGTCCGGCGCTGATCCGAAAAGATGCGTTGATATTATTAAACAAAACGGCTGGAAAACGGGGGTCGCGATCAATCCGGAAACAGACATAAAAGTAATTGAGCCGTATGTTTCTCTGGTGGATGAGATTCTTTTTATGACAGTGCAACCGGGCCGGCAGGGAGCGCGATTTATACCAGAAGTTTTAGAAAAAATTAAAGAATTTAAAAAAACGCATCCGCGCGCGCTTTGCTCGGCTGACGGCGGAATAAACAAAGACACTATTTTGGCGGTTCAACAAGCCGGCGCGGAAAAACTCTACATCGGCAGCGCGATTACCATGTCAAAGGACGTGGAAGCGGCGCATCAAGAATTAATAAATGAAATAGACGACTAATAACCAATATGTACGACTTAATCATCATCGGAGGAGCGGCGGCAGGTTCAAGCGCGGGGATTTACGCCGCAAGGAGAAAGCTTAATTTTAAAATGATTGCCATTGATACCGGAGGTGAAGTCGCGCTTTCCGGAGAAGTAAATAACTGGCCCGGCATTTTAACTATTCAAGGATACGAACTCGCGCAAAAATTTTCCGAACACGTAAAATCATACGATGTCGCCATTGACGAAGGCTGGAAAGTTGAAAAAATTGAAAAAATAAAAAAACATTTCAGCTTGACTTCCCGCGACGCGACAGGCAAAGAAAAAAAGGACGAGACAAAAACTATAATCATTGCCACCGGAATTCACCCACGGCATCTAAATATTCCCGGAGAGAAAGAATTTTATCAAAAAGGCGTAACTTACTGTACGGTCTGCGACGGCCCGCTTTTTAAAAATAAAATTACAGCCACAATCGGTTCGGGCAATTCCGCTCTTGAATCGGTTCTGATGATGTCAGGCATCGCCAAAAAGGTTTACTTGCTAAGCAAATTCCCAAACACACCAGAACAAAAAGACGGTTTCCCCAAAGGCGAAGACATACTGATTGAAAAAGTAAAAGCCGCAAAAAATGTTGAGATTATTTACTCGGCAAACACAACGGAGATCGCCGGCGCAAGCAAAGTAACCGGTTTGAAGTACAAAGATGAAAGTGGCGAACAAAAAATTGCGATTGACGGGGCGATGGTGCACATCGGTCAACTGCCAAATTCAGATTTTGCCAATGGCAATATAGAAAAAAACAAAATCAATGAAATAATTGTTGATGAAAAATGCAGGACAAGCTTGCCCGGCATCTTCGCGGCCGGCGATGTTACAAACGTCGCCTACAAACAAATCGGAATCGCCGCCGGCCAAGGCATAATTGCCGCCCTGGCCGCGATAGAGTATATTAACAGGTGGAAAGAGTAATATAATTTTGGAATATGCCATTTTCAAACATCCTCCCTTCGCTCCCCTGGCCGATGATTGACATCGTCATGAATGTCGTGGCCGGACTGGGAGCAGTTCTCATCACTTACGCAATTTTCTTGGAAGCTGAACGGAGGCAAGACGCGGTGTTTGTAATCGCGTCGGCGTGTCTGTTTATTTACGCTCTCTGGATTGGAAACAAAATTTTCAGTTTAGCCATGGCCGGTCTTATGATCGGAGCTTTTATTGAGCTTGTGGAAATTATGCTCGGTAAACATGTTCACAGCGACGCGCTTACCGAAAAATACAGGCATCCCAATAACAAATAATTATGTACAACGTCATCACCATCGGCGACGCGATAATTGATACGCATGTAATGATTGACAACGCGAGTGTTGAATGCGATATAAATAAGTCTAATTGCAAACTATGTTTGAATTATGCCCAAAAAATTCCAATTACGGACAGTTTTCAGTCTGTTGGCGGAAACGCGGCCAATGTGGCAATCGGCATAAAAAAACTCGGCTTAAATTCTGACATTCTCACTTCCGTTGGAAACGACAGTAACGGCAAAATTGTGCTGGAACAACTCAAACATCACGGCGTCCCTTCCGATTTGGTATTTACGGATGAAAAATCCAAAACAAGATACGGCATTGCCCTAAATTTCAAAGGTGAAAGAACCATTTTGTCTTATCATCAAAAGAGAAAATACGTTTTCCCCGAAGAAATGCCGGAAACCGACTGGATTTACTATTCAAGCTTAAGCGATGGTTTTGAAGATCTGCAAAACAAGCTGGTTTCATTTTTAAAAAAACACGCCAGCATTCGCCTGGCTTTCAATCCCGGATCATTTCAATTAAAAAATTCGCTCAACTTAGTAAAAGAAATTTTGCCTTCCGTCAATCTTCTGATAGTTAATCTGGAAGAGGCGGAAAGAATTATCGGTTCAACCATTCAAAAAGAAAAAGGCGTCGTAGCCATTTTGCACAAATTATTGTTTACCGGGGCGCGCGAAGTCGTTATTACGGACGGAGCCGGCGGAGCCTGGGCGGGAAACGAAGAAGAAATTTGGTATTTAAAAAGTTTCCCGGTTGATGTTGTTTCCAAAACCGGAGCCGGAGACGCGTTTTCTTCCGGATATCTGGCCGCCAGAATCAACGGCCATGATTTAAGCGCGGCTTTAAGCTGGGGAATCGCGAATAGTTGCGCGGTTATCGGGCAAGTAGGAGCGCAAAAAGGACTGCTGGACCAAAAAGGAATCAAAAAAATGATTTCAAAATTCTCTTCAATAAAACCTAAAAAAGTTTTTTAAGTTAAAGAAGCGACGGCTAATTCTTCGCGTTAAGGTTTACTTCGTAGAGGCATTGATTTACGCTGAAATCCCACTTAGACAGCCATCTCTTATTCGCGTTTTCATAAACGCGTATATTTTCACACCATTTAACATCCCCTGTCTTTAAGGCTTTATCATAAAATATTTTCGCTTGTTCCATGCTGTCAACCCTGACTCCGCAATATTCCGCGCCATATTGAGACGCAATCTCATCACATACCTTTATATTCCGATCCGTTAAAGCCATGTCGGTCAAATAAATTTTTTCAACATTATCAAAACAAACTTGAACATCATCGCCAAAAGTCGTCCGCCCCGTCATTTTTTCGCACCAATCTTTTTGCATGCTCTTTTCGGCAATCGTAAAATAATATGTGCTGACGCATTTTTCTCTCATATTTTTATTCACACCCCCGGCCAGCCTCTCGCACCAGCTTAAATCACTTTCATCATAGGCTCTTTTCAAAAAACACTCGGGAATGGATAAATAATTGGCATCGCTTAAATCGCAATACCTGCTGACGCAAACAAAGTCGTATTCGCCTTCGCCCCTGCCGCATAAATCTTTGGAAACTTGATAGGCCAATGTCAAATCATTCACGCACTCACTATTGCGCTTGCTATCTAAAATTATATCGCAATAAGAAAGATCGCCGCTCAATTGAGCCGCGCGGATAATGCACTTGCTTTGATTTTCTCCTATCGTTTTTTGATTGGCGCCTACGACATTGTAACAAATGTACGGATTATTTTTTTCCGCGGCCATCGCGCCCCATTTCAAGACATCCGATCTGGAATATTTATAAATTGAATAATAAATTACGAACGGCACGAGTAAAACCATGGAACAGGCGACCAAATACTGAACTAATTTGCCAACCCTATCAATATTCAATTTCTTAAAAATTGCCGCGACTAAATACTGAATAAAAAAATTGATCAACGCGAAAATCGGCGACCATGGTCCGAGTAAAAAACGATTCAGACTCTCCCCGCCCAAAAACAGATAGATTAAAATTGCAAAAAACAAAACAACGGAAGACCAAAATGGAAATTTAAGATTTATTTTGGAAAATAAAAAAAATCCTTTCCCGTTAAGAGTTTCCTTGTAATTGAAGAAGTGAAATATGAAAATTAAAGCGATGATTTGAAATATCAAAACCGAAATTCCCGGCAGGCCGAATAAACCGATATTATATCTCACAAACTGATCGGCTACCTCCGGCAGATCAAAAAAACCGTTCATATGTTATAGAAGTCAATTTGCATGGGCACATGCATGCCTCTAAAACGATTCATCTCCATTTTTCTTCCCTGAAAATGCTCTCTGGCCTTGCAGACTGCTTCGTATTGAAGTTCAGGAGCCAACAAACATAAACTCAATTCAAAATGTCTGATCTTATCTTTAATTTCACCAACTAGAATCGGGTGGTCTTCTTCTCGTTCAACCAAATCTCTCAAACCCTCAAGCTTGTCTTTGATGTCATCCAAAATTATTCTGAATTCTTCAACTCTCTTCAAATATTTGCCTCTGCCAAAGCTTTGCACCTCTCTCGCGACATAATCCTTTAATCCCAACTGCATTTCTACGAGACGGCCGCATAACTCGTTCCTCTCCTCAAGACTAAAAAATTGCGCCGGTCTGCCAGAATGCAAATCTTTCAAAGTACCACCAAAATGAATAAAATCCAGATACCTCTCCTTTAGGCTATCAGACAAACGCGGAACCAAAAAGTGCTCGCCCATTCGCGTCTCCGCGACTGAAAAAAACTCTTTATACGCCTGATTCCACGGCCAAATCTCATAGCCATATCCGATCATTATGTCTTCAATTTTTTCTAAAGGAAGATCGCTTCTGCCCCGCAAGCTTTCAACCTCCGCTTTCATGCGCAAGGCAATGTCTGCCGGAAAAAGCGGCGGTAGATGTTCGTATGAATATTTAAAAATTTGAATTGTTGAACGCATATTTTGAAATATGATGCATGGCGATTCCCGCGGCCACGCTTACGTTTAAACTATTTTTTTTCCCTACCATTGGAATTTCGATCGCATCATCACAGTGTTTTAACAACGATTTCGGCACGCCAGTTTTTTCGTTCCCAAATACCAAAGCAATAGGAAACTTTGGTTCCCACTCATTAATGTTCTTGCTTAATTTCGTTTGTTCAAGCGCAACTATATTATACCCCATTTTCTTTAATTCTTGAAGCAAACGTCCGACCTGTTTGCGGTATTCCCACGGCATCCACTTTTCCGCGCCCAGCGAAACCTTGTCTATTTGGGTGTGCGGGGGGCAGGGCGTGTAGCCGGTGAGGTATAATTTATCAACTCCCGCGCCGTCGGCGGTTCTAAAAATAGCGCCCACATTATGACCGCTACGGATATTGGGGAGGATGAGGACGAATTTTTTAATCCCCTCTCCTTTATAAGGAGAGGGCGAAGGTGATGTCTTCATACGTCCAGCGGACTTTTTATATTCTTTAAATTATTGGCCGCGACATGAGTGTAAATTTGTGTCGTCTGCAATTTGGCGTGCCCCAACAACTCTTGAATATACCTAATATCCGTGCCGTTCTCCAGCAAATGTGTGGCAAAGCTGTGGCGCAAAGTGTGTGGCGTAACAACTTTGCCGATCTTAACTTTTTCAGCGGCCTGTGCGACAATCTTTTGAATCGTCGTCTCTGTCAACCGTTCGCCGCGACCGTTGGTAAACAAATAGTCGTTCGGCTGTTTAACTTTTTGCTGACCGCGTAAAATTGTTTCCAGCGTTTTAGGGATAATC
>ERZ1292640.1633-Hain-H43-02um-R1-1633-length-18410-cov-5_pt1 | contig 18410 bp, 16 predicted proteins | sample MGYA00564404_ERZ1292640 | MGnify/ENA primary metagenome ERZ1292640 (study PRJEB36523, sample SAMEA6512636) | groundwater metagenome | collected 2019-01-08 | study: AquaDiva: Metagenomics assemblies of 32 groundwater samples
GAAGAGTGGACCAGTTCCATCTCCTGCGCACATACTCCATCAGTACAGTGCTGTCGGAATAACCAACCAGAAGTTTCTTTTCCGGGATCCCGCACCTGAGTGTCAACTCATCCAAAATGGGCAATATGCGGGCAGCACCATACCCACCTCTCGCGCACCATAAAACTGAAAACCTCTTGTCAGTGCTGTACTCAAAAAATGCATTTGCCCTCTCCTCATCACGTCCTGCAAAAAACAAGTGGGTTAAATCACAGTGTGGATGAGTACTGACTTCAAAACCAACACCCCTGAGCCGCTGAACACCGAGCTCAAGTTCTACCGCGGGCACTACTGATGACGGCGCTACTATTCCAATACGAACCTTTTGACTCATTTTAGATTCTCAGCACCATGCTATTTAGATACAAGGCGCATCCTAACAAGATAGACCAACAAAATGTTATGCCTAACAATAAAAAACCGCTTAACTTGGCGGTTGACCTTGCAAAGGATCTTAAATTTGCTGGAACAAGACAAAATACAAAGTCAGGCTGGACCAATAATATAGCGGTAAAGAACACTAACACCGCCTCAACATATTCTAGTACCGCAAGATTTTCCAAAACTAGTTCCTCATACCACCAGTATACAGCATAACCGTTAATGATTCATTTATGATCCAAACGGAAGCCGCCTGAACCTGTTTTAAAGTGTAAACAAACTAAGCTGCCAGGTCCACTGCTACTTCAAACACTCCTGCTATAAAGATGATCCGAAAGAAATAACTCAAAACCTGTTTCAGGTCTGTCCAAAGTCTGCAGTGGAACAACACTTGCTCTTGGGTCACACACAAAAGGAGACATATATGTGGCAATTACGAATCGAAGATCCATCCGGACAAACCAGGACTGTACAAATTCAAGGACCAGTCACCATTGGCAGAGGCGAAGGGGTCGGCATATCTTTGCGTGATCCAACTGTTGCTCCAGAAGCGGCACTCCTGACACCCGCCACTCTAAACACTGCTTCAAAAAATATTGCGCGCACATCACCGTACTGGCTTAAAGTACCATCCGGAAGCGCACCGTGCCTGATTGGCGATTTACCGGTCATGGAAAGCCACGTACCCGCCGGCTTGACTATACGGATCGGTGAATCAAAACTCGTTATAGAACCCGTCTCATCTGATCTCGCACTTCCTGAACAGCCCCACGGAATCAGACACTGGCTTACTTGTTCGCGGGAAGGGAAAGAAGTCCTCTGGTTAGCGAAAAAAGCTGCAGCCACTCAGCTATCAATATACATCGCAGGAGAAACCGGCACTGGTAAAGAAGTCATCGCAGGTCTTATCCATGCCTGGAGTGAGAGAGCGCGAGGGCCGTTCATTCCACTACACTGCGGCGCACTCCCACTTTCCCTGGCTGAAAGCGAACTTTTCGGTCACGTTAAGGGCGCGTTCACGGGTGCAATCAATCACCGCCCCGGAGCGCTCATGCAAGCTCATAACGGCACGCTTTTCCTTGATGAAATAGGAGATCTGCCGCTCGATATACAAGTAAAGCTTCTTAGATTCCTTGAAAACGGCGAAATTCGCACCGTCGGGGCGGACCATCCTTCACACGCCGATGTGAGACTCTTATGTGCCACTCACCAACCACTGCAAAAACTTGTTGAGGAGGGAAAATTCAGGCGCGACCTATACTATCGTCTAGCCTCCATAACTGTTGAAATCCCTCCGCTGCGCTCTCGGCCTGAAGATGCTGAGATGCTTGCAAGAAAATTTTCGTGTGAACTCGGCAAAAGCATTTCACAAAAAGCACTGCTGCGTCTCCAGGCTCACTCCTGGCCTGGAAACGTCAGAGAGTTGAGACATGCCATAGAACGCGCGAGTGGGCTAGCCGGGCCATTTTCACCGGTTTTATCGGAGGAGAGTTTTGAATTTTTGCTTACGCCAAACAATGTGAGCAAATGTCCAGAACTAGAACTGGGCTCACCGGTTCTAAGCCTTGTTGAAATGGAACGTGTCATGCTCCTTAAGTCACTAAGATTAGCCAGGGGCAATCGAGCAAATGCAGCAAAAATTCTTGGTATAGCACGCAGCACACTGTTTGAAATGCTTAAGAGGCACAGGATTGTGGGACCAAGGCAGGCCTCAGCAGCAGCAACTCTGTATTCAGCGGCATCTAACTCATGATGAGCTTGGAAAAAAACAAATCAATGACTTCACCTGAAGGTAGCCACACATTGAGCTGGTCCAACATGGCTTTTTTGAGCTTCTTCTTGCCGGTCTTTGTAAGCAGATGCTCCCGCTGAACAGAGGCCAGCACGCCAACCACCTGGTCCTGGGCATCATGTAGGCGCTCCTCTATAAAGTAGCGCGTATCCTTGCTATCACACTGTATGGTTATCTCAAGCTCTGCCACTGTTAAGCCGCCGTCAGCTTCATTCTCGTCAGAAGGCTTCATGTCTACAGTGAAAGCGCCCAACACTACCTCACTGTAGCGCTGCTTTGCGTGCTCGGATTGTTTCTGCATGAATTGGCCGAGGTTCTGCGACACCTGTGCCCGGGACTGACTTAGTTCACTAGATGAGTAATGTAGATAAAACCTTTGGAAAAATAATAAAACCGTCACAACAGACGTAAAAATACAGAGAAAAAACAAACCGGACACTAATTTCGTTACCATGTCGCCAGATCTCAATCCACCATAGGCTTCACGGAAAATCTTTTGCATCCTTTCTGAAAGGATGAATTCTCCAATACTTTTGATGAAATTCTTTTGCTTCTTAAGGCCCATCAAGAGCAGTTTGCTTATTTTGCTCTTGGCCTTTTCAGGCTGGTCCTTCTTGCCCTCGTTTTCCTCAACTTGTTTGGCAAGGGGTGGATCATCTTTTACACCCACTCCACTAATTACAGCGGCGCTTTTTTTACTGACAGCTTCAATTTCCCTCTCAAGCTCCTTTTCTATCTGAGCTATGTCAGGCGAAATACTGCCAATGTCGTTATTTGTTATTTTTCCCTCATCTACCATACTCTATATTAAATTCTATACGGTGATGGACCGTCGCTCAAGCTTTCATATTGAAAACTTCCACGAATAGACCTTCCATGGTAGCCTACAGAACTTGATGGAAGCCTTTCTAGAATTTGAAAAACCTATTGCCGCCCTAGAAAAACGGATCAGGGATCTGCGAGATATCGCAAAACAAGAAAATGTCGATTTCAGCAGTGAAATTACCATTCTTGAAAAAAAAGTCATAAGCCTGATTGATGAAACATATGCAAAGCTAACACCGTGGCAAAGAGTTCAACTTTCGCGCCATCCAAACAGGCCGTATACACATGATTATATAGACGCTATTTTCCCGGATTTCATGGAATTACATGGAGACAGGACCTACAGCGACGATCAGGCGATAATTACTGGCATTGCGCACTGGCCTCCAGCAGACAACACCGGCAACAGCCAATCTAAGAACAAAAAATGCCTGTCAATTGCCATCATCGGCCACCAAAAAGGCCGCACAACAAAACAGAAAATGGAACGCAATTTCGGGATGGCCCGGCCCGATGGCTACAGAAAAGCCATGAGAATTATGATGCTTGCCGAGCGGTTCATGATGCCCATCTTGACTTTCATAGATACTCCGGGGGCATATCCTGGTCTAGAGGCCGAGGAGCGCGGACAATCCCAAGCCATAGCCGAGAGCATCCATCTCATGTTCAAGCTGAATGTCCCGGTTTTGTCAGTGGTGATAGGAGAAGGCGGCTCCGGAGGCGCTTTGGCGATAGGAGTGGCTAACACCGTCCTCATGCAAGAGTACAGCACATACTCGGTCATATCCCCGGAGAGCTGCGCATCCATTCTGTGGAGCGACTCCACGCTCGCGGAGCGCGCCAGCGAGCGTTTGAAAATGACTTCCGCTGACATACTAAAACTAGGCGTAGTAGATGGCATTGTTCCAGAACCAAAGGGAGGAGCACATCGCGATTGGTCGGAAGCTTGCCGCCTGCTGTCTTCCACACTCGTCAAGCATTTAGAGCCGCTACTTGTAGCATGGGAAAAAACACCAAAAAAAATAGCAAGCGGCAGGATAGCAAAATTCCGCGGTTTAGGGCTGGATGCCCTGGCCCACGTGCCCCTCGCCAACATGGAGAATGGACATTGAAGCCAAGCCCTCTGGTCCAGATCAAACTCATCGTAATTTCAGCCCCATCCGGAGCAGGCAAGACGACTTTATGTAAAAAACTACTCGAGGATTTTGATGAACTCATCCTCTCCATATCAACAACAACAAGACCACCGAGGGGAGACGAAACACATGGCAGGGAGTATTTCTTTGTGTCCAAGGATGAGTTTGAAAAGCAAATACGCAAAAACAAGTTTGCCGAATGGGCCATGGTGCATGGAAATTACTATGGCACTTCCAAAGAAGTTATCAGCTCAGCAGCCGAGCAAGGGAAAACAGTCCTTTTAGATATTGACGTTCAGGGGGCGGCTTCCCTCAGAAACCTCTACTCAAAAAGCTGCCTGATGGTTTTTATAACACCACCGTCGCTTATGGAACTAGGCAAGAGGCTTAAGGCACGTGGCACGGATAACGAGCAAGCCATAGAGAAACGGCTTAAGAATGCCGCCTCAGAGATGGGTAGGACATCTGAGTTTGATCATGTTATTATAAATGACTCGCTAGAGCGGGCATATGAAGAGCTTAAGAAACTAGTAAAAAAGCACCTACTCCGACCAGCGACTGATTTAAATGGCTAAACATAACCCTATAAACATAGAAATGCTTTGTAGCAAGATCACGAGTTATTATCCGGACGCAAAACTGGATATTGTGAAAAAAGCTTTCACATTCGCACAACAGGCGCATAAGGACCAATTGCGTTCCAGTGGCGAGCCATACATGATCCATCCCGCGGAAGTCGCACATACTCTAGCAATGCTGAGGCTCGATCTTCCAAGCATAGCTACTGGTCTACTCCACGACACCGTGGAAGATACTCACGCCACGCACGAACAGATCGAACAGGAATTTGGCGCCGATATAGCAGAGCTTGTGGAAGGTGTTACAAAACTCTCACAGATCACTTTCAAAACCTCCGAGGAAAAACAGGCTGAAAACTTCCGCAAAATGATCCTAGCCATGTCAAAGGACATTCGCGTGATCCTTGTCAAACTGGCCGACCGCCTGAACAACATGCGTACACTAGAACACCTCCCTGCGCCGAAACAAAAAATCATCGCGCAGGAAACCATCGACATTTATGCACCTATCGCAAACAGACTTGGCATTGGTTGGATGAAAACAGAATTCGAAGACTTATGCCTGCGCCACCTACACCCCGACACATATTACCGCCTCGCTCAAAAAGTCAGCAAAACAAAGCGTGAGCGCGAAAAATATATCGAGGAAGTCTGCGAAATTTTAAACGAAAAGTTAAAGGAATACGACATCCAAGGCCAGGTATTGGGCAGAGCCAAGCATTTTTATTCTATATTTAATAAAATGGACAGGCGCAAAGTTGATTTTGAGCAGGTATACGACCTAATCGCGTTCAGGATAATCGTGGACAATATCACCGAATGTTACAAATCCCTCGGCGTTATACATGCGACGTATAAACCAGTGCCTGGCCGCTTCAAGGATTACATAGCCATGCCAAAGGCTAACGGCTACCAGTCCTTACACACAACGGTAATCGGGCCATATGGCGAACGTGTTGAAATCCAGATACGCACACAAGACATGAACCAAATTGCAGAAGGCGGCATAGCAGCCCACTGGCGCTATAAAGAAGGCAGGTTCGACAGCCGCTCACACGAAAATGTGGAATGGGTCAATCGCCTGCTTGAATGGCATAAAGATTTGCAAGATCCAAATGAATTTCTTGAAACAGTGAAAATCGATCTCTTTGCGGAAGACGTATTCGTATTCACGCCAAAAGGTGAAGTCAAGCAACTCTCGCATGGAGCTACACCCCTTGATTTTGCATATGCCGTACATACCGACGTCGGCAATAAATGTGTTGGCGCGAAAGTGAATGGCAAGATCGTGCAGTTAAAGCACCGGCTTAAATCAGGTGACACGGTGGAAATAATAACAGCTACTTCACAAACCCCTTCAAAGGACTGGCTGAAGATCGTACGCACTTCACGCGCTAAAGCAAAAATCCGCGGCTTCATTAAACTACAGGAACGCCAGCGCGCGCGTGAACTTGGCCAAACGATAATGGATAGAGCGATTAGACCTTATAACCTTACAATAACAAAGATTGAAAAATCCGGCGACCTGCTAAAGTGGGCGCAACAGGTAGGTATAAAAACTCTGGATGAGCTCTATATCAAAACGGGCTACGGCCGGATATTCGCAGACGAAATACTAAAAAATATCCTACCGAAGGAAATACTGGCGCAGCACAAGGCCGAGGCAGCAAAGGCTGAAGACGAAAGCTTTCTAAAGCGCGTTTTCAATGCAGCAAAAAAAAGGATGGAAACACGCAATACAATATCAGTCGCCGATCTAGATGACGTATTGGTGCGTTTCGGCCGCTGCTGTAATCCATTGCCTGGCGATAGCATCATAGGCTTCATTACAAGAGGACGCGGAGTGACTGTTCATACAGCCACATGCACCAAAGCTCTCGATAGTGACATAGAAAGAAGGGTGGACGTACAATGGAACGTGCACCATAAAGATGCAGTCAAGCGGCACGTAAAAATACGAGTCATATCGCTTGATGAACCAGGTCTTCTTGCCATGATGTCGCAAACCATAGCTGGATGTGGTGTAAACATCGCCTCAGCTAATGTCAGGACCACTAAAGATAAAAAAGCCATCGCTGTCTTTGACGTGGAAGTCGCGGATATAAGCCAGCTCAACAAAGTGACAAGCACCCTCGAGAGCAAGAAAGGTGTTATTACGGTGGAAAGGGTGATGTCTTAAAATCAGTGACCCTGCCATAACCAGTATGGCGGCCTCTCTGCTTTTACGAGATACTCCTTGAATTCCCTAAACCGCGATGCCTGATCAGCCAATAATGATTTGTAGCGAACATCCTGCTCTCGAACACGTTGCAGCCTTTCATCCCTGAGGATTTGCTGGAACACCTTGCGGTGCTCTCGGTACTCTTGAACACATTCTTCCCTATTGCCCTTTTTTTTGCGCTTCTCGGCCACGCAATCATTAAGCACCCCCTGGTACTTAACCATCCACTCTTTTTTCCTGGCTCTCTGAGCGGCTTCTAGCTCCTTTAGTTCAAGGTTTTGACGATGTTTTAGCGCGGATAATCCATTTTTCTGGGTTCTAATGAATTCCCTGAGCAGCTTCACGCTTTCTTGTTTAGTGATAGGTAACGGGCTTGGGCTTGCTATCGGTACAGGCGAAGCCGTATTCTCACCTGTTGCCGTAGCTGCACACGTAATAAACAATGCTATAACAATAAAACCATAATTAAACATTTTATGGCTATTGCTACCGCCCCACCGAGACAGAAGTTATCACTTGCATCTTATCAATTAGAAATCCCCATTCTTCAACGCTTGAATCAGTTTTAAGCCGCACTATCAGCTTATCACCTTTCACATAACCGGACATCTGGTCATCGGCACTACCGGTGAATTCATCAATTATTTCACCATCAGGGGTTTCGATCGTCAGCATATCATATCCCTGTTCTACATTAAGTTTAGCTATATGAATGCGCAGATACTTGGCTCCAGGGTGCTCAACAGTGAATGTGAGATTTTGATTTTGTAAATAAGGATGCTGCGACTCGATTGTGCGTGCCACATCCTTCCACAACGACTCATCAGGATCATCACTTGGCGGCATTATGTCATGTACCGCATTGTAAGCATTAACAATCCCTTTGCTCATCACTCTGTTCTTGAGGCCTCTTACAGGCCTGCTTGTGCGGGTAAGTCGCTCTTTAACATCTTTATATGTCAAATCCTGGTTCTCAGCCAGCATCAGCGCGATAACTCCGGACACATGCGGTGTAGCCATCGATGTGCCGCTGAAAAAATCATATTTTCCATCCCGTATGGAGCTGTAAATACGCACACCAGGAGCAGCGACATGGACTGTTTTACTTCCGAAGTTTGAAAACGACGCTATCTTGTCCTGATTATCAGTCGCAGCGACTGAAACTATGTTTTCAACATCATATGTAGCCGGGTAAACAGGTGAACGATCATTGTTATTGGACTCATTCCCTGCAGCAGCGACAAACACAATCCCTGCATCCCTCGTGGCTTCAATGGCCTGTTTCATGATATCCGAGAAACCTCCGCCACCCCAACTATTACTCATGATATTTGCTTTCATCAGACGCGCGTAATTTATTGACTCGACAGCACCTTGAAGCGTGCCTCCACCGTCTGCTGAAAGAAACTTGACTGGAATCAATGAGGCTTCCCAGTTCACACCAACTATCCCTACTCCATCGTTACCGACAGCACCGATCGTACCTGACACATGGGTGCCGTGGTTGTGATCATCTCGCGATTTATTGCTCCCCGAGTAAAAATCCCACCCATGTACGTCATCAATAAAACCATTGCCATCATCGTCCTTGCCGTTAGAAGAGTTAGCATCAGCCTCTTTTGTATTAGTGTAAAGATTGGCTTTTAAATCAGGGTGGTCCCAATCAATGCCGGTGTCTATTACGGCAACCAAGACTTTCTTGCTACCACGGATCCCCTTCTGCCAAAGCGGGAGTACATTAATGTCAGCACCGGCCTTGCCAACTTGGGCTTCCGAATCCGTCTGGCCGGTATTCCTAAGACCCCATAATTTACTAAAATCAGGATCATTCGGGATACCATCATCAAATGCCCGGTATATGAAGTTTGGCTCTGCAAAGAGCACATATGATTCTTCCTTAAGTGATCTGATGACATCCCTCATGCGCCTATCATCAGCTATCTTAACCAAGTGAAGTGTCTTATCAGTCGAAAAGGGCTTTACGTCTAAAACAGAAGCGTTCCCAAGCGCTCTTCGAATCTTGGAAATCATTAAACCTTGTGTACGGAAGACATCGCTCTTAACCATGTCATCCCTAAGCTTCACCACAAGCTGGCCTGGGACATGACCCCCAGCAACTCTAACGTTGATGGCAGCAAATACATCAATGCCTGTAAACAACACTAACAACCCAACTGCAACCTTGAAAAAAGATACTGGCCTAGCCATTCGCCCTCCATTGGCAAGAAAGTTTACCGCAACCTTGGTTTTATTATTTTATCGAGTCGCTCGCTCAAGTCAAGCCGCTCAGCCCAGTAATTCTATTATGCGCCGCTTGAACACGTCACAGCGAAGTTCTTTTCCAATCTTTGATCCGCACCGTCGGCACGGTCTTACCCCTGAATCTATTAAGCTCTGGAACGCCAGCCCATTGGGCAAACCCACCGGCTCCAGATGAGAAACTAGATGAGGAAAAAGATGCGAAAAAATCTTTCACATCATGTCTCTCAGCGGCGTTAAACCATATGGCGTCAATTTGGTCACCATGATCACCTCTGTCATTAAAACTCATCTTAACGTGACGCCCTTTTAGTACGTGATGGTTACTGATCCCTGCACGGAATGCGAATACCGGCTCGGGGTTACCTTGGCCGAAAGGACCAAGCTTCTCAAGTTCCCCAAGAGTCTCCAAGCTGAAATCCGCAATAGAGCATTCATCTTCAATTAACAGTGAATCAACGTCACCATCATTTGTTGCACAAACAATGGCCGAATCAAACGCTTCAGTAAAAGCAGGTACAGCTTTTACACTTATACTGAGACCGGCGGCATGTTTATGCCCGCCAAATCCCAGCAGCAAATCTGAACAAGACCTGAGTGCCGAAAAAACATCCTTGCCACCATAAGTGCGCACGCTTCCCTTCCCAATATCGCCTTTCATGGCTATAACAATGGCTGGCCTATGAAAAGTCTCACATACTCGCGCTGCCACAATCCCTATAACTCCCTCATGCCAGCTGTTGCCTGCCACTACCACGGCATGCTGGAATCCACCGGCACTGATCTCACGCTCGACAAGCAAGCGAACTTCGTCCCAAATCCTGTTCTGGAATTCAGCACGTTCCACATTGAGTTTTTCCAACTCACGAGCCAACTCCCTAGCTCTTAAAATGTCTTCTGTTGAAAGCAGTTCAAACGCAGTACTAGCCGATTTCATCCTGCCAGAGGCGTTGATCCTAGGACCAATGACAAATCCAAGATGCGAAGGGCTCAGGTTATCTCGGTTCAACCCTGCGGCATCCAGCAAAGACTGCACACCAGGTTTCATCGATCGCCTCAAGACCTCGAGACCGTGCCTAACCAACACATGGTTGTCTCCAGTCAATGGCACCATATCCGCTGCTGTTGCAATAACTACTAGGTCAAGATGTTTCTTTAAATTTGGTTCAAGCCCAGGGCGAAACCACCCTTCCTGCCTGCCCCTCATCCTTAAAGCCATGGCAAGATAAAAAGCCAAACCACATCCACAAATCTGCTTAAGTCCGCTTGGGCAATCATCGCGCTGTGGATTCACCACGGCCAGAGCCTCAGGCAATCCGCGTTCAGGATCAATCTGATGATGATCAACTATAATCAGATCCAATGATTGCTTGGTAGCCGCCGCAGCTGCTGCAAAACTTGATATCCCACAATCAACCGTGAGCATCACGCTGACATTTTCTGCTAAAGCCTCCTCGACGGCACCGACATTCAAACCATACCCATCCTTAAAACGATCTGGCTGTCTCACATCAAACTTGATCCCATACTCCTTGAACACCCATGACAGGAGCGCCGCTCCAGCTGTACCATCAACATCATAATCGGCAAAAACACGCACTAGCTCGCCGGTTCTTCTCGCGGCAATGAGCCGTTCGACGGCACGATCCATGTCTTTTATGGTCATAGGATTCGTGAGTGAATCGAATCTTGGATTCAGAAATCCATGAATAGCCTCAGACGTTTGCAACCCACGCGCTATACAAACCTTGATAACAAGCTCTGGCAGGCCTGTTTCACGCTTAAGAGTTTCTACCAATTCACAGGGGCTCTCGTAACGGAGTCTCCACTGCCTAGGCTCAACACCGCTAATCATATCATTTAGCCAGAGACATGACCCGGATTAGGTCGAGCAGTCATCTGGTGCTTACCCGTCTTGGCATTCCCACCTGCTTTAAGCTTTGCGGCTCTTTTGTCATAATAATTTGTTATCGAAATCACAAGCGAACTCGCGATGAATATCGACGAATACGTCCCAACCACTATCCCGACCATTAGCGTGAAAGCAAAATCCTCAATGACCTTGCCGCCAAACAACCAAAGCGCAAAAACACTAATGAAAGTAGTAAGCGATGTCAGTATGGTGCGCGCCAATGTCTCATTAACTGCGCGGTTCACGGCTTTCGAGATATTAAGCTCTGGATGCTGTTTAACCGTTTCTCTGACTCTGTCATAAACTATGATTGTGTCGTTATTTGAATAACCTATCAAAGCAAGGAGCGCCGCCAGGATCTGTAGGTCAAACTGCTTCTGAGTAACAATAAAAACTCCAAGTGTAATAACACTATCGTGAAACAACGCGATCACGGCGCCTGGTGAATACCGGTAGTCGAACCTTATTGTCACATAAACCAATATACAAAGAAGGGCGTAAAACATGGCAAGAAACCCGCTATTCCTAAGCGAACTGCCGGCAGCAGGGCCCACGACATCTGAACGATGTATTTCAAATTCACCGGGCTTAAGCTGTTTTTCAAGCACTCCGCGCACCTGGCCTGAAACAAGATTGAGTGATTTCTCATCCCCCTGCGCCTTAATAAGAAATTCATGCAAGCTCAGCTCGCCTATCTGCTGAACCCTTAGACCCTTTATCCCGGCCGCATCCATTTCTACGCGGACTTTCGAGATATCCCAGCTCACAGGCACCTTTATATGAACCTCAGCTCCGCCCGTGAAATCAATGCCGTAATTAAGGCCGTTGGTGAAAAAAAGTACAAATGTGGCAAGCATGGCAAGCCCAGAGAGCCCAAGCCAGATAAACCGTTTGCCTACAAAATCGATCTGCGTACCAGGCTTAATAATTTCAAACATGAGAAGTTCCTTTCAACTAAATGCTAAGCGTCTGGATACCTTTGTTTTCAAGCCGCTTCAAATAAGCATCAAAAATCAACCTGCAAACAAAAACAGCCGTAAAAAGCGTGGTCACGATACCAACAAGCAGTGTCACCGCAAAACCTTTAATGGGCCCAGTCCCATACATAAACAAAACTATTGCTGCAGCTGCATTGGTCACATTGGCATCAAGAATCGTCCTGATTGCTTTTTGGAAACCAGCTCCCACTGCACCTTGCGCATTCTTGCCTTGCCTGAGCTCCTCCCTGATGCGTTCATAAATAACGACATTCGAATCTACAGCGATCCCAACGGTGAGCGCGATACCAGCAATACCTGGCAATGTAAGCGTTGCCTCTAGACCAACAAGCAAAGCTAGAACAAAAACAACGTTAAGGAGCAGCGAAAATACAGCTATTACGCCGCTAATGCGGTAATAAAAAGCAACAAACAAAAATACCGCAAGGCTGCCTATAATGCTTGCTGTTGCGCCTTTGCGGATTGAATCCTGCCCCAGTGACGGCCCCACAACACGCTGCTCAAGGAATTCAAGCTGCGCTGGCAGGGCACCGGCCCTTAGAACTATTGCAAGATCCTTGGCTTCTCTCATGAGAGCATCTCCATCACCGCGTCCTAGTGTTATCTGACCGCGCCCACCGCTAATTCTTGTCTGAATAACCGGCGCGGAGTGCACGATATTATCAAGTACGATAGCTAATCTGTGGCTAACGTGCTCACCGGTGACCTTGTCAAATAGAGCCGCGCCATGTGGATTAAGCGAGAACGATACGTTCGGGCGCCTGGTCTCCTGGTCAAACTGAACGGACGCATCTTGCAAATCATCGCCAGTCACCTCGGCTTTTGAGTGAAGGAGATAAGGCGTGCGGCCTATCTCTTGGCCGGTAGGGCCTCTAGTGCGCTCAAAAGCAATCTCCGTATCAGCGGCAATCTTGCCTTTGGCTAGCTCATTAATCTTGCGAACATAATCTGAAAATTTCTGCCCTTCTTTGTAAGCGATGTCATTTTTCTTTTCTATCTCTTCAATAAGCGCGGCCACGTCACCTTGCTTCATTGACTTGTCATCCACGATCTTGAATTCAAGCTTTGCCGTGCGTCCTATGAGATCTTTTGCGCGATCAATTTCTCGCACTCCAGGAAGCTCTACCACAAGTCTGTCAGTACCCTGGCTTGCTATCACAGGTTCAGAGACACCAAACTCATCAATCCTGTTACGGATCACCTCTATGCTTTGATTGACGGTGCGATCGCGAACTTCGGTCTTAAAATCACGTGATAAACCTAGCTCAAAACTGGCACCGGTTTCCGCCACCAAACGCAGCGTCCAGTATTCCTTCTTCAAGACATCATGGGCTTCATTGCGCTTTGATGGTTCAAACTCCACACTGAAATGCACATCGTCCAGAGGCAGGCCTTCTCGGATCAATTTCATAGAAGTGACATTGATCCCTTTTTCCTTCAGTCTCGCCTTAAAGCTATCTCCCTGTCTTTCAACTACATCCTTATAAACTTTGTTGAAGTCCACGCCCAAAACAAGATAAAGGCCTCCTTGAAGGTCAAGACCAAGATTAATTTTCTGTTTAAAGGGGAACTTGGTTTTTTCCGGATCAAGATTCGCAACAGTCGGAAAGATATAAACCAACGACAAAATCACAGTTATTGTGAGCAGAATAAATTTCGTCCACCAGGCCCTAGTCATATTAGTGCACCTCTATCAGATGTACATTAGCATCAGTATTTCTGAAGTACACCACTTCTTAGATTAGATCACAATATTCAGCTTGTTATTTCTTTGATCTGGCCTTTTACGACTTGGCTGATCTGGCTTTTTAACACCTTGATACGAACATTGTCCGCAATCTCTAAGGTGACAAACTTATCAGTAATGCCGGTTATTTTCCCAAGGATCCCTGAACTCGTGATCACCTCGTCGCCATGTTTGAGGCTTGAAAGCATGCTTTGCTGTTCCTTCATCCTCTTCTGCTGCGGACGGATCATGAGGAAATAAATCACGCCAAAAATAGCCAAGAACGGGAAGAGCTGCATCAACATGGAAACCTGAGGCGCACCATTAGGGCCTGCCGGACTGCCTGGGATAGAAGGATCCGCAACGGTACCAGCCGGCACCGGAGGGGCGTCTGCCAATGCGGTTCCTACAAAATTAAAAATGCCATCAAGTGTATCAATAATTTTTTGGCGCATTTAAGTCGCTATAGAAAGTTTTTACCCAATCGTCAAACCTATTTTCAATAATCGCGATTCTTATCTCAGACATCAGGTTCAGATAATATGTCAAATTATGAATCGTGTTGAGCCTAGCACCAAGTATGTCTTTACACATGAACAAGTGCCTCAAGTACGCACGCGAAAAATGCGTACACGCCTCACACTTACATCCAGGTTCGATTGGACTTTCGTCATCAGCATATCTGGCGTTCTTGATATTTACCTTGCCATATCGCGTAAATAACTGGCCATTTCTGGCATTTCTAGTCGGCATCACGCAATCAAACATATCAATACCGGCGCGCACACATTCAACAAGATCCTCAGGCCTGCCGACACCCATCAAATATCTTGGCTTGTCACGTGGCAAAAGAGGAGCGGTGAACCACGCCATTTTTTGCATGAGCTCAGGCGTCTCGCCGATCGAAAGCCCGCCTATCGCAAACCCGTCAAACGGCAGCGCTGTGATGTCCTTGGCTGAACGCACCCTTAGATCCTCGAACAAACCTCCTTGCACGATGCCGAATCTGCTTTGATGATCCTGCAGCGGAATATTAAGCCCCTCTCCCGCCCATCGAAGCGTACGCTGCATGGCATTTTCCAAAAGCTCACGGCTGGCCGGGTAGGACGGACAGTGGTCAAAAGCCATCACTATGTTGCTGCCAAGCGAGCGCTGGATTTCCATGGATAATTTTGGTGAAAAATGGTGTCTGCTGCCGTCGATATGTGACTGGAACATTACTCCGGTGTCATCAATACTGTTTAGCCCGGCAAGTGAGAAAACCTGAAAGCCGCCGCTATCGGTCAGTATCGGCCCGCCCCAGCCCATAAATTTTTGAAGCCCACCAAGCCGCTCTACGCGTTCATGGCCTGGCCTCAAATATAAATGATAAGTATTCCCAAGAACTATCTGGGCACCCACGCGTTCAAGCTCTAAAGGAGTCACACCTTTTACCGCCGCCAGCGTGCCCACTGGCATGAAGACCGGAGTCTTGATCTCATGCGTTTTGCCACTGCGGTCTTTAAGTAAAAGCCTCCCGGCTCTGGCGCGTCCCACCCCGTCGCCAGCCTGCGAGAAGTTATCACCACCGAATTCAATAAAAAATTCAAGACTGCGGTTCATAAAAACGGATTTTGCTGTCTCTCCTCACCTATCGTCGTCTCAGGCCCGTGGCCCGGACAAACAAGCGTATCATCATCCAGCGACAGAAGGCGCCCCCTTATGCTCCGGAACATGGCTTTGGTGTCACCGCCAAGAATATCCGTCCTGCCCACACTCCCGCAGAAAAGCGTATCACCAGTAAAAACCGTGGAATTTATTTTAAAACATACACCACCCGGGCTATGGCCCGGTGTAAACAGAACCGTGACACGAAGATCTCCGACCGCGAGTTCCTCATTATCCTTAAGGTAATGGTCAATCGGCAGCGGGTCTTCACACTTAAGCCCGAACATATCCGCCTGGCGTTTTATATTAATATAAAGAAGCTCGTCATCTTTATTAAGAGCTATTTTTGCAAGGCCTTCATCCTGCTTCCCTGCTTGAACTCCGGTGGCCGCGATTTTCCGCTTAAGCTCACCAGCCGCACCAACATGATCCACATGTGCATGCGTGAGCAGGATGTACTTAACGTGTAGCTTCTTACTGAGTGATTTTTCAATATCTTCCAGCTCGGCAAAAATGTGCCCGACCTCATCACCAGGATCAATCACCACTGCCTCAGCCGTATTCTCACACGCTACAATCCAGCAATTCGCCTGAAACGGACTTACTTCAATCACTCTCTTAAGCATGCGGTAAACTGCTTTTTATAATAATAGACACACCATTAAGCGCCATAAGCAGCAGTGCTATTGGAAACATAATGATTGTCCAAAAACATAGCCATCCTACCGATCCACCATACTGGGTAATATAAACCTTAGTATCTAATTCAAATTCAGCCTTAGTTATCAACAATACCAGTGCCACCGGGAAAAAAATAAAAGCCCAGAAAATCAGCCATCCCCTTGAGCCAGCATAGTGTACCTTTATTTTGTGCATTGTATACGCTCCTTCCAAAAAATTACTTTAAAAGCTGCAATAATCCGCGATAGGCCACACGAAGACGCTCGGTCTCCTTTAAATCATTGAGATAAGCCGTTTCACACTGTAGTTCACTCTTGCAATGGGTAGCCTTATCAGAAATAAAACGCCTTGTCTTTTCCGTTTCGTCCATCAAAGTTTTAATTTCTTTTTTAAGATCATCCACAATTAAATTGCGATCAGATAAAATATCAAAAAATTGCAATTGAAGTACATGATTCAATAGCGTAGTTGGGCTATTGCTTTCATTTGTTAAATACGAAGTTCCTATCTTTAATACAAGGTCCTTCAGTGAATCATCCCAATTCCGTTTGTCATATGCTTTGATCAATGCTTCCATACTTTCGTACTTACTTAATACATCACAGTGATCCAACTTTTTCATCAGGGTGGGGATGGCCCTTATATCCCCTCCTGTTGGGATACCGCTTAGTAGCAATTTATAAGCTCTTGATGTTGATTCAGGCAGCGTAGGAACGGACAATAAACGTGAAAAACTTGTTTCAAGCATAGCCAAATCTGGCTCAACACTTTCAAGTAGTTTTTTAATTTGCGTATTAATTTCCATCTGCTGCTGCCGACATTTTCTTGCTTCTGCCTTAGAAAGATCAGTTAACTCAGAAAGTTCTGAAATAAATTTTTCACTACTCATGCCATGTATAGGTGTGTGCGTCGGTTTATTTCCGGACTGAATTATAGCAGGAGATTTAATTTCGTTTAGCTTATTTGTACTATTGGCAACAACATGTTCAGCATATTTTGGCTGCATTGATTTTTCGTGCTGATCCATGCGAGCCAACAAAACAATGAACACAATCGTTAAACACAAAACAAGGCTAATTTGAACTCGTCTTGACTTGAGCATATTCAAACAATAAGCATAGCGTCGCCATAACTATGGAAGCGATAATTATTACGGATCGCGTCTTCATAGGCTGCCATCACAAGATCACGGCCGGCAAATGCGCATACAAGAACAAGCAGAGTGGAGCAAGGTAGATGAAAATTTGTAAGAAGCCCGTCAACGACCTGGAACTTAAACTCACCAGGCATGATAAATAACGAAGTTCTACGCATTTCAGATTCAATCGATGTACCAGCGGCGCCATCGACGGTGCTTTCTAGTGCCCGCACAGTGGTAGTACCTACCGCGATGATTCTGCGGCCACCTCTCTTGATTCTGGTCACAGTTTCAGCAGTGTCACGTGTAATGCTAAATCTCTCCTCGTGAATGCGATGTTCTCTGATATCACTTGTTTTAACCGGCCTGAATGTACCAATCCCGATATGCAAGGTAAGCTCGGCCCACCCTACTTTTTTTTCAACAAGCTTTGTTTTTATTTTTTCTGTAAAATGAAGCCCGGCCGTTGGAGCCGCAGCGGAGCCAAGTTCCTTGGCATATATGGTCTGGTAGTTGAGTTCGTCATTCGGAAGTGCTGGCCGCCTGATATAAGGAGGCAGCGGCACCTCGCCGGCACCACATTCAATAGGATCCTTGTTGAACTCTACAGCCATGATTCCTTGCGCATCGGGACCACGCACAATAGTGCCTATTAATGATTGGCCGGCGGAGGATTGAACTTCAAAACGTAAACCCGGCTTGTGTTTTGCGCTTGCGTGCATAAGCCCTTCCCACACAAGCGGGGATTCCTCTTCGAGGAGGACAAACTCCACTTTGCCGCCCTGAACTTCCCGCTCACCTTCATGTCCTATACGACGCCCAGTGAGCCGCGCTCTAATGACTTTTGTATTGTTGGCAACGATGAGATCGCCTTCATTTAACAATGAGGGCAAATCGCTGAAGGACTTATGCTCCCAGCTTCCTTTCGTCCTATCGAGTACCAACAGACGCGAAGAATCACGCGGACTGGCTGGTTGCTGCGCCACAAGCCTTTCGGGAAGCTCGTAATAATAGGAATCGGTTGAATAAATCGATCGCACGCTAAATAGCTACCACATTTTGCGAAGGATCGCGTCA
>ERZ1292640.1634-Hain-H43-02um-R1-1634-length-18409-cov-23_pt1 | contig 18409 bp, 14 predicted proteins | sample MGYA00564404_ERZ1292640 | MGnify/ENA primary metagenome ERZ1292640 (study PRJEB36523, sample SAMEA6512636) | groundwater metagenome | collected 2019-01-08 | study: AquaDiva: Metagenomics assemblies of 32 groundwater samples
CACCCGCCGTTCCCGCCGGCGTCGTCACCGTAACCGTCGTCGCCGTGTTGCCCGTGACCGTAGCCGCCGCGCCACCGATCGTGACCGCAGTGACCGCCGTGAGGTTCGTCCCATTGATCACCACCCCGGTCGTTCCGCCCGCCACCGGTCCGCACGTCGTTCCCAGGCTCGTGATCGTCGGTGCCGCCGTGTACGTATATGCACCCACGCTCGTCACCGGCCCGCCGCACGTGGTCACCACCACGTCCTGCGCACCCGCCGTTCCCGCCGGCGTCGTCACCGTAACCGTCGTCGCCGTGTTGCCCGTGACCGTAGCCGCCGCGCCACCGATCGTGACCGCAGTGACCGCCGTGAGGTTCGTCCCGTTGATCACCACCCCGGTCGTTCCGCCCGCCACCGGTCCGCACGTAGTCCCCAGACTCGTGATCGTCGGCGCACCGGGGCAGTAGGAGTAGTTCAGACTCCCGGACCAATCCCCACCAAATCCGTCGACCTTGAGGTAGTAGGTCTGCGTGCTCGCCGCCACGTAGTCGAACGTGAACTGCCACGAGCCGCCGCTGTCATCGTCCGACGCCTCGAGGATAGTGCCCGCCGCATCCGAGTAAAGCCGCCCGCGGGAGTCCCCGATCCCCCCCACCGTGTCGAAGTGGTACGTCGCCCCGGCGGTCATGTCGATCCGGTACCAGTCCAGCGTATCCAGAGTCGTCAACACGTGCGGCCCATGGGCTTGCGTCGACGTCGTCGGCGTCAGCACCGTCCCCGTCGTCGACACATCGTCCCCGGGATCCCAAGCGTCTCCCGCCGGGGGAATCGAATAGGAATAGTTCAAACTGCCGGACCAATCCCCGTCGCACGCTTCATCCCAAAACGCGACTCTCAAATAGTAGGTCTGCGTGCTCGCCGCCAGGTAGTCCAGGCTGAATTGGCTCGGGCTGACCCCGCTGTCATCGTCCCACGCCACCTGAACCGTTCCCCCCGCATCCGAATACAGCCACGCCGCATCGTCTCCGCTCCCACCCTCGGTGTCGAAGTGATACAGCCGGCCGGCCGTCATGTCGATCCGGTACCAGTCCTCGCAATCCGTCGTCGTCGTGATCGTGTGCGGACCATGCGCCTGCGTCACCAGCGTCGGCGTGATGATCGTCCCTGTCGCTCCGGCATCGTCGACCGGATCCCAGGCATCCCCTGATCCGACATACGTGAACCCGCCGACCAACGTCACCGGCCCGCCGCACGTGGTAACCACCACGTCCCGCGCCCCCGCCGTGCCCGCCGGCGTCGTCACCGTCACCGTCGTCGCCGTGTTCCCCGTAACCGTCGCCGCCGCACCCCCGATCGTCACCGCCGACGCACCCGACAGGTTCGTCCCGTTGATCACGACCCCGGTCGTCCCGCCCGCCACCGGCCCGCTCGTCGTGTCCAGCGTCGTGATCGTCGGCGCCGCCGTGTACGTGAACGCCCCCACGCTCGTCACCGGCCCGCCGCACGTGGTCACCACCACGTCCTGCGCACCCGCCGTTCCCGCCGGCGTCGTCACCGTAACCGTCGTCGCCGTGTTGCCCGTGACCGTAGCCGCCGCGCCACCGATCGTGACCGCAGTGACCGCCGTGAGGTTCGTCCCGTTGATCACCACCCCGGTCGTTCCGCCCGCCACCGGTCCGCACGTAGTCCCCAGACTCGTGATCGTCGGCGCACCGGGGCAGTAGGAGTAGTTCAGACTCCCGGACCAATCCCCGCCAAATCCGTCGACCTTGAGGTAGTAGGTCTGCGTGCCCGCCGCCACGTAGTCGAACGTGAACTGCCACGAGCCGCCGCTGTCGTCGTCCGCCGCCACCTGGATGGTGCCCGCCGAGTCCGAGTACAGCCGCCCCCGCGAGTCCCCGGTCCCGCCCACCGTGTCGAAGTGGTACGAGGTTCCCGCCGTCATCGCGATCTGGTACCAGTCCGCCGTGTCGGTCACGTTCAGGATGTGCGGGCCGTGGGCTTGCGTCGACGCCGTCGGCGTCAGCACCGTCCCCGTCGTCGACACGTCATCACCGGGATCCCAGGCATCTCCCGCCGGGGGAATCGAATAGTAGTAATTCAGGCTCCCGGACCAACCCCCCATGCACGGGTTCCAATAGGCGACCTTGAGGTAGTAGGTCTGCGTGCTCGCTGCCGTGTAGTTGAAGCTGAACTGCCCGATGCCGCCGCTGTCGTCGTCCGCCGCCACCTGCACCGTACCCGCCGCATCCGAGTACAGCCACGCCGCATCGTCCCCGGCGCCTCCCACTGTGTCGAAATGGTAGCTTCGGCCTGCGATCATGTCGATGCGATACCAGTCCGCGCAATCCGTCGTCGTCGTGATCGTGTGCGGACCATGCGCCTGCGTCACCAGCGTCGGCGTGATGATCGTCCCTGTCGCTCCGGCATCGTCAACCGGATCCCACGTGTCGGCCGCGGCCGGGGCCGCAAGCCACCCGCCAGCGACCAGCCAGAGCGCCATCCCAATGACGCGTCGGCTGGATGATGGGTGAATGGACGTCATGAGTTCACTGATAATAGGGGGACATGGAGAAGGATGTCAACCGACAGGCGAGGCGCTGCGGACACACAGCCGGGCACATGAGCGCGATCATCTACAATTATCTTATATTCGACTCTCGGCCAGGTAGCTTCAGCGGCACAGCTTCATCTATCCGGCTGGTCCCCGACTCGATCTGGGGCGCCGAGCGCGCCCTCCTATTCGCCTTCGACGCGCCCCCCCCTACGCCTGGCGGCGCAGGATGTCCCAATAGGCGCCGCGGGCGCCACCCGCGATCGCGCGCTGGAGCGGCACGTTCTCGTTGTAGTTGTGCCCGCGCAGTTCCGCCGCGTACGCCTCCCGCAGGTCGCTGGGCGGGAAGAACCGCTGGTCACCGGCGATCGCCTTGCGGACCAGCGCCGCGGGCCGGGGCCCCAGCGCGGGCGAGACATAGAACGTGGGCTTGAAGAGGTCCACGGGGCCTTCGTACCGCCGCAGGATTCCCGGATGCCCGCCCAGCGGTTGTTCGCGCGCCATCTGGGCGGCCAGCGGCAGACCGGGATAGAGGCGGATGCCGATTGCCGCACCGGCGCAGTCGGGTCCCGCCAGCTTCACCGCCTCCAGCCCCTCCGCGACGGTCGCCGGTGTCTCCCCGGGGCCGCCGATCATGAGGTCGACCATCGACGCGATCCCGGCGGCGCGGCACGTGGCGACCGCGGCGGCCAAGTCAGCCATCCGGTGCGGCTGTCCCAGCTCGGCGAGAACCGTGTCGCACCCCGACAGCCCGGTGAAGTTGATCCCGACGCACCCCGCCCGTCGCATCGCCTGCGCCAGCTCGGCCGGAAACGGCGTCACCGAGAGATACGCGTACCAGCGCAGCTTCTCACCCAGCCCGCGCGCGGCGAGTGCCTCGCACACGGCGAGGGCGTGGCCCAGCGGCTGGTTGAACTCGGCGTCGCACAGGTGCAGGACGTCCACGCCGAGCGCCAGGAGCGATGCCGCCTCATTCGCCACCCGGCCGGGGGGACGGAGCCGGGAGGCGTCGCCTTTCGCGAGCCCGTCGGCGCAGAACACGCACCGGCGGGGACACCCGCGCTTGGTCTCGATCCCGATCTGGGCGCCGAGGCGCAGGTAGGCGGCGTTGTCCACGAGCTCCCGCCGGACCGGCGTCTCCGCGTACGCGGGCCAGTGCGGCGCGCTCCGCCCGTACCGCCGGCCGTCGCGCCAGACGAGTCCGGGCACTCCCGCGAGCGCGTCATAGCCCGGCCGGCCGCCCGCGGCGCGTATGACGCCAAGGAGGGCCGTAAACGCCCCCTCGCCGTCGCCCGCGATTCCGTACTCGACGCCCGTGTAGGCGATTGTGTCCTCGGGAAACAGCGAGAATCCCGCGCCGCCCAGTACGAAGGGCGCCCTCGTGTATTTGCGGAGCTCGAGCACGATGTCGAGGAGGAGCGGGACGAACCAGGTCGCGCTGGGCCAGAAGCTGTCGTCCGCGTTGCGGAACGTGAGCCCGACGATCTCGGGCTCGCGACCGGCGAGTCCCGCGCGCACGGCCCGGCGCCAGTCGTCCGCCAGCCCGAGGTCCAGGATTTCGACCGCCTCCCCGGCCGCCAGGAGGTCCGAAGCCACGTGCTCGAGGCCGACCGGGGCGATCGGCGGCTGGATGCGGTTCGTGTTGACGAGGAGTATCACGGCCACGCCTTCGGGGCCATGATACTCCTCATCCACTCCGGGCCGTCATGATCCTCGACACCCCCGTCGCGTACTGACAGGGCCATCCGGGCGGCCCGGAACGTCATCCCTGCCCCCCTCCGGCCGGGTCCGCTATGCTGATCACGATGCCGCTCACGGGACTCCACTTCCTGGTCACCCTCCAATGCAACCGCGAGTGCGACCACTGCTTCGTCTGGGGCGGACCGTGGCAGAAGGGCGCGATGACGCTGGAGGCGATCCGGACGTACCTCGGACAGGCCCGGGACGCCGGCGGGATTGCCGAGATCTGGTTCGAAGGTGGCGAGCCCTTCCTCTATTATCCGGTCCTCGTCGATGGCGCCAAGGCGGCCGCCTCGCTCAGGTTCCGCGTCGGCGTCGTCTCAAACGCGTACTGGGCGACGACTCAGGAAGACGCCGTCGCGTGGCTCAAGCCGCTCGCCGGGACGGTCGCCAGCCTGCTCGTGAGCTGCGATCCCATGCACTGGAGCGACGAGGCCGCCCGCCGGGCGGAGATCGCGACCACGGCGGCGAACGCGCTCGGGATCGGGCTGGGCGTCATGGCGATTCCCGACGCGAAGACGGGGCCGATCCCGGGCGTCATGCACCGGGGCCGCGCGGCGGTGAAGCTCTCCGGGCGGGCGGAGGGCGCGCCTTGGGAAACGTTCACGAAGTGCCCTTACGAGAACCTGCGCGATCCCGCCCGTCTGCACCTCGATCCCGCCGGGAACCTGCACGTCTGTCAGGGGATCGTGATCGGGAATCTCCACGCGACGCCGCTCGCCGAGATCCTCGCGGCCTGGAACCCCGAGGCCCATCCCGTGCTCGGACCCCTGCTCGCGAATGGCCCCGCCGAGCTCGCGCGCCGGCTCAATCCCCCGTCCCGGGACCGGTTCGCCGACGCCTGCCACCTCTGCTACGAGACCCGGCTCGGCCTGCGGGCCCGGTTTCCGGACATCCTCGGACCAGACGCCATGTACGGCGCCGGCTGAGCGACCCTCAGCCGAAGAACATCTCCATCGTCTGGTAGTACTCGAGCTTGGCTTGGTCGAAGCCGGCCAAGCCGTACTCGGCAAAGAAGAACGGGATCAGGGCGGCGTCGCCGTTGCGGTTGAGGGTGTAAGCGGCCTGGCAGAAGTCACTGTACCGATCCGAGATGCCAGCGTACCCGAGGTCGATGAACCCGGACAGGCGCCCATCCTCGAACATGATGTTCGGCTCGCAGTAGTCGCCGTGGACGAAAACTAGATCCTCGGGCGGCCGCGACCGGGCCAGGAAGGCGGACCATTCGGCCTGGCACTCCGCGTCGCGGGTCGCGGCGACGGCGGAGTCGTCCGCGAGCTTGTCCGCCAGCCGCCGGACGAATGGACAGCCGTCAGCGGGCAGGGCGTGGATGCAGCGGAGTTCGTGGGCCATGATCCGGACCACGTCCCGGCGCGGCATGGCGAGATGGGGGTCGCACGCGCAGAGTCCCGGGATCGCGGACGAGACGAGCCACTCCTTCGCCGTCGTCACTGCGTAGCCGAGGACCTCGGGCACCGGGAGCCGGCCCTTGAGCCAGGCCATCCGGTCCCGCTCGGCCGCGAGGCGCCGCTCGGCGACGCGGGGATCGCACTTGAGGTAGCGGTCGGGCCGGCCGGGCTCCGTGACAAGGAAGACCTCGGCGCCCGACCCCCCGATCGGCTCCTGGAACCACCGGACCCGGGGGCCCCCGATCCCGAGCTCGGGTGGTACGCCCGATGGCGTCGGGACGGGAACGATCGTGTCGGCCATCTATCGATAATACCGGGGGCGGGTCTGCTCGAGTCAGCTCATCTTGAGGAGGGTCTGGTTGATCACCGTCTGGTAGCCGATCCCCCGCTTGGCGGCTTCCCGCCGTGCCCACGCCAGCACGCGCGGGTGCAACCGGATCGAGGTCGCCCGATGACGTTCCTCTTCCGGCTTCGGCGGACGGCCGCGTGGCGCCCGCGGCTTGCCCGTCGACTCCTCGATTGCTCGCCGGAACGCCTCGGTCTCAGCCGGGGTCACCCTCCGGGCCCGCTTCCAAGGAAACCCGCTTGAGCGCTTCATGTTCGATCTTTATTGTAGATACAGAATAGGGCAGGCGTCAAAGCGCGTGGCCCCGCGAGACCAGCGGTGCTACTTGTTCAGCCGGCGCTCGAGCTCCTCGCGCGTGGCCTTGAGGCGGCGGTCCATCTCGTCGAGCGCGGCCTGGATCGCGTTCGCCACCGGGTCGGGCAGTTTCCCGTGCTCGAGCGGCTTGGACTCGTCGGCTTTCGGCCCCCCGGTCGCCCGGGCGGGAATCCCGACCACGACCGTGTGCGGATCGACGTCCCTGACGACCACGGAGCCGGCGCCCACGCGCGCGCCCTCGCCCACCACGATGGGGCCGAGCACGATCGCGCCCGCGCCGATGACGGCGCCGTTCCGGATCGTCGGGTGCCGCTTGACCTTTTCCAGCGTGGTGCCGCCGAGCACGACCCCCTGGTACATGAGCACGTCGTCGCCGATCTCGGCGGTCTCGCCGATGACGACGCCGATACCGTGGTCGATGAAGAACCGCCGCCCGATGATCACGCCCGGGTGGATCTCGACGCCGGTCAGGAACCGGGCGACGTGGGAGACCAGCCGTGCCAGCAGGCGCAGCTTCCAGAGCCAGAGCCGGTGCGAGACCCGGTGGGCCCAGACCGCGTGGAGGCCGGGGTAGCAGGTCAGGACCTCGAGCACGCTCCGCGCGGCGGGGTCCTTGGCGAACACGGTCCGGATATCTTCGGTCAGCCGGGAGAACATCGTCCGACTATTCTAGCCCGACCCCGCAGCTCAGATGTAGTACATGGCCGACGCGGCCCGCGCCTGCAGCTTCGCCCGGGCCGCCAAGTCCTCCAGGGTTATGGCCCCCAGCACCCCGCTCACCGCCCGGCGCACCTCCGCCCAGACATCCCGCGCCACGCATGCCTTCTCGCGGCTGCACGACCCCGGGCAGTTGTGGCACTCGAGCTGGCTGAGGCTCCCCTCCAGCCGCTCGAAGACCTCGAGGAGGCGGATCCGGCCCGGAGGCCGCGCGAGCGAATACCCGCCGTGAACGCCCCGGACCGCGGTCACGAGCCCCGCCCCCTTGAGCCCCGCTACGAGCTGCTCGATGTACTTCGCCGACAGCCCCTGCCGCTTCGCGATGTCGCGGACGCGGACGGGCCCCTGCCCGTAGCTCAGCGCGAGTTCGAGCATCACGCGCGTGCCGTAACGGGCCTTCGTCGAAATCCTCATTTGGGCCCGGCCTTCCCGGCGCCGCCCTCGAGCAGGAAGACGGCCACGTCGGCCCGCAGGTTCGGAAGCCAGCGGGGGCGGCGCGTGGTGCCCCCGGCCGAGGTCCGGAGCGGAATCTCCTCGAGTACGGTGAGGCCGGCGTCCCGGCAGAACGACCGGAAATCCTCGACCGTCAGCAGACGGATGTTCGGCGTGTCGTACCACTCGTGCGGAAGCCGCCGCGACTTGGGCATCCGCCCCCCGAAGAGCAGACCAAGGCGCAGCCTCCAATGGCCGAAGTTCGGGAACGCGACTATGCACTTCTTCCCCACCCGCGCCATCTCCCGGATCAGGAACATGGGCTTGTGCAGGACCTGGATCGTGTTGGTCAGGATCACGTAGTCCATGCAGCCGTCCGCGTAGCCGGCCAGCCCCTCGTTGAGGTCGCCGTGGTGCACGTTGTTCAGTCCCTTGCGCACGCACGCCTGGATGGAAGCGTCGTCCAGCTCGATGCCCTCGGCCCGGACCTGCTTGGCAACCTTCAGCGCCCGGAGGAGGTCGCCTTCGCCGCATCCGAGGTCGAGGACCCGGCTTCCGGGTTCCACGAGATCAAAGGCTTGCTTGCCTTCGGGACCCAGCGGATCCGTGAGCGCATGGCCGGAAATCACCTGGGCATCCGGGTCGTTGCCGGTAACCTGGAACGCCCCGGACGCCGGGCTCGCGTCGTGACGGACCGGCGGATCGCCGGCCAGCTTGGTCCGGATCAGGTCCTGGAGATCCTCGGATTCGAGGAGGAAGGCATCGTGCCCGTAATCCGACTTGATCTCCTTGTTCACGACCTCGACGTTGTTTTGGCGAAGAGCCGTCACGAGCTCGACGGACGCCGAGGGCGGAAACAGCCAGTCGGAGGAGACCGAGACGACGAGGAACCGCGACTTCACGCCGGCGAAGGCGGCCTTCAGCGATCCACCCCCGTGCGACCGGGCGAGGTCGAAGTAGTCGCAGGCCTTGGAGAGGAACAGGTACGAGTTGGCGTCGAACCGCTTCACGAAGCTGTCGCCCTTGTACTTGAGGTAGCTCTCTACCTGGAAGTCGGTCGAGAACTCGAACCCGTACTCGGCCTTGTCCTGGAGCCGGCGGCCGAACTTCTCGTGCATCGAGAACTCGGAGAGATAGGTGATGTGCCCCACCATCCGCGCGATCGCGAGCCCGCGCGCCGGCACGCTCAACCCGTAGTACTCCCCTCCGCGCCAGTCGGGATCGGCCATGATCGCCTGCCGCCCGACCTCGTTGAACGCGATCGACTGCGCGGACATCCGCGCGGTGGTCGCGACCGGGATCGCGAGTGCCACCCGGTCCGGGTACCGGACCGCCCACTCCAGGACCTGCATCCCGCCCATGGATCCCCCGATCACGGCCGCGAGCCGGCCGATCCCGAGGTGGTCGAGCAGGGCCCGTTCCGCCTCGACCATGTCCCGGATCGTGACCATCGGGAACGAGAGCCCGTAGGGCTTTCCCGTGGCCGGGTTGACCGACGCCGGGCCGGTCGAGCCCATGCACCCCCCGATCACGTTCGAGCAGACGACGAAGTACCGGCCGGTGTCGATCCCCTTGCCCGGGCCCACCAGCACGTCCCACCACCCGGGCTTGTCGTCGCCTTCGTGGTACCCGGCCGCATGCGCGTCCCCGGACAGCGCCGTGACCACCAGGATCGCGTTGTCCTTCGCCGCATTGAGGGTGCCGTAAGTCTCGTACGCGATCGTGACGGGACCGAGTTCGCGCCCGCACTCCAGAAGAAGAGCGTGCGGCGGCTCGGCGAACGTCCAGGTCTTCGTCCCGACGACGCCTACCGACCCGGGCCCGGGGTCCCGCCAGTCCGCCACGTCCCTAGCCCTGCGACGCCTTCAGCGCCTGGTCGATATCCGCGATGATATCGTCGACGGTCTCGAGTCCGATCGAGAGCCGGATGAAGTCCGCGGTGACGCCGGTCGCCTCCTGCTCCTGCGGCGTGAGCTGCTGGTGCGTCGTCGAGGCCGGATGGATGACCAGCGACTTGGCGTCGCCGATATTGGCCACGTGCGACAACAGCTTGACCGAGTTGATGAACCTCATGCCGGCGGGCAACCCGCCCTTGATGCCGAACCCGACCAGTCCGCCGAAGCCGCGCTTCAGGTACTTCGCCGCGATCCGGTGGGCCGGGGCATCCTCGAGCCCGGGGTAGTTCACCCAGCTCACGAGCGGGTTCTTCTTCAGCCACCTGGCCACCGCCAGCGCACTCGAAGAGTGCCGCGCCTGCCGCAGCGGCAGCGTCTCCAGCCCCAGCAGGAACTGGTGCGCGTTGAACGGCGACAGCGCCGCCCCGATGTCCCGCAGCAGCGTCACCCGGACCTTGATGATGAACGCGACGTTCCCCATCCCCGGCACGTTGCCCAGGGCGTCCCAATACTTGATGCCGTGGTAGCTCGGATCGGGCTCCGTGAACTCCGGAAACTTTCCCCCGTTCCACGCGAACTTCCCCGAGTCCACGATCACGCCGCCGAGCGACGTCCCGTGGCCGCCGATATACTTCGTGGCCGAGTTCGCGAGGATGTCGGCTCCGTAGTCGATGGGGCGCACGAGTCCGATGCCGACGGTGTTGTCGACCACGAGCGGAATCCCCGCCCCGTGCGCGATCCTGGCGAGGACCTCGAAGTCCGGCACGTCGAGTTTCGGGTTCCCGATCGTCTCGGCGTAGATCGCCCGCGTCTTCGGCGTGATGGCCTTCCGGAAGAGCTCGGGGTCGTCCGCGTCCACGAACCGGACCGCCCTTCCGAGCTTGGGGAACGTGTGGTGAAAGAGCTGGTACGTCCCGCCGTAGAGGTTGTTCGCGGAGACGATCTCGTCGCCGAGCTGCGTGATCGCAAGCAGGGCGTACGTGATCGCCGACTGGCCCGAGGCCACGCCGAGCGCGCCGGTGCCGCCCTCGATCGCGGCGACCCGCTTCTCGAAAACGTCCGTGGTCGGGTTCATGAGCCGGGTGTAGATGTTCCCGAACTCCTTGAGGGCGAAGAGGTTCGCCGCATGCTCGGAGCTCTTGAAGACGTAGGACGTCGTCTGGTAGATCGGGACGGCCCGCGCGCCCGTGGTCGGGTCCGCCTCCTGTCCCGCGTGGAGTGCCTTCGTCTCGAAACCCGGTTCCTTGCTCATGACTGAATTCTCCCATAGGAGCACTAGGGAACGCCAGAACCGCCGGCGGCCGTCCGGCGGACCGCCGGATCAGTCCAGGGCCTTGGGTCCGAACCGCAGCGTGACGCTCGCCACCGCGGCGACCGTGGACCTGACGTCGCCGCTGTCCACGGGCGCCGACGCCCCCGGCAGCAGGAGTTTCGTGTGCGTGTTCACGAGCAGCCACTGGAGGGCGACGTCGACCGCCAGCGACATCCGGGAGAACCCGGTCCCGATCGTGAACCCCGTCACGTCCTGCTTGACGCTCGGCAGGAGGAAGCCCGAGACCGCGCCGGACCCGGCGCCGGCGGTCGAGGCCGGCAGGGGATCCGGCCGGTTGAAGTAGCCGACCCGCAGCGGCATCTCGCCGAGGAAGAGCGGCAGGCGGTACTCCATGCCCGCGTGGATCGCGAAGGTCGCGTCCGAGAACTCCTGCACGGCCCTCGCCCGCGCGGTGCCGCCGAAGAGGGTCGCGCTCCCCCTGATCTCGCCCGCGTATCGCATGTCCACGGCCACGATCAGTCCCGTCGTCACCTTGAAGGAGCCGCCGATCCCGATCCGCATCTGCGCCGGGCGCTCGGCGTGATCCGTGAACAGCGGGCCGCCGGAATCCTGCTCCCAGATGTGGCCCGCCAGCGGCCCGAGATACGTTAAGCCCACGCCGAGGCTCCCGTCGGGCAGGGGCCGGTAGAAATATCCCACGATCATGCCGAATCCGGAGATGTCCTTCCGCGAGTTCATGTCGCGCAGGGGTTGCGTGTTGCCCGTAGTGGTCTCCTCCGCCGTCACCTCGAGCCGGCCGCGCCCCGTCTGGTTGAGATAGAGGACCCCGGCCGCGATCTGCTGGTCCCCGTCGCCGAGCGGCTGGATCCAGACGCCACCCGCGGCGTACAGCGCCTCGTCCTGCCGGACCCGGGTCCGGCCGGCATCGAACGAATCGGAGAGCGCGGGGCCGCCAGGCGCGGCCGGGAGGGAACGGTCGAGTGGTTCGTCCACCGAGAAGACGTGGCGGTCCACCTGCCAGATCCCGAGCCCGACCCGGCCCTCGTTGAGGTCCGGCGTGACCGCCGTCCAGCCCAGGCCCCACGTCGCGGGGAAACTGCCCGTCGTCGTCGTGAACTCGTTGTAGACCCGGCCGGCAAAGGTGAGGCGGGTGACCCCGCCCGCGAGGTGCACGACCCCGGCGGCGCGATCGACGCCCGTGGCGGCGGCGGAGGCGGGGTTGTCCGCGAGTTCGCACGAGGGGTCCGCTATCCCTACTCCGACGCCCCCCATGCCCGCGAATGCCGCCCCCGCCCTTACGGGCGCGGGACACGCGGCGAGGACGAGGACCAGTACCCAGCCCATTGCCCCCACGATATCACCTCGGCGGAAGCGCGGGCGGTAGTCCCATATTGAAGAGAAGCGCTCCGAGGTCGCTGGCCCGGGCCCGCTGGGAAGGCCAGTTCGCCGTCAGCCAGCTCTCGAGGCGACGGGCGGGAGGCCCGGCGGGCACGCCGCAGAGCCGGCCCGCCGCGACCTCGAGCGCGTCCAGGTGCGGCCAGATCCCGCGCACCCGCCGGGCGGCCGCGGCCGCGTTTCCCCCGGCCAGGTCCAGGAACGCTTCCCGGGCCGGCAGGGCGAGGATCCCGTCGAGTGGCGACCGGAAGGGCCCGATGATCTCCTCCAACTCCCGCGGCGACCGGCCGTCGAAGAAGGCCTGCCGGTAGCGCGAGAAGACCGCTTCCGTGCCGGGGAGGAAGAGACTCGCGGGCGGGGGAGCCGGAGCGGCCGGGTCGATCCGGTACAGGAGCCCGAGCCCCTCCTCGGAACTCCACGTGGACGAGACCCGGACCAGCCTGGACCGGGCCAGCCAGAACCGCCGGTAGACCTCGACGTCCCGCGGCGACCAGGGGAACCGCTCGGCATACTTCGCCCAGAAGTTGGCGGCCGTGAGGTTGTAGAAGACGAACCGGATCCGCCGCTGGCGGAACCGCTTCGAGAGTTCGGAGGCGTCCCGCGACGCGCGCACGAGGTCCCAGACCGGCGGCGCGTGCTCGATTTCCCGCGCCAGGAGCCGGACGGCCCTTGGCCGGGGATACTGGGTCCCCTGGCCGATGACCACCACCGTTCCCCCCTCCCCCTCCAGCCACCGGAGCGCCTCCGACCAGACCGGCGCCGTGCGGGCGCGGAACTCCGCCAGCCCCTCCCGGCCGGACACGGCCCCGAGCGGCGCGTCGCCCCAACCGGAGCCCGCCAGTGTCGCGAGCGCCTGCACGACGACCGCGCCGGCGAGCAGGACGCCCGCGAGGCGGCGGCCGGACAGCGGGATCGCGTCCGCGGCCGCGCATGCGAGGACGGCCGCGAGCGGCAGGAGCGGCAGGAGGAACCGGACGACGCCGCCGGTCGGCAGGACCGCCCAGCCCGCGAACCACGCCGCGAGGAACACGAGCGCGGGCCGGTGGGCGGCGCGGACCGGGGCCGACACGACGGCCAGCGGCAGGCACGCGAGCAGGAACGGGCTCGCGTGGGCGAGCGCGTGCAGAGGGCTCGCGAGAAGCGCGCCCGCGCCCCCGACCGGGAACGCCCGCGCGTTGAAGACGACGCCCATCATCTCGAGCTTGCCCGCCGTCCATCCGACGGGCGTCCACACCGACAGGAGGAACGGGTACGCGGGCGAGCCCAGCGTCAGCCAGTTGCGCACTATCCAGGGAACGGCGGCCGCCGCCGCGGGGACGAGCAGGGCCGCCCAGGCCGCAAGGCCCCGACGCGCCCGCGGCGCCGACGCGACCGTCACCGCTGCCGCGAAAACGGCGAACACCCCGAAGTTCTTGACCGCGTACGCGGCGCCGCAAAGCCATCCCGCGGCCGCAATCGAGGCCAGCGCGCCGGAACCGAGACCGCGCTCGAGCGCGAGAAAGGCCGAGAAGGCGGCGAGCGCGAAGAGGGCGTCGTTCTTCCCGGTTCCCGCCAGCTCGGAGAGCAGGGGCGCGGTCAGGACCAGGAGCGCGGCCCATCCGCCGCGATGGCCCCCCACCCGCGCCGCGACCAGCAGGGCGATCCAGCCGGCCGCGAGCAGGCTCAGGATCCTCCCCCACCGCTCGTCGAACCGGACCGCGAGCGCGGCGTAGACGAGCAGCTCCTGCCCCTGCGCCAGCCCCGCGAACGCCCAGTCCGGCCGCGCCACGATGCGGCCGGCCTCGAGCCACGAACAGGGAATCGGGAGGTGGTAGATCAGCGCGTCCGCGTTCCGCTCGGGCGCGATCGCGGGGAGGCCGGCGAGGAGGACCGCCGCCACGAGAGCCGCCGTCACGACGGGCCCCGCGGCTCCCGGGAGGGCGCGGCGGAGCACGGGGAGGGCCCTGAGGCCGGCGAGCGCGAGGAACACGAGCGCCGTGACAGCAACCGGAAACCGCACGAGCCCGCACAGTCCGGCGCCCTGCACCGCGAGCGCGATCGGCAGCAGCCCCGCCGGCGGGGCGAGCAGGACCGTGAGCGACCCGCCCCGGCGCCAGCCGAGGAGACGGAACGCGGCGAGCCCGGCCCGGGCCGCGCCCGCGCCGGCGAGGGCGGCCACGCCGAGCATCCCGAGCCAGGGCACCAGGAGACCCGGACTCGTCCCCGTGCCGTAGACGCGCAGGGCCGCCGGGATCCGGATCGCCGCCCCGGCCATGGATCCGAACGGCGACGCCCAGGCGGCGCCGGCGGAACCGCGCACGTCCACCAGGAACACGACCTGCGAGGCGATCAGCCAGAGCAGGGCGACCTTGGCCCAGGCGCCCGTCATGGGCCCGGGTTTCCCGGCGCGGGCGCGTCCTCCAACACCCGCCGCGCCTCGGTCTTCCGTCCGAGGCGGAGCAACGTGATCGCGAGGTTCCGGCGCGCCTCCGGCATGCCCGGCGCGAGCTCGACGGCGCGGCGCTGGGCCGCCTCGGCCTCGCGCAGGCGCCCCTGGCTCCCCAGCAGGTTGCCGAGGTTGTTCCAGCCCCGGGCGCTCAGCGGATCGACGAGCAGGGCCGCGCGCCACGCGGCTTCGGCGGCCGCGTCATCCCCCGCGGCCCGGGCCACGGCCCCGGCCTCGAGCCGGAGCTCGACGAAATCGGGCTCGAGGACGAGTCCCCGGGCCGCTTGCGCCCCCGCCTCCCCCAGGTCCCCGCGTCCGTGGGCGGCGGCGGCCGCGTACCAGCGGAGCCGGACGTCGTCCGCCCCGAGCCGGCCGGCGCGGGCGTACACGGCCCCGGCCTCGGCCAGGCGCCCCTGCGCGGCCAGCGCCTGGCCCAGCCGCAGGCTTCCGGAGACATACGCCAGCCTCATCCCCGCCACCAGCGCCGCGATCCCCGCGACCGCGAGCGCGCCGCGAATCCATGGCGTGCGGGCGGTCGACCGCCCGAACGACGCCGCAGGCGTCGAAGGCATGCCCGGCTTCGGGCCCGCCGCTGCACAGGCCCCGACCATGATCCAGGCGGGCATGATCGTGGGCGGCACGTGCCACGGCCAAGAGAACGCGGCGTCGACGAGAATGGCGAGGGCGCCGGCCCCGATCCCCGCCCAGACCGCGGGGGCGGATTCCCGCAGGGGGGATCTCCGCCAGAGGCGGAACCCCGCCGCGAGCCCCCAGACCCACAGCCCGAGCCCGATCAGCCCGAGCTCGACCGCGAGATGCAGGGGCTCGAGATGCGCGTATTCCGTGTAGTGGTAGAAGGGCTCCCCCGCCGCGTGGGCCGCCGTCTGCTTCGCGAGGTAGATCGTCCGGAACGACGAGGCGCCCCAGCCCGCGAGCGGCCGGTCGACCGCCGCGTCGAGGGCCAGCGCCCAGGTCCAGACCCGCTCGCGCATCGCCCCCGCGTTCGCCAGCCGGCCGGCCGCCCCCGGCCGGGCGAGCACGGCGATCAGGATCGCGACAGCGGCAAGGCCGGCCGTGTACCGCGTGCGGCCGGGAGCGCGCCAGAGCACGGCGCCCGCCGCCACCACGCCCCCCAGCCAGGCGGCGCGGGCCTCCGTACACGCGAGCCCGCCGCCGATGACCGCCGCCACCGCCAGGCGGGTCCAGCGCGCCGGCTCACGGACCCATCCCGCCAGCGCGAGCGCGAACGGGAGCAGGAGCGCGCCGCCGAGGAGGTCGGGGTTGCCGACCGTCGAGGCGACCCCCTTGTGGAACGGACTGAGCCAGCCCCCGGGCTCGAGCCCCGCGAACTGGACGAGCGCCCAGCCGGCCGTCGCGACGCCCGCGGCCTCGATCGCCACCGCGAGCCCGGGCGCGGAGACGCCCGCCGCGGCAGCGGTGGCCCCCACCGCCGGAGGCAGGCAGAGGAGAACGGCTTCCGGCCAGGCCCGACTGCGGCCGGTGACGCCCGGGCCGGCAACCGACGCGAGCACCCACGCTGCCCACCACGGCACCCACGCAAAGGCGCCGCCGGGCCGCAGCCCCATGACGACGACCGCCCCGCCGAAAACGACCAGCACGAGCCACTTCGCCAGCGGATAGCAGTCATCCCACGCCGGCCAGTACGCGAGCGGGAGAAGGACGACGAGGGCGAGGAGGCCGAGCCGCAGCGGGCGGCCTGCGTTCACGCGGATCGACGCGACCCGTCGCGTCGCGACGACGCGCGCCTGCTCATGGACGCAGCGTCATCTTCGAGGCGAACCGCGCGCGCGCCGAGACCGGCGTCCTTCCCGCACGGCCCTTGAGCCGCAGGGTGCCGTCCTGCGTCGAAGCCAGCACGGCGCCGCCGGCGAGGTCGAACCGGACCTCGCCGCCGCACTCGAGCCGGAACTCCTCGATCGGGGCGCCCGGGTCGGCCCGGGCCAGCGAGATCGACCCGTCGGTCGAGATCAGCGCCTCGGTCCCTCCGATAGACTCGAGGCGCGCGTTCACCGTCCGCTGGACCTCGAGCCCGCCGGCCGCGGGTGCGGTCTCGACCCGCGTCCACCGCTCGCCGACCGCGACGCGTTCCCTCGGCAGCAGGGGGAAGAACCCGCCGAACGTGCGCGCGGCCCAGAGCAGGAGGTCGGTCTCGGCCGCCTGTCCCTCGAGGGGCGCGACCTCGCCCGACGGCGCCCGCAGGAGGCCGGCCTCGATCGAGGTCGCGGACACGCCTCCCCCCATTGGCATCCCGTTGACCTCGGGCGGAGACACGGTCCAGACCTGCCGGAGCCGCCGGCCCCCATCGGGCAGGGCCTCGACGACGGTCTCGGTCACGGTCCCCTTGAGCTTCACGACCACGAGCTCGGGCAGGCCGCCGAACGAGATCTCGCCCCGCAGCGTCTGCTCGACCGACCAGACGCGCCGCTCGCCCACGGCGCCGCCGTAGGCGATCCGCGTGAGCTCGTTCGGACGGACCGTCTTCGTCGAGCACCCGGCCAGGATGATGGCGACGCCCAGCGTCGCGCCCAGCATCGCGCGCCGCGCGGCGCCAGGGCCCGACTCTCGCGCCCCCATTGATACCTTCATGCCCGGCGGATCCGGACCTTGGGCACGAGCGGCCGGATCTCGCCCGCCGTCATCAGGCACGCCCCGCGGTGGGCGAGGTTCGCGGTGCCTGCCGCCACGCCCCAGGCGAGGGCCTCCGGCTCCGCGCCGCCCGCCGCGACCGTCCTGAGGAACGCCCCGAAGAGGGCGTCGCCGCACCCGATCGGGGACAACGCCCCCGCCGGCGCCGGGAGCGCGGACGCGATCCAGCGCCCGGCGGGCGAGACGAGCAGCGCGCCCTTATCGCCCAGCGACAGCAGGATGCGCCCCACGCCGCCCGCCCGGAGCGACTCGCACCCGGCCACTAGTTCGCCGAACGTGCGCGTCCGGCGGCCGAGCAGTCCGTGGAACTCGTGGAGGTTGGGCTTGATGATCCAGGGCCGGTGCCGGACCGCCTCGCGGAGCCAGCGCCCCGACTGGTCGACCGCGAGCTTCGCCTCACCCGACGACGCCAGCCGCAGGAGACCGCGGATCGCGGTCAGCCCGAGCGACGGCGGCAGGCTCCCGGCGAGCACGAGAAAGCCCGGCCGCCGGGAGGCGCGCCGCACCACGGTCGCGAGCCGGGTCCGCTGGGACCCGGTCAGCGTCAGGTGGAGGTCGGTGTTGATCACGGTCTCCCGGGACCTGGCGCACCCCTGGCCGCCTTCGTTCAGGACGACGCAGACGCGGCCCTCGGCGTCCACGGGAAGGAGGGTGAACCCGACCCGGAACCGGCCCAGGAACCCCCGAAGTAGTCCGCGCCAGGCCGGAGGGGAAAGCACGATCGCGCGGCTGCGGCCCCCCAGCATCCCGGCGGTTCGGGCCGCGTTCAGCGCCTTGCCGCCGGGATACGTGAACCAGGTCTCCGCCCGCAGGACATTCCCGAGATCGAGGTCCCGGATTCCGAGCACGACGTCCCGGGTCGGATGAAGCGAGCAGAACGTGAGCGTTGCGCCGCTCATTGCCAATCCCACCGGGCGCGGCGAAGTCCTGATATTCCCATTACCTTCGCCGAAGGCTCGCTTCGAGCCTTAGAAGCCACTATCAGCATCCATCCGCTGCTTCCAGAGGCCGTTCCGGCCTCTACGCTTCCGGAACGCCGCCCCCGTCCGGCAGGCCGCCCGGGTCGGACCCCTGTCCGCCTTCGTAGCGCCCGCCCCGGCCGCCGCGTCCGCCGCGGCCCCCGCGCCGCCGGCCGCCGCGCCCGCCGCCGCCCCCGCCGCCGCCGCCGCCGCCCCCCCCCCCGCCCCCGCCCCCCCCCCCCGGCCCCGGGGCCCGCCCCCCCACCGGCCCGCCCGCCCCCGGGGCGCCCCCCCCGGCGT
>ERZ1292640.1637-Hain-H43-02um-R1-1637-length-18397-cov-6_pt1 | contig 18397 bp, 12 predicted proteins | sample MGYA00564404_ERZ1292640 | MGnify/ENA primary metagenome ERZ1292640 (study PRJEB36523, sample SAMEA6512636) | groundwater metagenome | collected 2019-01-08 | study: AquaDiva: Metagenomics assemblies of 32 groundwater samples
TGCCCAAATTTTCGCCTATTCATTTTCCCCTGGACCATCGGGCGGCGCATTCCCATGAAAATTCCGCCTGCAAGGGTTGCAACTGCGATGTGAAACGGGATGCTAACTCTTTTAGCGAATTCAGCCTCTTTCAATGCGCGGTCCTCGTGCATTTCCCTTAGGTGGATTAATTTGGTTAGATTTGGAAAAAGATCCGGATTGGCTTTAATTGCCCCAATATATTTTTCCGGATTTTCCTTGCTTATTATTTCCATGGGATTGCTGTAATTATTGCATACTAGGATATTGCATCGATTTCGCCCTTAATATATTCAAGCGCAATCTCCTCGCTGATGCCTGCGCCGATTTTCCTGAAGAACTTGAGCAGGTTGTGAATGTCATTTCTTAGGAACTGGCTCGCCTGTGGATGGTGCGTCAAAACCGCCTGCCCAACATCGATGATGTATGGCTCATCATGGAAATTGATGATGTTGTACTCGCTCAAATCCACGTGCACAATCCCCGCCTCATGCATCCTCCTCATATTCTCGAGGATTTTCAATACTGTTCCCATGGGGTCCAAAATCTCCGCCTCAATAAGCAGTTCTGAAGGGACGCCTTCCTCCCCTAGGAATTCCATGACTACCACATTATCCTTGCACTTGACTGGCCTTGGCGCCCTCACCCCTGCCTTGTTCACAAGCTTCAGGTTAGCAAATTCCTTTTTTGCAAAAATCCTAACCATCTCCCTTTTGTTCCCCGGCATGTTAAACCTTTTATCGCCCTCCAGGTACTGCGCACGCTTTTGGAACGAGGGCCCCTCGAATTTGAAGATTTTCACGGCAAGGTATTCCTTTTCCCCTCCATCCGCTGCATCCTTTGTTGCGCGGTAAACCGCCGCCTCCTTGCCATGCGCAATTGGGAAATCAAGCGATGAAAATACGCCCTTGATCATCAATTCCTTCAGGGTGCGTATGGTGACATCGTCAAACACCCTCTCGGAGAATTTGGTCTGCCCTTCCTTGATCATCTTGACCTCGCGGTCTGGGCGCTTTTTTGTGCTTAGTTTCATTGCCATTCTGTTAACCTCCCTTTGTGTTCTATTATTTTTCCCAATGTTGCATTATGGAATGGAAACTCTGATGGTTTGGCTCTTCTTCCAGTGCCCAAATCATAATGAAGCTTGTAATCGGCTCCAGCAAAAGGCAGCAAATCCTTTGCGAACCTTTTCAGACATTTCAAAACCATTGTTTTTTGGGGGGCAGTTAGTGTTTCATCTTCCCGTATGCCTGCGATTGTTTGCGGCCCATGTCTCATCTCCACCCTCTTGATATCCTGCCTTATTGCGCCCCAGATCTCGATTGAATTTGGTTCGGCGCCAATGCCTTCCTCCATCCTCCTGGCCTGGGCTGCAAAATGGCTTGGTGCAAATATAAGTACATTCTTTTTATTAGGTCGGATAGTCATGATGAATGGGATAAAGGGGCCATCTACGCCAGTTACCCTTTCCGTATTCCCAACTATCCTCATTTTAACCGCCTAATAATTTTGTGTAAATTTTCTGCATCTCCAGCGCATCATTCTCAATTTCCGGCGATTCGCAAATAATTGTTCCGGAGCAGCCCTTTTCAACAAGCGCTGCCGCAAGCAAGGAAAAATCCGGGTCCTTCACGCTTATTGGCAGATGATTTTTCTCCCCTTTTTCCGAATACGCGATCCCCTCAAAATGCACGTGCAATGTTTGGAGGTATTTTTTCCCGAACGATCCCGCAATTTCAAGTTTTTCCAAAAAATCGCCTTTTGTTCTGAGGCATCCATTCCCCCTCGCGTGCAAATGCCCAAAATCAATGCATGGGTTCACCTTTTCCATCCCGAACTCATTTGCAAGGGTGAAATTCTCCTCAAGCGTTCCGAACTGCGCGACCTTGCCCATGGTTTCAAGTGCAATTTGGGTGTTTTGAATTTTTTTCGCTTTTAGCTCATCAAGGATCATCCCTATCTGTGCCTTCATTTCCTCCATTGCCTGCTTCTTATCAATTTTACCGTAAAATGCCGGATGCACAACAATCCTCCTCGCGCCAGCAATACTTCCGATTTTACAGCTATCGACAATCCGCTTCCGGCTTGCAACCCTCTTTTCCTTTTCCACCGAGAGCAGGTTAATGTAATAGGGCGCGTGAATGGAAAGCGAAATTTTATTTTTTTCAGCAGCCTTCCGAACCTCGAGCGCTTTTTCCTCCTTCATCTGCACCCCGTACACGAATTCCATCTCCATTGCATGCAGCCCAAGCTCATTCACGCATTCGATTCCCGAAATGGCATCCCTCTCCTTAAGCCTTAATGGGATTCCCGCAGTCCCAAAAATAATTGGCATAAATTATTGCCTTCAACCTTTTGTTGGCAAATTCACTGCGTTTGATAATAAATAGGCTTCTTTCCGCCCTAATGCGCGATCCCCCTTCTCACAAAAAGGTATTTAATTCTGCTTGGGGATGTTGTTAGCGGGGTAAAAATGGTAACACTCAAATACCTTGGGCATTCATCTTTCGAAGTAGCGCTTGGCTCCAAAACAATCCTGTTTGATCCGTGGTTAAATCCAAGCCCAAAAGAGGAGCAAAGGCTCCTTGCTCCCGCTCATACTGCCGAGGGCGTCAAGAAAGCCGACCTTGTCATGATATCCCATGAGCACTTCGACCATTTCGATCCCGCTGATGTCAAGCGCATATATGAAAAGACCTTCACTCACATGGTTGCGCCGCAAAACGTTTTCGAGCAATTGTCAATTCCGCAGAGCCGGCGGGTTGTTGCATACGTTGGGGATGAATTCAATTACCAGGGAATTGACATCAAAGTAGTTGAGGCAAGGCATCCCCAATCCTCCGGCGCTGTTGGCTACATAATTTCTGATGGGAACCAAAGCGTGTATTTTGCCGGTGACACTTACGATTTCTTTGGCCTTTCAAAAATCCAGGCGGATGTAGCGCTTCTCCCAATTGGCGGAACTTACACAATGGATATGATCGGCGCACTTTCGGCGCTTTCAAAGATGCGCGTTAAGCATATGATCCCAATGCACTACAACACCTTTGGAAACATCAAGGCAAACCCATACGAGTTCCAGAAGAGGGCGATGAAGGATTCAAAGGTTCAAGTGCATGTGCTTGACATTGGCGAAACAATAGAGCTTTAGTTAGTGGCAAAATTCCCGCCTGAATCCGTTTAATCCCCTTAACCTCATGGGCCCATAATTAGTTATTTGTGCCTCTAAAACCTGTATTCGTCGGGCTGCTTTGGCTTGCTTCTTTTAGGGTAGCTCATGAACCAGATTATTATCACCATTGCAAGTGCCAAAATCACGGTTGTTTGGGAATCCAGGAAATCGCCCATGGAAAATTAACTCTCGCTACGAATATAAATGACAAGCCCAAGGGGGCACATCCCCCTTGCTCCAGATTCCCCAAGAATCTGGGCATGCCCAGAACCTCCGGTTCTGGGGCATAGTCTTGTCGGACTCCCAAACCCCCTGTTGGGCTTCTGTTCTCGCTACGTATATAAATCATGGCTGCGTCTCCTTTTCATGCCGCAGCCGCAGATGAAAAAGGAGCTAAAGAGGATCGGAAAGGATGCGCCAAAGGCCCTTATGCCCTACAAGCAAGACTATACCGGCTGGATGATTGGAGCCCTTGTTCTGATTGCCATCATTGCTATTGCACTGTATTTGAATGCTAACCAAAAATCCCCAAATCCTTCCCCAACTGCTGCTCCAACCCTAACTTCAACTCTAGTGCCAACCAAGCAATCCACTCCAACGCCATTTGCAACTGCAACCCCAACCGATGAGCCAATTCCAACAATCACAAGGCTGGAAATTTCGAAGTGCGGGACGATCAAGGAAAGCATCACGCTCCAAAATGATCTTGAGTCCCAGGGGACGTGCCTAACTATTGCATCCCAGGGCGTCACTATTGATTGCAATGGATTCAAGATTACCGGAAAAACCGCCGAAAATTCGAGCGCAATTTATTCCGAATTTGCAAAAACTTCAGTTAAAAATTGCGTCATCTCCTCGTACGAACTAGGAATTAGGCTCTTCAAGGCCGATTCGAGCACTCTTGAGGATAACGTTTTAACCGCAAACATTGGGGGCATGCTATTGCAACAAAGTAGCGGCTTGAAAATCCTGCGCAACCAATTCTACAACAGCTCCGAGGGCGCAATCATCCTAAACAGCGTTGAAAAGAGCGCACTCGAGGGCAATTTCATCGACCAAAGCACGCGCTATGGCATCCAGGTGGTGGGCTCAAGCGACAACACCCTTAAGGGCAACCTGATCTACCGCAATAAATTTGGAATCCAGCTTTCGGGTTCCAGCAATAACCTCATTTTAGCAAACAATGTGAGCTTCAATTCCGCGGGAATCAAGATCACCTCGCGCTCCAGCGGCAACCGCATCGAGGGCAATTATGTCCTTGATAACCAAGGAGTTGGCCTTCATGTGCTTGATTCATTCGAAACCGTTATCAAGGGAAACACGTTTTCTGGAAATGAATATGGGATCAACATGTTGGATTGGATAACCAATCTTGAGGACAATTATGCATGCGGCAACAGCATAATGGATATATACTGCGAGGCCTCCCAGAATGCAACAGGCAACATCTGCGAGCAAAGGCTTACCGCGTGCGGCTTTGATTGTGTAAGAAAATGCAAAACGGATTAGATGACGATTTGCCCGCTGCAAGGGGGAAAACCAATTCCATCCTGTGCGAACTTTGCGGCTCAACAATGGTCCAAGCCGGCGGCTGCTTTATTTGCATGAAATGCGGGCAGAAGAAGTGCAATACGGATATTACGTAACCTCCGACACAATGAGGGGGCTAAGCCCCCTACTTGTGTCGCTTCTACCCCCCTATTTAGCTCTGCGAATTTATCAGAATTAGCGATTTGCGTTTTTTCATTAGCGAAGCGATTCCCAAAGGATTTCCGCACGGGAATCGACTTCAATTCCTTTTTCCGATATGGTAAAAGGCCTAACGCTCTTGTCGTTGTCCGTTCCCCTCATCTTCCTAACAAAAATCGAGCGGTGGGGCGGGAAGAAATACATCAGCACAACCCCATCGCACAAGAACTCCTCCACCCCGAACCTGGAAAGATCATCCTTTTTCCCGGAGGTTTCGCAGGTTAGTAGGGTGGTCACATCCATTTTCCTAAGCTCCTCGATAAGCGAATACATGGCGTACCTGATCTTGGAGGAATCATCAAGCCAGAGGGAAAACGCCGTAATTGAATCAATCACAAGGCGCTTTACTTTCATCTCCTTTGCCTTTTCAATTATCCTTCTCGTCTGCCCTTCTATGTCATCCTTCATGCCAAGCGAAGGCTCGAATTTGTATATTTTAAGCATGTCCTCCTTTTCCAGCGAAAGCAGGTCCCATTTGAATCGCTGCATGTTCCACCACATATTGTGCGGGCCTTCCTCGAGTGTTATGTACGCCCCTTTTTCCCCGTACAATTTTGCGCCGTTATATAGGTATTGCATGCAAAGTATGCTCTTCCCAGCTCCTGGCCCCCCGGAGATGAGTATGCTCGAACTTTCCGGGAACCCCCCTTCTATCAATTCGTCTAGGCCAGGTATTCCCGATTTAACGCGGTTCATGTTGCTCCCCTAAAATTCAGGCTTTTTGATCCTTACCTTAAGTACCATCAGGATGGCTGTAATTATCATTGCAAAAGGCGAAAGCCCCCTTGCGAAATGGAAGACCAGGACTAGAAGCATCGCCGCCGCCGGAATTGGCAGCCCAAAATATACCCCTTCCTCCTTTTGGATGTTGAATGCCGCAAGCCGGATCAGCCCGGCGCACACGTAGCAAAGTGAAAAAACCAGCGCCATGGGTGAATAATTGCCCGAAAGCACAATAGCCGCTGGCGCCACCCCAAATGAAATTATGTCGGCAAGGGAATCAAGCTCCCTGCCAAATTCATTCCCCTTGCGGGTATCCCTGGCCACCTGCCCGTCGAGATAATCAAATGCGGCTGAGATGAATACGAAAACCACAGCTGCAACCGGATTGGAGGAGAGGGCATAGTAGATTGAAAGGAATCCGGAGGCGCCATTTGCCAGGGTCAGGAAATCCTTCGCTTCAAGCGACTCAACCGCATCGTGTAGCATAATACGGGGTAATGGTTTTGGCATTAAAAAGGCTTACTTACGCTAAGCAAGCCCAAGCCTTGCGATTCTTTTCTTTTGGGCAACAAATGCTTTTTCATATTCCAATGCTCCCCGATCCATCAATTTGTGCGCAAGCTCATTTGCCTGCAATGAATTATTATCGGACAAATAATAGAGGTGGGAAAATTCCCTTCTAAGGAGTGCGAGGAGAGCGCCACGTTCCAATTTCCTTGCAAATTTGCTTGCAATGCGCCGTATCTGGGTAAAGTCGATAAGAAGCCCGCTTCCTCTTTTATCCACTATCATGTTCTGGTAGAGGTGGCCTTGAAGGTAGCCGGCTGCATGCAGCTTCCCAAGCGCTCTTGCGATCCCAAAAAACGTCCCCTCCTTCTTTTGGATTGGTACCGAATCATCAAACAAGTAATCCGAAAGAGGCCTGCATCCGCGTTTCCAGAGGGTAAGGTAGCTTGTGCCTTTGGGAGTCCTTATCATCGCAAATGGCGTTTCGACCACGGATGCATGCAAATCCGCGGCTTTTTGCATCGCTTTGAAATTCCTTTCCTTGGGCAGGAATACCGGATCCATTTCCCGCCTCATTTTCCCTGTCACATGGCGCACCGCAAGAAGGCGGCCATTCAATTCGTGCACGTTTACTAACGGATGCTGCCCCACCTGCTTTTTGGGCTTTTCACTTAGCGCTTTAAGTATTCCATCCGGTGATGTTTTTTCCCAGTGCAATACCTCCATTTCACCTATTCTGGAGGTTTTCCATCTTATTGGCATACGATGTTTTACCATTTTTGGGATTAATATTGGCTCCGCCCTTCCTTGGCACTCTTAAAAAACCCTTTTCAGTATAATCTATCCGGGCCTTACCGAAAAAAATGAAAGTTCGATTCGGGCTTGTATTTGAACCTTTTCTTTCTCCTTCAGAAAGATTTGCCCTCCGGAAAAGAAAGATGGCAATTTGCCTTGAGGATAGAGTGGAAAAGGTTTGGAAAAGAAGCTCAGCCTGGTCAGAGCGCCAATGGACTATTAGGAGCGCTTCAAACAAAACTAACTGTCCCGTGCAAGTCTTATATGACGATATTGCAAAGCGCAATATTGCTCTCTAGGTGAACTGGATGTCCCGGGTTCAAATCCCGGCAGGCCCATTTTTCTAATCAATTAGCCGGCGCTCTATTATTTCTCCTCCAAAACTTCCTTGTAGAGCTCCTCATAACCTTTAGCCGAAAGGTCCCAGGTGAAATTGGTTTCGCACCTTTTCCTTGCATTTGCGCCCATTCTTCTTCTTGCCTTCTCATCCCTAAGCAATTTGAGCATGCTCTCCTTGATTTGCGAAGCATTCCGGCTTTCAAAGAGGAATCCGGATTCCTCCTGGATGATTTCAGGTATGCCCCCGATTTTTGTCCCAATAACCGGCTTTCCACTTGCCATCGCCTCGCAAAAGACCATGCCAAAGGGTTCCCATACGCTAGCCAGCGCGAAGAATTCGCTTGCCGCGTAAAGTTCCGTCATGTCGGATTCAGGCATTTTTTCGGTGATGAAAATCACGTCCTTCCCAAGCCCCAAATCCGAGGCATATTTTTTCAAATAGCCCTCAAGCGGGCCTTTGCCCAAAATTACGAGCGTCACATCCTTTTCCTCCTTGACAACATCCGCAAAGGCCTTTAGAAGGTAAACAAAGCCCTTTTGGACCTGGAGCCTTGCAATTGAAAGGATGATCCTATCCTCGCCAAGGTTGTATTTCTTCCTGATATTCCCTTCCTTGTTTTTGGGGTTGTAAAGCACAGTATCGACTCCATTGTAAATTACGCGCTTTATGGCGGTCACATCCCTTGGGGCGGTTAATTCCAGGGTATCCCTGCTGACCCCCGCAAGCGCGTGGACCGCCCGCATTGTCTGCCTTCCTAGTACGTCATCGTAAAGATTGCCAAATGTATCTGTTGCCCAGTCAATGCCCGTCAATCTGGCGTTGTGCAGTGTGAGGCCAATTGTTTTGCCTCCCAATCGCTTGATTAGTGCAACATCTAGGAGGGTGTAAAAAAACCTATTGTGCATGTGGAAAATGTCGTGCTTGGGAATTTCCTTAATGAGTTCGGTTAGAAAAAGCGGCGAAACCGGCGCCGGTGGGGGCACCGGATAGGGCGTTTGGTAGAATACCTTGCAGGGGATGCGCTTGACCTTGATCCCATCCAGCTCCTCGTAAATGGGGGTGTTTGGCACCTGTGCGGTTAGGACGGTGACATCGTGCTTTTTTGCAAGCCTTCTGGAAACCTCCAACACATGCTTTTCCGTCCCTCCCAGGTAGGGGTGAAAGAATGGATTCAACATACATATATTCATTTGCAAATCACTGTTTCAATGGGCTGCATTGGCACGCTTGCATAATTATCTCATCATCAAGTGGGCGGTCAAATTTTTAATAACATTTCCCGCAATACTTCCTGAGAGGTTGCAAAGTAGATGTTGTGCCGCTTGAGCTCATCAAGGAATTCCCATAAAGAGACGCCAGCTTTGGCAGCAGCTGCCCATGCTGTGAGATATCCTTTCTGATATTCCCGTAATGCGACCTTAATTTTCATTTCTCCAACCAACTAAAGCAAAGAAGCGCAACTATAAGAATATATTGCAAGAGCTGAAGCTAATAACATATTTGTAAGGTGAACTAGTCAGCCCTTCATGCTCTCCAGCTCGCTCATGAGGTTCCAGATCATTGTCCTTGCGTGCATTGGGAGATTGATGTCGCTTGAGACCTCATCAAGGGTGTAGATGACACTTCCAATTGCCAGGTCCGGATCGGTCCCCCCTTTAAGCTTTTGCTGCGCATTCTGGAGGTTTGACCTTACATTCCTTGGGATGGACGTATCCGTGACCATGAGTTCAAGCATCTGTGAAATTTTCTCCAGCTCCGACTTGTCGATTGGCATTTTAACCACATTTTCCCCTAAAAGAATAAGTAGTATTCCTTATCCGAAATGAATTATTAAACCCTATGAAAAAAGCAAATTGTCGGGCAAATTATTGCAATTATTGAAATTGCGGATAAAAAATTGCGCCAAAATCAATTCCTATCCTACTCCCCCCAAATCCCAATGGCCTAATCAATCAGCAGTTCAATATTTTATTATCAATTTATCCCCGATGCTTGCAATGCTCTCAAATCCAAAATCAATCTTTTGCCCTTTTTGCGTTTGCACAATAAGCGCCTCGGAATCCCTATTGACGCCCGTAATTTTGCCCAAAAAGCCGCCTATTTCAGTGTAAACCTCCTTGCCCTCCAATTTCATTGCGGAAATGATATTTCGCTTGAACTGCTTTGCCAGGTATATCACAAGGTACATGATTGCAATTGTAAGCACTAGGGAATAGAAGAAATCCGCAAAGCTGATATTGCCAATCACCCACTCCGCGGCATTATTTGCAATCATCCAGAATAGCACCACTGCTGAAAACGAAACCGCAAAGCCAGGGAGCTTGTATCCCTTCTTGTCATTCCAGGTTTCGAGGAAGTTGCCCCCGATCAATAGGATGAGCGCTATTGGGAAAAGCAATAGGAAATCCTTAAGCGCAAAAGCTATGATTTTGGCGATATTGCCAACTCCCACCGCCTGCAATTCGGAAACCCTGGCAATTGCCAAATAGATTGATATGATGATGAACGCTGCGGATGCAAAAAGGAAGATGAAGCTGACCCGCTCAACGGAAAATTCAGCCCTTGCAAATCTCCTAAGGATCGCTTCTTCCACCCCAAATCCCTTCAAAATGAGGTAGGCGCCAAAAATCCCAAAGAAAAAGCGCACTCCCGCCTCCTGGAATAGGAAGGTGAGCAATAATAGCAAACCCGGAATTCCAAACACAATCCTGGCAAACTGGGGCTCCTTCAATTTTTCCAATAGCACGAAATAGGTCTTCTCCAATTCCTTGCTCTGCTTGACGATGAGGGTTTTGACCGAATTGACCTTCACCCTGCTTTGTATGAGCGGCAATACCTGCTCATCAGATGCCCCATCTGAAACGAATATGCATGCTTCAGGCTTGAAATCATCAATGATTTTTTCCAATTGCTTGACAACCTCCCTATCGGCGTAATACCCAAGCCTTGCGCTTCCGGTGATTGTTGCAACCTCTGCTGTATAACCCTGCTTTTTGAGATCGTCGTACGTCTTAACCGCCTGGAAGATTGTATTGCCATCGGTATCCCCTGGATCTGCGAGTGAAAATTTGGTTGCCGCATCGATATTGCGCTTCCTTCCAATGACCGGCCCTTTCATCCTGGCCTTTTCATACAAATCATTGTCCACATCTACGCACAAAACCAGCAGGCGCTTTGCATCGGGCATATTTTACTCCCTTTACTACGGAAAACTATTTGTTTGGGGTTTGGAGGTTTAAATAAGCAGTATTTTGAGGCAAATTTCAATTAATTTAAGGCCCTCTTAGGATTGAAAGGTCGTCAGCTACAGATCCATCGTATGTGGGTTGGTTTGAAGTAATTGGTGGGGTTGGCTTAACAAACATGGGGCTTCCCTTCAAGCTCCAGAATCGACCCTGAACATTTGTGCCAGAGATCAATTTTGCGTATATTGTCCTATCCTTCACTTCGCTGATGGGAAGGTAAGCTTGTGCCGTGCCGTCTGCTTTTATTGAAGTGGGTGCGTGACCTCCTGCATTCGTTTCCGAAACACCAACAAAAAGCTGAGCCTCCAAGAATGGCTTTTTGCTCCAAGCCCCAATCTTTGCCTTATCCAATCCGATGATATTTACGCATATGTATTTGTGAACGGCCGGGTCGTATTGGTATTGGGCGACGCCGTTTACAATTGTGATTTGGTCCGTATTTGCACATTTATCCGTATTGGTTTTTACGCCTGATACCACTATGGACGGGATCAGCTCCTTTGCGCTAAAAGTAGTTTGTGTGACGGGAGGATTGGTTATGTAATCGGGTGTTGGCGGGCCGTATACTTCGGGTGTGGGCGGACCAAATGGTGTGCTATAATCCATATCCGCAAGGCTCATCGCAGTTTGTGGAAATTGAATGGTGGCATCGGTTCCTTCTGAAGCAGCATCGCTTTCCGCCCCCCCCTTAGCAAAGCTTTGGACATTTTCCGTTTGCTCAACTGTAACGGGTATCTTCTTGCCCTCTATTGTTATTTCCGATGGCGCGGATTCATCCAAAAGGAAGCGCATTTGCGCCTTGATTATTTCAAGGGATGTTTTCATTACCTCATCCCCATACGGGCTTTCAATGCAAAGCTCTCCCTCGGTTGCCCCCAATATTCTGGTCGAATCCAATGAACCTGATTTTATGGGGTCGCATGACTGGACGTTGCTTGCAACGATGATGCTTAGTTTCCTGCTATCTGGGCTTAATTGAATCCAGCTAGTTGCTTTGTTTATTTTCTGCTTATTGATTGCCCCTTGGATTGCTTTCAAATCGATCCCGAATTTTGCGCATCCATTCTCGTACTCTTTATTGTCAACGAAAATGATTTCACTTTCGGATTGCTTTTTAAGCTCAATCCAGCAGGATGTGACTTTTATCGCTTTCTTATCCTCCTTGTCCTCGATAATAAGTTCCTTGAGGGGCTTTTCTCCTTCCGTGAATATCTTTAGCTTGTCATCAGTTAGATCAAGCGGATACTTGTTCATCGTGAATAGGTTGGGCTTTCCTGGATCATCAACGGCAACCGTTGTTTTATCTCCATCCTTGATTAGGTAGAAATACTGCGGCGCCTTTTTGTCCTCAAACCTAATTGGCGCAAACTTCCCTGATCCGGAAGCTCCCTGCGAATCCGGCCCAGTTACCGTCGTTGGCGTTGCATCTGATACCTTCTTTCCGCCAACCCAATCCGAAAGTGAGATTAGCCCACCGGCGCCTCCGGTGGAGAGTGCATCCCCAATCTTATAGCGCTCCAAAACAAAGCCCGCACTTTCCCCCTGCGCTGCCGCCTTGTAGAGCACATCTACATCGAGCCCGTCCAAATCCACAATCGGCCTCGTGTAGCTGATGCGCGGGCTGTAAAGCGAATCCCCAAGCAATTTCCTCATTATTAGGGTTTTTAGAAGATCGTAATTGCCCGTTGCAAAGATTGCCTCATAATTGTTAGCCACTTCGGAATCGCAAGCAGCCCTTGCAAATTGCTCTTGCGTCATCGCCCAGAATTCCCCTCCGGAAATGGAGTTGTCGCAGTGCGTATCGCCTGCATAGCATTCATAATTGCTTGTTCCGGAAATTTTTCCGGTGCAAATATCCATCCAGCCCTTTGCTCCTCCGCACGCCTTGTATTGCGCCTTGTCGGCGGCATAATCCGCAAGCGTCCGCGCAAGTGCGTCGGCAAAGCGCCTTGCGGCATACTCCCCAAAGCCCGCATAATCGAGGCGTTGGACCGTTATAGATTCGGCAAGGCTTCCATCCCCATCAATCAGTTCTCCTTTTACAATTTCCTTTTCAGCATCCAGGATATCCTTATTGCAATAGTCCTTCCCCTGGCATTTGTTTGCAACCTCATCTTCGTTTACGTCGGCTTTCTCGATATCGGTTAACGCATTCCCAATAACATCCAAGGTGGCGTTTGATGAGATGATTTCAGCATATGGCAATTTCATATCCTTCAACGGATAGGTTTGCGATTTGACAAGGTTCAGGCTAAGCTTGTTTGCCGCATCATCCTTCTTTGCAAGATTCAATTCCGAGTAATAAAGTTTATCCAATTTGCCTGCAGCCCTGGACAAATCAAGTGATGATCCCGAAACCTTTGCCAGGTTGCTGTTTGGGATATTATTCAAAATGTAGAATGGTTCTTTTGTGATTGTATTGGGGGTAGTATCCGTTGTCTGGGTGGATAATCTCGAAATCACATTCGTACCTGCGGGCACCTTTTGCAAAGCGTACTTGTTCCATGTGTCATCAATTACGAATTTAATCCTGATAACAAATGCCTGCCCTGATTGGGGGAAATTAACTGAAAGCGTTTGAATTGCCTCGGGTTCGTCCTTTTCTGAAATCCCGCCAAACCTAAGGCGCACATTCCCATTCTCATCAAGGTCATATTTCATCTTCTTGGGATCGTTGGTCAAAACGAATGTTGCAAACCTTGGCGCCGTCAGGAAAACTTCGCTAAGTGCCTGCAGCCCGCCGACTATGAATCCATCGGGCCCTTGCTTATCAACATAGATGGCGGAAAGATATTCGTCTTTTGTTCCTGCCTTATTGATCAAAAGCTGCGTTGGTGAGCCAGAATAAAGAGCATAATCGTTTACAAGCGTGAATGCTATCCCATTCACCGGCAGGAAGGGTGAGAGATGCACTTCGCATGTGTAACCGCCGCCGTTATCCTTGCAAAGGTTAGGATCCTGTGCGCCTGAGAATGTTCCGCCCATGCCATATTGTTGATTAAATTGTTGGTAATATCCACTAGTTCTTTGATCATTGATATTGAACTGTGATTGCGTCGGGTTAAATCCGCCGCCATAAACTCCTTGGGGCGCAAGCCCGCCGGGAACCCTTCCAAATTGCATCATGTTGGGCCCCACCTGGATTTTGTATGCGCTGCTGTATGCAATCTGCGCGCTCTTTCCGGAACTTGGGTCAAAGAAGCTCACGGTGCTCTTTGCCAAATAACCCACAAAGCGCTGCGCAAAATAGTTCAAATTCTTGTACCTGCAGGCGGCTTCCGGATCGCCAACAATCACAACCCCCCTAACCGATGTGCGGGTTGGATCCCTGTAATTGTAAACTCCGGGCTGGCCAAATTTGAATGAGTAGGATTGGCCTGGCTTTATCACATCCTTGCTAAATAGCAGCTTGCTTGATATGAGCTTGTCATCGCCGGTTGCAAAGGATGCAACCCCGTGATATTTGCCATCCATATTGATCCATGTGAGCGTCGAATTCGCATCGATCCGGATGCTTGCCGGCTCAAAACCAAGGTCGGTTATTAAAACCGTGTTGCTGGAGCCGGATAGGGATTTCTTTGGCCCAATAACCTTTGCCTGAACGGTTTCGGTTGCAGCGCCAGAAATTGTTATCAGAACCCTTCCGGTTTGCAGCTGGGTTTTATTCAGGCCAACGGAAACCTGGGTGTTATTTGCAACATAAGCTACCGTATCGGTGTAATATGGGTGCGCGTTGTAATCGGCCTTGATGAATATCGATTTTGTCGACCTATAGGTATCGCAATCCACCTCCACGAAATTATTAATCCTAAGGTTTGCATTTGGCTCCGAGCTTCGGATTTCGCAATCATACGTTGAGCTGTTGCCAACCAGGTAGGCAATCGAGTAATATAGGTCGTTCTTTTCCAGGTCCTCCGTGAGCTCAATTGCAAAATTCTCCGGAAGGTCGGGATATTGCGAAAATGCCTCGCACGCATTTGCCACGCAGAATTTCCCTCCTCCGCACTCCTCATCTGTGGTGCATGAAACCTTGCAATAATTATTCCTGCAAACCTTCCCATCAGCGCAATCCCCATCCTTTGTGCATTCGGGAACGATGCATGATTTGGTTGAGGGATCGCAAATGTATCCGGTGTCACAAGGATTATCCTGAGAGCATGCGATCTTTTCGCATTTATCCTCTACGCATTCATAGCCGGCGCTGCAGGGGTTGGCATTTGTGCAGGTGCTTGGCTGGCAAGCGCCGCTTACGCATTCCTCATCATCGTCGCAATCATTTGAATTAGTGCAAACCTCCCCCGGCGGAACCGATGGCCTTGGGGACACTGTCGGGGCAGGTGAGGGCGAAGGAACGCGCTTCTTGCAAACCGCCCCCGCATCAAAATCGCAGAAATCGCCGGTTTTGCATTGGGCATCGCTAAGGCACACCTTATCGAGCACTTCGCAATTCACTTTTGTTGTAATTTTCAAATTCGCATGCGCTCCTCCAGCCTGCGAATCAAAACTCAAATCGCAAAATGTGCCTTGCTTTGTGGGATTTAGCACAAGTTCCTTTGTTCCCTTTCCCTTTAGTGAAAATGTCGCCTGGTTGCCATTTGCAATTACCCCATCGCCCATTATTTCGAGGCACGAGCTTTTTGCCAGCACATAAATATCCGCAGAAAGGAGGTTGGTAATTTCAACGCTTCCGCCATCGCAAGTGAGTGTGAGGGCGTCCGAGCTGGATTCAAGGAAATCATTAAGCCTTGAAGTGATCTGCTTTTCAGAAGGCTTGAACCCTTCGCGTTTTGCAACAATTGTGAATGTGCCAGTGCTTAGCGGGTGCACTTGCTTGAAAACATATTTGCCATCCCTTCCGGAATTGTCATTTCCATTTCCAATAATTGATTCGGGCGTGTTCCCCTCAAAAACTGAGCTTTCGTCCTCCTCAATTGAAACCGTTGCATCGCTAACCGGCTCGCCATCAAGCGCATTCGAGAGAATGACCGTAATCCGCCCATCCTCATTTGCCTGCAAATCAATTGGTGAAACGCCCATTTCAAATTCATTTTCACCTGTAATCTGAACGGTGCTCTTCAATGTGTGAATAACCCCCGAAGCATCCCCGAATTCGAGCATCACTTTTGAGAAGGCGGATGGGAGTTTGCCCTTTGCAGAAATATCCCCGCTAACCGCGCTGCCCTCTCCAAAACCTTCCACATCGAATGTGTATTCGGCGGAGCCACTGGCATCCCCGCTTGAATCGGCAAAATTGAATGCATTGAATATGATTTCATCATCATCTGAAATTTTGAAATACGGCGCATCAAAGGCCTTCAATGCGCGCCCAGAAATAAATGCCTTGAACGGCTCGCCAGTTGTTGCAGAAAAGCCCTTTGCAACCTTTGCCTGCGCCTTCCCGAAAAGCATGGACATGCAAATGCCACCTTTGCAGGAGAATTTGTCCTCGGTCACCTTGAATGTTGTCCCATTGAGCGCAGCATAGCACGAATCCTTATCTGCGTTTTTCTCCTCGCTTCCAAGGCCGGCATCCTCCGGAACCCTCGTGAATATTTTGCCTGCAGCCGCATATCCCCTATATTCAAAACTTACGCTGCTTCCTGATTTTGCCTCCGGTTTCACAAACACTTTTACGATGATGCCCTTGGTACCCGCCTGCTTTTTGTACTCGTAATTGAGCCACTTGGATAGAGAATCGGATGAATCGCTGTCCCCGGAAATGTCGGATGTGCAATCGGCTGAGGGCTTGTATGTGATTCCCTTTGTTATGATTGCATCGGATGGCTTTTCATAGCCCGAAATTGCCGCATAATCCTCATCCGCGGATCCGAAGCCGCTTCCCGAAACCTTAAGGAAAATCCCCCCCTTTTCGCTTCCTTGCGGGATGTTTAAGGTGAATTTTGCCAAATAATAAGAGCCCCTTATGAGGGATGGGATTGCTGTCGAGTATACTGCATTTTCAGATGGGTTCGCAAGGCCATCGAAAGTAACAACCAATTCGTTCTTGAGAGAAGCGGGGATTACTGATGATTCGAGCGTTTTTGCCTCCTCAAATTCAACTGTGAAATCCTCCGTTGTGAGCGGCAAATAGCCATTGGCATTGATTTTGAAATAAACATTCTTGTTTGCTGGTACCTTGATTTCGCATGTGCCATTCAACAATTGGCAAGAGCCATCCGGGATTTCCGAATCATCATCCCTAAGGAATGCTGCCACTTTGCCTGTAGCGCCCACCGCTTTTTGCGTTGTTGCATCCTTCAACCTGATTATTGCGGTGCCTTTTGGCTGGTCAAGGCGGATTACGATTTCCTTTTCCTCCCCGACTGCGAGCGCAAAAGAGGATGAAATCCCTGCCACTCCATGCGCGCTTGCCTTCAATATGTATTTTGCCTCGGCATCAAAAAGCTCGAGTGGAATCCCTGAAAATTTGGCGCTCCCATCCTCGAGGGTGGTTTTTTCAGCCAATCCCAGGAAAAAGCCGTTTTCCGTGTGAATGTTGACCTTTGCGCCTGGCACTAAATTCCCGTCGTAATCGATGACAATCGCCAACAATTTGCCGCTATTGTCCTCGTTTATTGCCACCAATTCGATGTTCCTAGGCTCGCCCGCAATCAAATCGATGGCAATTGCCGGAAGGAATGTTTCCTTGTAAATTGTCGCATAGGCGGGTGAATCCGTTGAGAAAGTTGCAATTCCGTCCATATCCGTAATTTGGGATGATAGCCTGGCATTAGTTTCCTGATTGTAGAATTTGACCTGCGCATCCTCCACTGGCGATTCATCCTTATCCTTAACAATAATTGTGAGGTTGTAATCCTCCCCAATCTCCTTGGTTTTAAGCTGCACGGAAAATTCAAGCGGTGTTTTTGAGGTTAATAGCTGGGGATCAGATGATCCATCGTACGGAAGCAAAGTATTCGAATCGCGAGGCTCTGCCACTATATATACTTTTGAACCTACGGCATCCACTTCACCAAAAACCGCCTTACCGGCTTCATATGTTCTGCTAGAATCTATTAGTGCATCAGTTGATGCCAAAAATAGGCTCACAACCGCATCAACCGGATTGCCTTCCTCATCCTTAACGGTAACTTGCACTTCGCCCCTGGGAATATCTGGCTCGATATCGCCATCATCCAAATCCTCGTTTTTCTTGAGGCTGATTGTTTTCGTCCTCTCCTTTGCGGCAACAATTGTGGGGGTTGCGCTTTGATAGCCTGTTTTTGAGACCGTAAGGCTAAGCTGCGAATCAATGCTATCCGCAATCAAAATGGCGCTTCCGGAAGCATCTGAAACAACAGTTTCGTAATCGCCGCTTTGCGAATCAAGATATGATACGGTTGCCCCACTTAGCGGCACACCATTGTTATCCGTAACTTTTAGGGTGATCCTGACCTTGGTTTTCCCATCCGGCCCATCCCCTTCTGCCTGCAAGGATGCGGTTATTTCAGGTGTGCTTTTCCCGACTAGGAATTTTTGCTCAAAAGGCGTATAGCCCTCCTCATCCACAACTATTTTTCCCTCCTTCCCAAGTGGCACTCCCTGGAAAATTGCAACCCCGTTCTTTCCCGAATTCACGGTTTTGAACAGCTTTCCATCAACGAATAGGGAAACGGGTATATCCGCAATAGGCGCGCCCGATACCTCAACTCCCACTTTTATTGTTGTGGTGGCTGGCGTTAGCGCCATGAACGCGAAAATGCCTCCGCCTACAATTAGCAAAAGAAGTGCGATGAAGAATGGAAAGGAGGGTATTCCGCGCGTTTCAATAGGGGTAACAAACCAGTCATAGACGGGAATGTGCGCCTGTTGCTGCAAATAATCGCATAAGTTATAGTATGACTCCTC
>ERZ1292640.1638-Hain-H43-02um-R1-1638-length-18389-cov-9_pt1 | contig 18389 bp, 18 predicted proteins | sample MGYA00564404_ERZ1292640 | MGnify/ENA primary metagenome ERZ1292640 (study PRJEB36523, sample SAMEA6512636) | groundwater metagenome | collected 2019-01-08 | study: AquaDiva: Metagenomics assemblies of 32 groundwater samples
GGTCCCAATCTCGGCATCGACAGCGTGGCGTCGGTGATTCGGCTGAACAACGTCTGCAACGACCTGGGCCTGGACACCGCGTCCACCGGATCTGCCATCGCGTGGGCGTTCGAGTTGTTCCAGCGCGGCATCATCACCACGGCACACACCGGCGGCATCGCGCTGACCTGGGGCGATGCCGGGACGATCGAGAAGCTGCTGTTCATGATGTCGGCGCGCGAAGGGTTTGGCGACGTGCTTGCCGACAGCACACGTGCGGTCGAGAAGGGGCACTACCCGGCGGAAGCGCTGAAGTATCGGATTGCGGTGAAGGGCCTGGGCCAGAGCGACCCGCACGACGCGCGCATCCTGAAGGCGTTTGCGCTGGGTCTGGCCGTCGCGACGCGCGGCATGGATCACCTGCGCAATCGCGCCACGCTCGAGATCAACGCCCGCATCAACGACAACCCGGCCTTCAAGTCGGAGTTGTATGGCGGCTCGGTTAGCGCCGAGCCCAACAGTTACGTCGACAAGGAACGCGCCGTGCGCGCGTGCGAGAACATCTACGCCGTCGGCGATTCGGTCGGGATGTGCCGCTTCACGACCAAGCTGTTCAACAGCCCGTCGCTGCCAGGCATCCCGGAGTTCCGCGAGCAGCTGGCCAACGTCACCGGCCTGGTCTTCACGGACGAAGCGCTGGAGCAGTGCGGCCTGAACGTGATGGGCGTGGAGCGGCTGATCAATCATCGCCTCGGCGTGCGCCGCAAGGACGACACGCTGCCCGATCGCTGGTTCGACGAACCGAATCCCGGCGGTCCCTACAAGGGCGAGAAGATCGATCGCCAGGAGTTCGACGCCATGCTGTCGCGCTTCTATGCCATCTCAAGGCTGACAAGCGAGGGCGCGCCCGAGGATGCATGGCGCAAGGAACTGGTGGGCGCCCTTGGCGGTGACCGTTAACTTTCCGGCGGCGCTGCAATCCATTGCCGGTGGCAAGTCGCTGATCGTGCGCGAAGGCGTATCGACGGTGGGCCAGCTGCTGCAGGCGCTCGAACGCCTGGCGCCGGGACTGGGCGAGCAACTGGACGACCCGCTCTACAACATCGCCGTGAACGACGAGTTGCTGCTGCACGCGGTCGACCGGCGGCCGATCGCCGACGGGGACGTGGTCGAGGTCATCCCGACAATGGCCGGGGGGTGACCGGGGTGCTCGGGTGCTCAGGTGCTCGGGTGCTCAGGTGCTGAAGTGCTGAAGTGCTAAAGTGCGGCGATGGGGCGCGCGGTGGGGGCCAATGTTCGTCGCAAGGATGGTGACGCGAAGGTCACGGGCGCGGCGAGGTACATCGACGACCTGACGTTCCCCGGCATGCTGTTCGGGGCGACCATTCGCTCCACCATCCCGCGCGGCGAGATCGTCAACACCCATCACGACCTCTCCTCCGACTTCGTCGTCGCCGACTACCGCGACATTCCCGGCAATAACTACATCGCGCTGATCGACCCCGACCAGCCGTGCCTGTCGGAGGGCGAGATTCGTCACGTGGCGGAGCCGGTCCTGTTGGTCGCGCACGCCGACCGCCGCGCGCTGTTCGGCGTTGAGCGCCGGGTGCGGTTCGATTATCGGGAGCAGTCGCCAAACTACGATCCAGAAACGTCGGACACCTGCTTCAAGAAAATCAGCATCGACAAGGGCGACCTCGACCAGGGCTTTGGCGAGGCCGAGGTCGTGGTCGAGGGCGAGTACCGCACCGGCCACCAGGAACAGCTCTACATCGAGACGAACGGCGTCATTGCCGTGCCGGGTGACGGGCAGCTCACGGTGTTCGGTTCATTGCAGTGCCCGTACTACGTCCACAAGGCGCTGGTCGGCGTGACGGGGCTGGCGCCTCACCGGGTGCGGGTCGTGCAGACCGAAACCGGCGGTGGCTTCGGTGGCAAAGAGGAATATCCGTCGATGCTCGCCTGCCACGCGGCGGTGCTGGCCATGAAGGCCGGGCGGCCGGTGAAGATGATCTACGACCGCGTCGAGGATCTGCTGGCGACGACCAAGCGGCACCCGTCGGTCATCCGCCACCGCACCGGCGTCACCCGCGCCGGCCGCATCACCGCGATGGACGTGAGCGTGCTGATGGATGGCGGCGCGTATGCGACGCTCAGCGCGGTGGTGCTGTCCCGAGGGGTGATCCACGCGGCCGGCCCCTATCGTTGTGACCACCTGCGCATTCGCGGCCGGGCCATGCAGACGCACACCCCGCCGAACGGCGCCTTCCGCGGCTTCGGCGCGCCGCAGACGCAGTTCGGCGTCGAAGCCCACATCGATCGCATTGCCGAGACGCTGGGCCTCGACCCGGTGCGGCTGCGCGAGATCAACGCCTTGCGCCCGGGCGACACCACCGCCACCGGCCAGAAGCTGGGAAGCGATGCCAGCGCGCTGCCGGTCTTGCGCGAAGCCGTCAAGCGCTCCGATTTCAAGAAGAAGCGCCGCGCCTGGCGTGGCACCAACCGCGGCATTGGCCTGTCGCTGTTCTTCCACGGCTCCGGCTTCACCGGCGCCGGCGAGGTCAAGCTCGCCTCGAAGGCGTCGCTCGAGCTGACGGCCACCGGCGCGCGCATCCTGGTCGCGAGCACCGAGATTGGGCAGGGCACGCGGACCATGCTGGCGCAGATCGTGGCGGATGCGCTGGCCCTGCCGTTCGAGGCGATCGAGGTGCACGTGCCGGATACCGATGCCGTGCCCGACAGTGGTCCCACCGTGGCGTCGCGCACCTGCATGATCGTCGGCAAGCTGCTCGAGCGGTGCGCGCGCGAGCTGCGGCGAAAGCTTGGGACGGCGACGCCCGCGCAGTACTTCAAGGCGCACGGACCGCTGACCGTGACCAGGCAATACGAGCCGCCCGCGGGCCAGGTCTGGGATGACGATCGCTACGCCGGCGACGCGTATGGCAGCTATGCCTGGGGCTGCAACGTGGTGGAGATCGAGGTGGATCCGGTCACGTTCGAGGTGACGCCGAGACACGTGACCGCCGTCGCCGAAATCGGCAAGGCGATTCACCCGCTCATGGCCGAGGGACAGATTCAGGGCGGCACCGCGCAAGGCATCGGCTACGCGCTGCTCGAGGAAGTGGTGATGCGCGAGGGCCGCATGGCCAACGCGCAATTGACCAACTACCTCATTCCGACGCCCATGGATGCGCCGTCGATCGACGTCGCGATGCTCGAACGTCCCTATGCGCACGGCCCGTTCGGTGCGAAAGGCGTGGGCGAGATGCCGATCGATGGCCCGGCGCCGGCCGTGATCAACGCGCTGCGCCATTGCGGTTTCGACCTGCGCTCGATTCCCGCCACGCCCGAACGGCTGATGAAGGCGCGGGCATGATCGTCACCATCAACGGCAAGAAGCGCCGGCTCGACGTGCCGCCGATGGCGCGGCTGCTCGACGTGTTGCGGGAAGACTGCGGCCTGACCGGCACCAAGGAGGGCTGCGGCGAAGGCGAGTGCGGCGCCTGCACGGTGCTCGTCGATGGCGTCGCCGTCGACTCGTGCCTGGTGCCGGCGGCGCACGTCGACGGGTGCAAGGTGGTGACGGTCGAGGGAGCCGCGGCGGCGAAGCGCTCGGCCAGGGCGCTGCAGAACGCCTTCGTCGAACACGGCGGCGCCCAGTGCGGCATCTGCACGCCGGGCATGATCGTGGCGGCCTGCACGCTCAAGGCCGGCTGCTCACGCGACGAGATCAAGCGAGCGCTGGCCGGCAACTTGTGCCGCTGCACCGGCTACATCAGCATCTTCAACTCCGTCGAAGCCGCACTCCCACCGGCCAGGAAAGGCCCTCCTTCGCGCCTGGCGCTACGGAGGGCAAACGCGCGTGCCCGTCGACGCTAGGACACTCGCGCTGCAGCGGCCGCGCAGCCTGAAGTCCGCCCTCGCGATGTTGTCGAAGGATCCGGCACTCACGCCGATCGCCGGCTGCACCGACGTCTTCGTCGGCCTGCACTTCGGCACGCTCGATCAGCGCCGCTTCATCGACCTGTGGGGGCTCGACGAACTGCGGGGCATTGCGGCGGGTGGGGCCGGTCGGGCTGGCAAGGCTGGTCAGGGATTGCGTATCGGCGCGCTCACGACCTACAGCGAGATCATCGCGTCGCCGATCATCCGGAAGCGGGTGCCGATGCTGGTCGCGGCCGCCAGGGAGATCGGCGGCGCGCAGATCCAGAATCGCGGCACGCTGGGCGGCAACATCGCCAATGCCTCGCCCGCGGGCGACAGCTTGCCGGTGCTCGCCGCCGCCGATGCGCGCATCGTCCTTCGCAGCGCGGGCGGCGAACGGCGCGTGCCCTTCGACGAGTTCTACACCGGCTATCGCGCCAGCGTTCGGCAGCCGGACGAGTTGATCACCGCCATCGAGATCCCGCCGATCGCCGGGCGCCAGTGGTGGCGCAAGGTCGGCACGCGCCGCGCCCAGGCGATTTCGAAGATCATGTTCGCCGGGGTGAATGGTCCGGTGGTGCGTATGGCCATCGGCTCGGTCGCGCCGACGGTGGTGCTTGCACGCAAGGCCGCAGCCGTACTGGCAGGCGGCGGAACCGTCGCTGCTGCGCAGGCCGCCTTGAAAGATGAGATCGCGCCGATCGACGATGTCCGCTCGACGGGTGGGTATCGCCTGCAAGTGGCGGCCAACCTGCTCGCCGAGTTTTGGAGGGACACGAAATGAAGGTGCCGGGGGGGGCTGAGGTGCTGAGGTGCTGATGTGCTGTGGTGCTGGGGTGCTGAGGTGCTGAGGTGCAGTGGTGCTCTGTTCGTGCTGGGCGCGCTCATGGCGTGTCCGTCGAGCGCGGCTGCGCAGGGCGCCGCCGAAGGTGATCGCGTCATGGCCGCCCTGCGCGCGGCGTTGGCGCCGGCACTGCCGTTTCCCGACACCGACGATTCCGGCTCGGTGCCGGCCAACAACTCACCTGTCCCATTGTGGATGGTGCGCCCGCTGCAGCCGGGCGAACGCAGCATCGAGGTGATGGCCAACCCGCTCAACGAGATCAACCAGGCGCGCGCGACGCGGGCCATGGCGCAGATTGGCGCGGCGATCGATGCCGCGCAGAAGCGGGCCGAGCTGCAGTACGAACGCGCGATTGCCGAGGCCAAGCGGACCGGGCGCTCACAGGAAGTCGACGGAGTCGGCCTGTCGGACGAAGGGGTGGCCGGCGCGCGCATCGATGCCGAGGCCCACGTCACGATCGACGCCGAGTTCAACCACCCGTCATACCGCTACGCCGTGGAGTCGTCCGTGGCCCCGGCGCCGTCGCGGTTGACGGCGGTTCCCGGTGCGGTCGCCGTGGTCACGGTGCCGTCGAACACGTTTCGAACCAGGATGGGGCAACGCACCGAGGAGCGGTACTGCGCGGCCGAGACCATCGTGTTCTTCGGCGCGCTGGCGAGTCCCGAGGTGCGTGAACGCGGTGAGAATGCCTTCGAGGTGGCGGCGTCCGCCGGCGAGTCGTCTGCCACCCTGCGCACCCTGGCACTGCGGTTTCGCGGCAACGAGGTCCTGATTGCCGAGATCCTGGGGAAAACCGACTGGAACCAGGTGCAGGAACTTCTGAAGTAACCCCGCCGTCCTACCTAGTGGCCCCCATCAACAAAGGCCAAGGCAGGAAGTATGTTCAGAATCATCGATTGGAATTTCTCAGGGACCATCGACGTCGTCGTCCCCGCCCTGTTGGCCGGCTCGATTCTCGCGATCGGCCTGATGTCGCTGTAGCGTACGGCGATCCGCAACACCACTCACGACTTGGCGTCGGGCGCGGCGAGGTAACTCTTGCGCGCCCGTACCGTCATGCCCGGCCGGTTCACTTTCACTTCCAGCTTGTGCACCTTGCCGTCGAGCGCGGCTGGCGCGAAGCCGATCAGGTACTGGCTGCGCAGTTCCTGCGCCACGCGCGTGAACGTGGGCGCAAGGTCGGCGGTCTTCAGCAGCTCGAAATAGCCGCCGCCGGTTTCATCCGAGATCTTGCGCAGGTCGCGTGACGGCCGCGACTTCACCACGCGCTGGCCGTTGAAGTATTCCGACTCCAGGCCAATCGAGTAGACCATCACCTCTTCATCGCGGGCGCGCTCGAGCACGGTCTTGAATCCGGTGCGGCTCGAGGTGTCTTCGCCGTCGGTGAACACCAGCACGACCCGGCGGCCATCGAGGCCCTTGAGGGCATCGAGACCGGCGGCAATGCCGTCGTTCAGCCGCGTCGGGTTGCCGAAGTAGAGATCGTTCAACGCGCCGATCAGCTCGTCGCGATTGTTGGTGAAAGTGCCACTCAACTGGATCTTGTCGTTGAACGCGCCGACCTGCGCCCGGTCCACCGGCAACAGCCGCAACAGGAACTGTTCCGCGGCGCGGTTGAGGAGCTTGAGGTTGGCGGTCATGCTGGCGCTGGTGTCGAGCATGACGACCGCGCTGAACGGCTGCGACTCGTTCGAGAACAAGCTGAGATCGGCTGGCTTGCCGTTGTCGAGAATCGAGAAGTCGCCGCGCTCGAGGTCGGGCACCAGGCGGCCGCCGCTATCGACCACCGTGGCATAGATCGGGACGGTCCTCACTGCCGACTTGAAGATTGGCTGATCCTGGCCGGATGCGGCCAGCACAGCGGTTCCCGCGAGCAAGAGGCCCGCGGACACAATCGAGGACAACCTGTTCATGACCTCTCAACTTTAGCAAAGGTCGTGCCCCCGCGGCCTACACTTGCGGCAGGGCCCATGCCGCCAGTCTTTCCCGGTCTTTGCGCCGATTGCGCCTTCTCCCGAGTCGTCGACAGCGGGCGCTCGACGTTCTACCTGTGCGAGCGCGCCCTCGCCGATCCACGGTTTTACAAGTATCCGCAGCTGCCCGTGCGGGCGTGCCCCGGCTATGAACGTCGCGGCCCGCCCGCCGATTCGGAGCCCGGTGATAAGCTGACCGGATGACATTTTCCGGATTCGTCCGAGGCGCCGCGCTGGCCTCCCTCGCAGCCCTGGCCGTGACGGCGTGTTCCGATTCGTCCAGCGTGGCTGGGCAGGCGCTGCCGTCTCCTGCCAACAGCCCCGAGCAGGTAGTGGCCGAGGTTGCGGGCCGCCAGGTCACCCTCAGGGAAGTCGACGCGAAGTGGGAAGAGTTCGACGCCGCCGAGCGGGCCCGCGTCACGCAGCTGCTGTACCAGAACCGGCGCAACATGCTGGACCAGGTCGTCGGCGAGATCCTGATCGAGAACGCGGCGAAGGCCGCCAACCTGTCGGCTGACGCCTACGTGGCGCAGGACTCGGCCAAGCGCATGGTGCCCGTGTCGGAACCGGAAATCGTGCAGTTCTTCGAGGCCAATCGCGACCGCGCGCAGGGCCGCACGCTCGAGCAGTTGCGCGGGCAGATCAAGGACTTCCTCGACAGCCAGCGCGTGCTGCAGGCACGCGCCCAGCTGGTCGAAGAGCTGAAGACCAAGAGCGCGGGCGTGAAGGTGATGCTCGATCCGCCGCGCTACACCGTGGCCACCGCCGCGGTCGATCCGGTCCGCGGCTCGGCCGCGGCGCCGGTGACGATCGTCGAGTTTTCCGATTACCAGTGCCCGTTCTGCGCACGCGTCAACCCGACGCTCGAACAGGTGCGCAAGACCTATGGCGACAAGGTCAAGATCATCTTCAAGGACTTCCCGCTGCCGAACCACCCGCAGGCGCCGAAGGCCGCCGAGGCCGCGCACTGCGCCGGCGAGCAGGGCAAGTACTGGGAGTTGCACGACCAGATGTTCGCGAACCAGCGCGCGCTGAATGTGCCGGAGCTCAAGCAGTACGCGGCCGGCCTCGGCCTCGACGCCGCGAAGTTCAACCAGTGCCTCGATTCAGGCCAGCACGCCGGCCTGGTCGCCGCCGGCCTGGCGCAGGGCGAGAAGATGGGCGTGAACTCGACGCCGACGCTCTACATCAACGGCCGCGCGCTGATCGGCGCCCAGCCGTTCGACGCCTTCAAGCAGATCATCGACGAGGAGCTCTCACGGAAGTGATCCTTGCCGGGAGGCAACTCTTGCCGGGAGGGCACCTCTTGTCGGGAGGGCACCTCTTGTCGGGATCACGGGATCAGGACGATCTTCCCGTGCGCGCCGGGTTCCATGACCGCGACGTGCGCGGCGGCGGCATCGGCCAGCGCCATCTCTTTCCCGACCACCGGATTGAGCGCGCCGCTCTCGAGGCCGGCGACGATCGCCTGGTGCGCGCGACGGATTTCATCCGGCGCAATCCCCCACAACGCCAGGCCGTAGACCGTGCAGTCTTTCGACATGATCTTGCGGGCATCGATTTCCACCCGGCCGCGATTGCCGATCACGACCACGCGTCCGCCCGGTGCCACGACCGTGAGGTCGTGATCAAGATTGACGTTCGCCAGCATCTCGAGAATCAGATCCGGGCCGCGGCCATCGGTCGCGGCCGTGATCTGATCCAGGTAGCCCACGGAACGATGCTTGAAGGCGTGCCGCGCGCCTTGCGCTGTGACCACCGCGAGGCCTTCGTCCGTTCCCGCCGTTCCAATCACGGTCAGTCCAGCGGCAACCGCGAACTGCGTCGCGGCAATGCCCACCGCGCCGCTGGCGCCGTGCACCAGCACCGTATCACCCGCGCGAGCGTTGGCGCGGCCGAAGAGCGCGCGCCACGCGGTGACGTACGGCACGAAGAGCCCGGCTCCCTGGGCAAACGAGATACGCGCCGGCAGGTGGTGCACCTGTCCGGGTTCGCAGACCGCGAGTGCCGCGTAGGCGCCGTGCGCTTTTCCGATCGACGTGCCGCTGATGTAGACACGGTCGCCGACCGTCCACCCCGTGACGTCGCTGCCGAGCTGGTCGATCACGCCCGCGGCATCCGCGCCGGGGGTGTATGGCAGGTCCGGTTTGATGGCGTAGCCGCCTGCGCGCATGTAGGTGTCATACGGATTCACGCCGACGGCGTGAATGCGGACGCGGACCTGGCCGGCCGCCGGCACCGGGTCGGGCACCTCTTCAAGCTTCAGAACCTCGGGCCCACCAAACTCTCGCGCAAGGATTGCCTTCATGCCCTGATTCTAGTCCGGGGTCCCGTCAAGGATTGTCGTCCCGACAAGAAGTGCCCTCCCGACCAGCAGTGCCCCCCGGTAGGTATTAGACTGTCGTCATGGACTGGCTGGCGCGCCTCGAAGCCCCGCAGAACGCCCTCGCCATCCTCACGGCGATGATCACGCCGGCCGTGTTGATCTCGGCCTGTGGCGCGCTGATCTTCTCCACCAGCACCCGCCTCGGCCGTGTGATCGACCGCGTCCGCGTCCTGTCGGAGCGGTTCGAAGCGCTGGCCCTCAATCCCGAGAAGGACGAGCTGTTTGTCGAACGGCGCGAGCTGATCTTTTCGCAACTGGATCGCCAGACGTCGCGGGCGCGCCTGATCCAGCGCGCGATGACGGCGTTCTATGCCGCGCTCGGCGTGTTCGTGTCGTCGAGCGTCGCGATTGCCGTGGTGTCGGCCGCCGCCCGCAACTTCACCTGGATCGCCGTCGTCCTTGGCCTGCTCGGATCGCTGTTCATGCTGTACGGGTCGATGCTGCTGATCATCGAGAGCCGCATGGCGCTCAGCGCCATCCACAGCGAAATGGACTTCGTGTGGAAGGTCAGCATGAAGATGGCCGGCAAGGAACTGGTCGACAAGCCTACCGGCGGCCCGTTCACCTGGCTCGGCCGCAAGATCTAGCCCCCTTGCTTCGCGCGGGAGGCGGACTCCCGCCGCCGGAAACCGGCCATTTCGGCTTGGGGTAGGATAGAGGGCTCCACGCCACACGGCTGGGGCCTGACCTCATGAGTAACTACGACGCGGACACCTACCCGGCAGACGGCTTGCTGCCCGAGGAGGAGGATCTGCGCGATGCCGGACCGCTGACCCGCGCGTGGGCGTTCGTGCGCGGCCAGTCGAACCGGGTGCTGCTGTTCGCGGGCGTCCTGCTGTTCCTGCTGGTCTATTTCTGGCCGTCGATCTTCGTGACCATCGAGTCGGGCCAGGTCGGCGTCATGTACCGGCGCTTCGCGGGCGGCACCGTGACCGACCGGTTACTCGGCGAAGGCCTGCGCTTCGTACCGCCCTGGGACAAGCTGTTCATTTACAACGTGCGGCTGCAGGAAGTCCGCCACTCCATGACGGCGCTCAGCCAGGAAGGCCTGGAGGTCAAGTTCGACCTGTCCATTCGCTATCGGCCGGAGCTGGAGCTGGTGGGCCTGCTGCATCAGAAGGTCGGTCCCGATTACCCGGAAAAGGTCGTCGTGCCCGAAGTGGAATCGGCCCTCCGCGGCATTGTCGGCGCCCAGATGCTCGACACCATCTACACGACCTCGCAGGATGTCGTGCAGCGGGTCGTCAACGAAGTGATGGAGCAGGCATCGCGCAATTACGTGCATATCGACGAAGTGGTCGTGCGCGCCATCGAGTTGCCCCAGGCCGTGCGCGAGCGCATCGAGGCCAAGATGGTCGAGAAGGAGACGGCGGAGTCGTACGAGTTCCGTCTCCAGATCGCCACGGCCGAGGCCGAGCGCCAGCGCATCGAGGCCGGCGGCAAGGCGGTCTACAACAACCTGATTGGCGCCTCGTTGACGCCCTCGGTCATGCAGTGGGAAGCGCTGCAGGCCACCAAGGAACTGGCGAAGTCGCCGAACGCGAAGACGATCATCATCGGCCGGACCGGTGACGGCCTGCCGATCATCCTGCCGCCGCAGTAAGCCCGACAGACGATGACTCGAACCTTCGCGCTGTGGCTGCTGCGCATACTGCTGGCGATCGCGGTGATCGGCGGGGTGACTTACTGGCTGGTCGCCCGCGACATGTACTACCGGCCCACGGCCGCCCTGCGTACCGGCGGCCAGTGGCCTCCCGATAACGTCAAGGTCGTCGTGCCGTGGCCGCAGGACGGCCGCATGAGCCTGATTGAAGGCGTGACGCTGGCGATCGAGGAACTGAACCGCAGCAACCGTCCGCTCGCCAACCGCATTCGCGTCCAGCTCATCGACGAACCGGTCGGCGGCACCGACCATGGCGCCATCGCGCGACGGGTCGCGGCCGACCGCGAGGTGAAGGCCGTGATCGGCCACGAGGCGTCCGAGGCGGCCATCCAGTCGGCGGTCACCTACGAGGGCGAGGGCATTCTCTACCTGTCGCCCAAGGCCACGCTGTCGCGCCTCACCGAGCACGGCTTCCAGTTGGTGTTCCGCCTGGTGCCGGACGACGAATCATTCGCGCAGGCGCTGGCGCATTTCGCGCTGACCCAGGGCTGGAAGCGGGTTGGCGTGTTGTACGGCCGCTTCGAGCAGGGCGAAGCGTTGGCGCGATGGTTTCCGCACTACGCCATTAGCCAGGGGGTGGTGCCGGCGTATTTCCGGTCGTACCTCCCTGCCGCCGACTACCGCCAGCACGACTTCCGCCAGATGCTGTCGACCATGCGGACCGAGACGACCGACGCAATTCTGCTGTCCGATCAGTTGCCGTGGGCGGCCAAGGTGCTGGTCGACATGCAGGCGATGGGCTTCACGCAACCGGTCCTGGCCGGCGACAAGCTCGACTCGTCCGACGCGTGGCGCCTGGCCGGCAAGGCCGCCAACAATCTGTATCTCGCGAGTGCCGTGGATCCCGACTCCCAGCACGCCGAGTACCTGGCGTTCCGCCAGCGCTTCTTCGACCGCTTCAAGTCGTACCCCGGTTACGGTTCCTCACAGGGCTACGAAGCTTTCCGGCTGTTCGTGGACGCGGCGGAGAAGTCCCAGAGCGTCGATCCGATCGTGGTGGCGACGACGCTCAAGACCAACGAGTGGACGGGCCTGTTCGGCCCGTTCAAGTTCTCCACCGATGGTGCGATTTCCGGGCGAAGCGTTATCATCAAGCGCATGCTGGATGGCGTTTTCAAGACCGTCGCCGAAGAAGAGGTGAGTCAATGATTCCGCTGATCGCGGCGTGGCTGATCCTGGCCATCGTCATCGGGTTCTTTGGCCGGAACCGGCGTTTTCGGTTCTGGGGTTACTTCTTTGCCTCGGTCCTGCTGACGCCGATCATCGGCCTGCTGCTGCTGATCGCGGCGATTCCGGTCAAGGCGCCGCGGCCACATCGCGTGGCCAAGCATTAGGACGCGAGGGAGCATGGCCAAGACCGGCGACACCTCAAAGAGCAAGCCCACGGCCCGCCGTTCGCGGACCGCGCGTCCGTCGTTCACGCCGCCGGCGGCGCCGGCCGCCAGTTCGGCGTGGGTGTACCGCTCCGACGCGGCCGCCGCGCCGATGGCCAGGGCCGTGACAGCCGCCCCGCCGGCCCCGCCCGCCAAAGCCGCGCCGCCGCGCCGCGCCGCCAAGGCGCCGGTGGCCGCCGCTCCCGCGCCTCGCGCCTCGCGCATGACGCACGTAATGGATGTCGTGACCCTGCCGCTCGCGGTGTCGCTGATGGCGGTGCTGGCGCCCATGCGCTGGCTGCTGGGCTCGGCGCGCCACTAGACGGAAGAAGCTTTCGTGACCCAGCTATTCAGCACGCTGCCGCTTGCGCGCCTCCTGCGCCGCGGCTCGGAGCGCTTCAATTTCGAGATGGCGCTCTTCGTCGTGTTTGCCGGCCTGGCCAACGCCGGCGTGCTGGCGATCATCAACGCCGCCGCCGAGAACGCCAGTAACCAGGCGGCCAACGACCGCCTGCTGGCGCTGTTCCTGGTGGCGATCGGGCTCTACGTCTTCGCCCAGCGCTACATCCTGATTACTTCGATCAGCGAGGTCGAACGCATTCTCGGCGGCATTCGCGTGCAGGTCGCCGACAACGTCCGCAAGGCCGACCTCGAGTCGCTCGAACACCTCGGCCGCTCCGAGATCTTCGGCATCGTCGCGCGCGAGACCCAGAACATCTCGCAGGCGGCCTCGACGCTGGTCATGGCCCTGCAGGCGATGATGATGGTCGTGTTCAGCGTGGGCTATCTCGCGCTGCTGTCGAAGACCGCCTTCATCATTACCGTGGTGGTGTGCAGCGTCGGCATCTTCCTGCACATGCAGCGATCGCAGTCGCTGACCCGGATGCTGAGCGAGGCGCAGCGGAAGGAAAACGAGTTCCTGGCGCTGCTGGCGCACCTGCTCGACGGCTTCAAGGAAGTGCGGCTGCGCAAGGCGCGCGGCGCCGACCTGTTCCAGCACCTGCGGGCGGTCTCCGGGCACGTGGAGGCGGTCAAGACCCAGGCGGGGCGGGAGTTCTCGGCGCACTTCCTGTTCGCGCAACTGCTGGTCTACGGCCTGCTTGCCTCGATCGTGTTCCTGCTGCCGCGCGTCAGCCCCGAGTACGACGGCGTGGTGCTCAAGCTGACGGCGGCGGTGCTGTTCATCATCGGGCCGCTCGGCAGCATCGTGAACGCGGCGCCGATCTTCTCCGCCGCCAACGTCGCCGCGCAGAACATCTTCGACATCGAGGCGCAGCTGACCACGAGCCAGGCCAACCAGAACGGCCGGCCCGAGGCGCCGCTGCCGGCGCCGTTCAAGCGCATCCGCCTCGAGCGCACCGTGTTCCAGTATCCCGATCGTGGCACCGGCAGCGTGTTCCGGCTGGGTCCCATCGATCTCGAGATTTCCGCCGGCGAGATGCTGTTCATCGTCGGCGGCAACGGCAGCGGCAAGTCGACGCTGCTCAAGGCCATGACCGGCCTGTACCACCCGCAGTCGGGTGCCGTGACGATGGACGAGACGCTGGTGTCACCGGAAACGGCGACGTGGTATCGCAGTCACTTCGCCGCCGTGTTCAGCGAGTACCACTTGTTCGAGCGGCTCTACGGCCTGGGTGATGTGCCGGTCGCGCGCGTGAACGAGTTGCTGGGCCTCATGCAGATTTCGCACAAGACGGCGTACGAGAACGGGCGCTTCACCACGCTTGACCTGTCGCACGGCCAGCGCAAGCGCCTGGCCCTGCTGGTGGCGCTGCTCGAAGACCGTCCCATCCTGGTGCTCGACGAATGGGCGGCCGACCAGGACCCGCCGTTCCGGCAGTTCTTCTACGAGACGCTGCTGCCGCAGCTCAAGCGCGAGGGCAAGACCATCATTGCCGTGACGCACGACGATAAGTACTTCGCGCTGGCGGATCGCGTCGTGAAGATGGAATATGGCGCGTTCGTCCCGTACGAGAAGTGAATCGAGGAGGGGTGATGACTGAGAAAGACATGCTGGCGACGGAAGCGATCAAGAAGTACTCGCTGTACTCCGCCGGCGCTGGGCTGATCCCGATGCCGCTGGTCGACTTCGCCGCCATCTCAGCCATTCAATTGACGATGCTGAAGCAGGTCTCGGCGATTTACGAGATTCCGTTCGACAGCGATCGCGCGCGGTCGATCGTGGCGGCCCTGATTGGCGGACTGGCCGGAACCAACCTCGGCTATGGGCTCGGCCGCAACCTGCTCAAGGCGGTGCCGGTGCTCGGGCCGGTGCTTGGCGGCTTTTCGGTCTCGGCGATGGGGGGCGCGGTGACCTGGGCGGTCGGCCGCGTGTTCATGCAGCACTTCGCGTCAGGCGGCACGTTGCTCGATTTCGACCCCGATGCCATGCGCCAGCATTTCAAGAGCGAAATCGGGACTGCGCACTAGTTTGCACACTGCCGACATAAGCCGACACAAGCGGACAATTGATGGGGGCGGACGACGCGCCCGTCACAGACAGTTCAATCGCGGGCGGTATAATAACTGCTCGCGAAAATGCACCTCTTCTGTATCCCATATGCCGGGGGCAACGCATGGTCTTATCGTGCCCTCGAGCGCTCGTTATCGCCTGGCATCAAGCTAGAAGGCCTCGAACTTCCCGGAAGGGGACGTCGTGGCCTCGAACCGTTGTGCGCGTCGCTCGAAGATCTGGCCGATGACGTTTTCCGCCAGATCGTCGCACGCGCGGTCACCGGCCGCTACGCCCTGTACGGCCACAGCATGGGCGCGCTGCTCGCCTACCTGGCCGCGCAGCGTATTCGCGCCGCGGGCCTTGCCCGCCCCGAAGCGTTGTTCCTGTCGGGCAGCAGCGCGCCGGCGGCGCGACAGGTCCGCCAACGCCACCTGTTGCCGCCGGCCGAGTTCAAGACGATGCTGCGCGACCTGGGCGGCTGCCCGCCGCAGGTGCTGGACGACGCCGAGCTGCTGGACTTCTTCGAGCCCATCCTGCGCGCCGACTTCAAGGCGGTCGAGACCTGGCGGCGCAACGATCAGGCCCCGCTCGACATCCCGTTCGTGGTGATGTCGGGCAAAGACGACGACTCGGATGCGGGCGACGCTGGCGGGTGGGCGTCGGAAACCACCGCCGACTGCCGGCTGATGGAATTCAGCGGCGACCACTTCTTCCTCCTTCAACACTGGGACGAGATCGGCGCCACGATTCAACGTCAGCTCATTGGCGCGACGCCAGCATGGACCTGAAGGGCGTCGCTTCCATTCTCGAGCGGTGCGTCGCGATGGCGCCCGATCGGACCGCGTATACGTTCCTCGGTCAGGGACGTGACGATACGCGGGCGCTGACCTGCGGCGAGCTGTACCGCCTGGCCGGCGCGCACGCCCGGCTGCTCAGCGAGCGCGTCAACCGCGGCGATCGCGTCCTGCTGCTGCAGGACAACAGCCTCGACTTCATGGTCGGGTTCATGGCCTGCATTTTTGCCGGGGCCATCCCGGTGCCGGTGCCGCCGCCCGACGCTTCGCGTCTCAAGCGCACGCTGCCGCGCATGCGGGCGGTGGTCGCCGACTGCGAAGCCGCGGCGGTGATCGCCAGCCTGCAGATTCGCGACCAGACCCAGGAGGCGTTTGCCAGCGCGAGCGACCTTCGCGACCTGCCGTGGATTGTGATCGGCGAGGCCGATGGCGGGCTCCTGCTCGAGCCCCAGGAGGTGGCGCCGAACGACCTGGCGCTGCTGCAATACACCTCGGGGTCGACGTCGAGCCCGAAGGGGGTGATGGTCACGCACGCCAACATCCTCGACAACCTCGCCCGGCTGCAGGCGAGCTTCCGTTACAGCGCCGAGTCGACCTCGGTGACGTGGATGCCGTACTTCCACGACTACGGGCTGATCGACGGCCTGTTGCATCCGCTGTTCTCGCGGTCGTCGTGCTACGTCATCTCCCCGGTCGGCTTTATCAAGCGGCCGTGGAGCTGGCTCGAGGCGGTGTCGCGCTACCGCGCCACCCACATCCACGGGCCGAACTTCGCGTATCAGTTGCTGCTCGATCGCGCGGTCGATCGGCTGGCGCCCGAGACCGACCTGAGCTCGCTCGTGGTGGCGGCCAGCGCCGCCGAACCGATTCGCCGCGACACGGCCGAACGCTTCATTGCCACCTTCGCGCGGTTTGGTTTCAAGGCCACCGCGTTTGCGCCCGCCTACGGCCTGGCCGAGGCGACGCTGGTCGTGAGCGCCAAGGAGAACGGCACGCCGTATCGCACCGCGTTCCTGGCGCCCGACGCGCTCGAACGGCGGCAGTGCGTGGACGTGGCGCCCGAACATCCCCAGGTGCGCGCGGTCATCAGTTGCGGCGTGCCGGCCGGCGACTATCCCATCGCCATTGTCGATCCCGACACCCGGCAGGAACTGCCGGCGGACGCGGTCGGCGAAGTCTGGATGGCCAACGCCAGCGTGGCGGCCGGCTACTGGAAGAAGCCCGGCGAGACGGCCGAGACGTTTGCCGCGTTCACGGCCTCGGGCCGCGGTCCCATGCTGCGGACCGGCGATCTCGGCTTCATGCGGCACGGCGAGATCTATCTCACCGGCCGGTTGAAGGACCTGCTGATCATCAACGGCAGCAATCACTATCCCCAGGACATCGAGGCCACGGTGGAAGCCGCCTCGCCCGACGTGCGCGAGACGTTTGTCGCCGCGTTCCCGGTCGAGCGCGACGGGGCCGAGCGCCTGGTCGTGGCGGCCGAGTTGAGCCGCCGCGCCGCCGATACCGATGCGCTGGTCACCGCCATTCGCGCGGCGGTGTCGCGCGAACACGGGCTGGCGTGCGACGCCATCGTGCTGCTGCCCAAGGGCAGCATCCTGAAGACGTCGAGCGGCAAGGTGCAGCGTCGCGCGTGCAAGGTGGCGTACCTGGCCGGCGAGTTCGCGCCGATTGCCGAGTGGCGCGCGGACGCCACTGAAGCCGGCGTCGAGGCGGCGGCTGCGGTTCCGGCGCCGATGGACGCGGCGCAGTGGGCGGCGTGGCTGCGTCAACTCATGGCGGCGCGAAAGAAGATGCCGGACACGCTCGTCGATATCAGCGAGCCGTTCTCGTCGTTCGGCCTGACGTCGATCGAGGCGGTTGAGATTGCCGCACAGATCGAAGATCAGACGGGGCGGAAAGTGCCGATCACCGCCCTGTGGGATTACCCGAGCATTCGCGCTTTTGCGGCCTTCCTTGCCGGCGATCGGGCGTCGGCGGCTGCCATGCCGGCGGCTGCTGATGCCGTTGACGACCGGGTCGCCGTGATCGGCATCGGCTGCGACTTCCCGGGCGGCAGCAATTCACCTGCGGCGTTCTGGCAGGCGCTGACCGAGCGGCGCAGCGCCATTGCGCCGCCGCCCGCGGGCCGCTTCCCGGCCGGCCATGCCGCACCGGCCGGCTACCTGCGCGACCTGTTCCGGTTTGACGCCGACTTCTTCGGGATCTCCGCGGCCGAGGCGCGCTCGCTGGATCCCCAGCAACGCCTGCTGCTCGAGACCGCGTGGCACGCGCTCGAGGACGCGGGCATTCGGCCGCGGTCGCTGGCCGGCTCCGACACCGGCGTCTTTGTCGGCGTGAGCGCCGTCGATTACGCCCCGCACGTCTACGGCGCGCCGGGTGGTCCCGACCGGTTTGCCGCCACCGGCACGTCGGCGGCGATCATCTCGAATCGCCTGTCGTACTTCCTGGATGCCCGCGGTCCCAGTGTCACGGTCGACACGGCGTGCTCTGCCTCGCTCGTCGCGATTCACCAGGCGTGCCAGGCGCTGATGGCGGGCGATTGCAGCCTGGCGATCGTCGGCGGCGTGAATGCACTGGTCAGTGCCGAGGTGACCGGCGTGCTCGAGCGGGCTGCCATGTTGTCGCCGACCGGCCAGTGCCGGCCGTTCGACGCGATGGCCGATGGCTACGTTCGCGGCGAGGGCTGCGGCCTGGTTGTGCTCAAGCGGCTGTCGGCGGCGCGGCGTGACGGCAATCGCGTGCTCGCGGTGCTGCGCGGTTCGGCGGTCGTGCAGGATGGCCGCAGCAACGGGCTGTCCGCGCCGAACGGCGAGGCGCAGCGCGCCGTCATCCGGCGCGCGCTGGCCCGCGCCCGTGTCGCGGCCGAGGCCGTCGAGTACATCGAGGCGCACGGCACCGGCACGCCGCTCGGCGATCCCATTGAGATCAACGCGCTGGCGGACTGCTATGCGCGCAGCGGCGATACGGCCTGCCGCGTGGGGGCGGTGAAGGA
>ERZ1292640.1639-Hain-H43-02um-R1-1639-length-18389-cov-5_pt1 | contig 18389 bp, 34 predicted proteins | sample MGYA00564404_ERZ1292640 | MGnify/ENA primary metagenome ERZ1292640 (study PRJEB36523, sample SAMEA6512636) | groundwater metagenome | collected 2019-01-08 | study: AquaDiva: Metagenomics assemblies of 32 groundwater samples
CATTGATCGACACTGGCCTATATGCCCGAGTTGACGCCTATTATGACGAGCTTGGCCGCAATTACAAATCAGTCCAAGTTGATTTGTCAGATACATCGCCGGGGCGGACGCTGAATAAGGATATTAAGGCCATTACCGAATTCGACAATGCCGGAAGGCCATACAAAGGCTACAAACCAGTCAAAATAAATGATGCACTCTCGCTTTACACCCAAACCGCTTATCTGAACGACCCCTTAAGCCGCCCCTCGGTTATCACAAATCCCGACGGCACCACCATAGAATCCAAATTTGGGATTGAACTGAACGCGGATCCCCAAATATTGGGCGAGCCATTTGCAAAAGTCAAGGATGAACGGGGCTACTGGAAAAAATCCATCTCCAACCAATGGGGCAGTACCGTGAATGTCAAGGAGGCTTCCACAGATTCCCCCGGAGATTCATACACAAACAACAATATTTTCACCTATGATGAAAAAGATAATCTCCAAACAATCACAGATGCCGAATCGCACACGACCACCTACACTTACGATTCGCTTGGAAGGATCAAGGCATTCAATCATCCCGACATTGGAATTATCAACTACAAATACGATGATTTGGGCAATCTCATAGAAAAAGGGCCTGTTGAGATGCTTAAGAACGGTGATTTCGAAGGCGGAAGCAAGGATTGGGGATCGCAGGATTGGACCTCCGAAACAGTAGGCTGCCGCACCGGCAACAGGTGCTTTAAGGCTACGCATGGCAACTGGGGGGCCAGCCAAAACGTAAAGCTTGAGCCCAACACCGTTTATACCTTGAAGATATGGGAAAAGGATGCGAATTTCCTTTCCGGCCCCGCTTTTGCCCTGGTTGAAACGGCTTACAAATATCCCGACCCCAATGGCGCATCATCCTCAACTAACAGCTGGATCGGATACCTTAGGAGCTATCTTGATACGCAATGCGTAAATGGCGCCCTGGAGAATGGCTGGCAGGAGCGCATTTGCACTTTCAATCCAACCACAATAATTCAAGGTCTTTCAGCGCCTTTCAACACCCCGCTGTCGGATCCGGACGATCCGCGCCTAAATGTCAATATATATTTGCTGGTCGATTCATCGTGCCCTGCTGGCCAGGAAGAAACATGCAAACGGGAATACAATCTGGTCGATGGCATTTCCCTTACCGGCTCCAGCATTAAATACGAATACGACGATTTGAACCGGCTAACAAAAGTAAACTACCCCGGCGCCTGGGGCGATGTTACTTATTCATATGACATTCCTTGCGCCAACGGAAATGGCAGGATCTGCAGCGTTTCTGATGATTCGGGAACCACATTATTCGATTACGATTTAAGGGGAAGAGTAATTTCTGTTACAAAAACCTTAACCGACCAAATCAGTAGCGCGCCAGTTTCCTACTTGACTCAATACTCCTACACCGAAAATGATGCAATCAAGACAATAACCTATCCCGATTCGCAGGGGACCGTAACTTACAAATACAACAATTTCGGCCAAATTGCCGGCGTTGAGGACGGTTCAACAACCAAGCTCGCCTCATTCCAATACAACCCCGCCTCGACAATAGACACGATAAAATTCGGCACCGATCTTAGTGGCAACAATCCTAAGGTCACAACCGAATATGAATATTGGAGCAGGGATAATTTGAAAAGCATCGATACATACCGCCTAGGCTCGCCTGCCAACACCCTATATCGCCGCTCCTACAAATATGACAATGGGTTAAATCTCCTCACCACCTGGGACGCCCTTGCCCCCGAAACCGGAACAAAGAAGTCTGAATACACCTACGACAAGCTTAACCGGCTTGAGACCAACCCCATTTCCGAAACATCCAAGTCGTTTGCCTTCACCTATGATAAGGCTGGAAACCGGTTTAGCGAAACAGTAACCGGCGCACAAAGCTATACGAAAACCTATGGCTATGATTACGCGACCGGTTCGCATTCGCAAAAACTCAATACAGTGCAGGTGAGCGCCGCCAGCACGACCCAGTCCTCCTCCCTGAATTATGATGAGCATGGGAATCAAATCAAGAAATCCTGCGCTTCCAATGAAGCCGGCTGCATCTCCGCCTCCTTTGATTATGACCCCGAAAACCGGCTCACATACGCCTACATTCCGGGAACCAAGCTTACGGAAATCTACACTTACGATTACACCGGCCTTAGGGTAAGGAAGGAAATTCGGGATTCGAAAGGGACAACGGCGCAAGTCCTCCATTACATATATGACTCCCTTGGCAACGTCATCCTTGAAAATGATTTCAAAGGCTGCAGCTGCCCCAATGCCGGCGACCCGAATGGCGATGGCATAATAGCCGATATATTGGATGCTGTCAGCGTAGTGAATGTGGCGTTCAGGGGCGTTGCTGCAAAATTTGACCCCTACTGCCCATATGGCCGCGAGGACGTTGATGCAAGCGGCGCCGTCGACGTACTTGACGTCGTGAAGACCGTTAATGTGGCATTCAGGAACTTCGCATCCGGTTCCCAATTCAATTTCAATCCATGCTCAACCACAATGGGCGCAAGTTCAATATCCAATGGCAACGGAGCGCTTTCAATGTCGGTTGCATCCGCACCACAAACAACATCCGCAACGCTGCCGGTAACCTACTCCTCAACGGAAGATGTCTACGGCTTGCAGTTTGCCATCACATTTGACAAGGCAAAATATGCGATCACTCCCGGCCTATCGTCCAAATTTTCGGCACTGACGCTGGTATCGAGCGATCAACCATACGGAAAGCTTATTGGAATTTACAGCCGGGATGCAATGATTCCGGCCGGTTCCGATGCGCTCCTAATTCTCAATGTTCAGGCGCTAACAGGAACAGTTGATCCAACTGAACTCGCAATTGAGCAGCAGGTGCTTGCAAATTCGCTTGGGCAATTGATTCCAATTGCAAATGCGCTGGGGCCAACAGGGCCAACCCCAACTCCGCAACCCTCCCAAACCCCCACTCCAACGCCAACTGCAACCCCTATTCCTACGCCAACGCCCACTCCGACGGTTTCCTCCACACCCACCCCTACAGCGACCTTTGCGCCCTCACCAATGCCCTCAATCAGTGTTACACCAACACCTTCGCCCACCAAAAAGCCCAAGTCGGTGGCCGGTATTAATTAACGGCTTCCGTTTTATTTCCGCAAGCGGTTTTCATGAAGAAGAAGAAGAAGTGGTCCCTAAAGGATACGAAAATAGTATTTTCCATCATTTTTTTGATCATTGCGCTTTCCATCGCTTTTTATGCCGGAAAGCTTCCGATCGGGAGGGCTTTTGGGATTTTTGTAGGCATCCCCATTGCGGAAACCATCAATGAGGCCGGTTCCGCAGGCACATCCATAGCCGCTCCTTCCCAAACTCCAACCTATGCAGCAACCGACCAACCTCAACCCCAACAAATCTTTTCAACAACCAGCACTGCAATTTCCTCCACGCCAGATTTAAGCTCTTTCACCAAAACCTCCAAAGCCAATATCTTTGCCGGCTCAAGGCAGATCGCGGAAAAAACCAAAATCGGCCCGCAACCAACCATTTTGAAATATGCGCACAGGGATAATTTGGGCAGCATTGCAGCCTACACGGATGAAGCCGGGATCCTTTCAGGAAATATGATTTCCTTCGATTCATTTGGCCAATCCGATGAACCCTCCTCCAAATTCACAGGTAAAATCCGCGATGGCACCGGCCTGTATTATTTTGGCGCAAGGTTCTATGACCCCCAAATTGGAAGGTTTTCCTCTGCAGATTCAATGGCTGGCAATGCAATAAGGCCGCAATCCCTCAATAGGTTTACCTACACATTGAACAACCCGCTGAAATACGTTGATCCTTCCGGGCGCAGTGAACGAATCCCTTTTGGGGCAATGGAAGGCGATTTGCCCACAAATTCCCCCCTACGGAATCAGGTTTTAGGCGGAACTCCAGGCACAGTCAATTCCCCATGGGTTGCCCTGGCTGGCGCAATTCACGGCATTACGATGCCAATAAGTTTGGCTAGGGGTACCTTAGGCCCCTCATCGCTGGCTGAAGAGGAAGACTCCGAATCATTTGCAGGCGGTGCAATCCTTGGCGTCTTTGCAACAGGAGCAGCCATGCGCATGGGTTTGAAAATGATCCCAAAATCATTGAATGCGCTTTTGGAAGGAGCAAAGCCTTTGGCGGAGCAAGGGTTGCAGGGAACCGTTTACCTAAAAAATGGCGAAATTATCAAAGTCAGGCAAGGCAGCGGCGCGCTCACCGAAGCGCAATACCAGGCAGCGGCAGCGCAGGTAGGTGCCGCTCCGCAGGTCCTTGAAGCAGGAGCCACCCAAGGAGGAAGTTACCTTCGGATGCCTTACGAAGGCAATTCGTGGCTTGGCCATTGGAGGCCCCTAACTCAGGATGAATTTGCCGACGCTACAAATAAACTTGGTGCACTGTACCGTGCAGGCATCAGCCATGGCGACGTTAGCCCACAAAATATGATTATCACCCCTAGTGGGAGGATAAAATATATAGATTTTGGGTTTTCAAAAGGAGCGTCGCTGGAATCATATGGGGATGATCTAAGGGAGTTGGAATTCTGGCAAGGGCATATGGAAAAATACGGGCATAATAAATGAAAAAAGCAAATTAATACAGTAAAACTTTTACCTCCAACAGGGGGCGGGGATCCTTATGGGGATTTTTCAAGAAAAATTAGCTGGAATAAAAAAGGAACTCCCTTTGTGGCGAAGCAAGCCCGCTTTGGACTTTCTTGCAGCAAGGGCGGCTCTTCCGCCGGAACGTAGAAATCATGAATACAGGCAATGGGCAATAGAAATGCTAAATGTCACTCCCGAAACCCGGGGCGCTATAACCGGAATCGCAAGTCGGATCCATGAATTTGAAAGATTATATTCAGCAGCAGATAAGCGGCATCCAATCAGCGTAAAAGATATTGTCGAGGCATATGGCTTTGTGATTCAGTCGCTTAACAAGCACAGACACCTATCAACGAGCGATAATTTACGCGAAGAGCATGCAAAACTTTTTGCAGGAATAAGAAAAAATGCAGAACCTTATGCTCAAATTCTAATAAGGGATCCCAATGCCGTTGTCGCTTTAGGCAATCCGGAAGATTTGAAGCATTTCGTAAATATCGGGAACGAATCAATTATTCTAACCTTAGGCAAAAAAGGCAAAATATGGCGCCGTTTGATGGGGCATTTGCATTCCAAATAAACCGGCAATTCCGTTTCTATTCGCCTTTGTGCCTAACTGGCTTTCCCCTTGGGGGCGCAAAATCAGACCTTTGCAAATTCCGAACAAAAGCCTCCGCCCGAACAAGGCCCTTGCCCATTCCGCTTATCTCCGGATTTTTTATCCTATCGAAGCATCTATGTATTTCCCTTAAGGCACTTTCCAGTTCCCCCCGGTTTTTGATGCCATGCATGCCCAGGGGCACGCGCTTCCTGGCTTCATCACTAACCCCCGGATGCGTATGGAGCATATCGATCATGTTCTCTATTGCCATTTTATGGATTGCGGGCAAATGTGAATGCCAATTTGGCGGAAACGGCCTATCCCTTGGAACCATGTTCATTTCACCATTTTATTGCAGTAATGCGATTTTTTAATCCCCTAATAATTTTTTCAAAAAAACCGCATCCATCTCGCATCTCCCAAATTCCTTTCCATTAAAAATATGCTTGTACGAATCCAAAGTCAAGCTTAGCATTTCAAACCCCGCCTCCTTAAAACCCTTTTTCACCTCCTCTTCAGTAAAATAATGCACCCAGACATTCGTTCCCTTCCGGAAGGTGTTGCTTTCCACTTCAATTCCCTTCCCGAAACGATAATCTGTAATGTGGAACTCCCGGAAATAGCATTTCCCTCCCTTTTTGAGCACCCGGAATGCCTCCTTTATCGCCAATTCCCTCTCCTTTTCGCTCAAATGCCCCAGAATATGGAATAGGAAAACCACATCAAAGAAATTATCCTCAAAATGAAGCTGCGTAGCGTCACCAATAGTCAAGATCGCCCCCTCTCCACTTAATTCAGCCCTCTCCTTTGCTAATTTGATAGCACTTGGTGAAATATCAACTCCATACACATCAAAGCCCTTATCAAGCAGCGCACTTAAGTGCTTTCCATTCCCGCAACCAACTTCCAGCACTCTGCTGCCTTTTTTTGCCTCAAATTGGAAATTAGTTGTTCCCCTCCATCTCCCTCTCCCAGTCCGGTACTCCTTTTCCCAGGCGTAGAGATGCGGCTTTGCAAGTGCGGATCCTTCCAGCCCCGCTGCCTGCATTGATGCGCCCTGCGGCTTTCGTTTTGATCTCAAAAACACCATGGGTTCACCGGCTTGGAATAGCTATAATCAACTTATTTTCTACTATTAATCAACCGAAGTTATATATCCGGGTTGCGCCAATAAGGCCGCATGCAAATTCAATTTTCAAGGCACCTAATTCAGAAGTTGGAATTTTCCCGCAGGAATATTACCGGAAACATGGTTCTCGAAACAATTGAATATTATGATTTAATCAAGCCCGCCGGATCAGCTAACCGCTTGCTCTACCTTAAATACTATGAAAAATTAGATAAGTTTTTATTGGTCGTCGTTGAAAACAATATGTGCGCAATCACGGCTTATCTCATAAGCAAAGGTCGAGTATTATGAAAGGAATGCGGTATTTTCCAGGGGATGATGTGCTTTACATCAAGGTCAAAAACGGCAAATATAGCGAGAGCAACCCCATTTCTGAAAACCTCATTCTCGACATAGATAAGGATGGAAACACCCTAGGTATCGAAATTCTCCATGCTTCAAAAGAACTAGCCAAAGCGAAGTTGCCAGTCAAAACAGCAGCCAAAAAGAAGGGGTTTGGAATGTTTCCAGATGTCCCTAAATTTACTCATGATCCAGATATGTTTTGATTTTGCTACGGGATGATGATCTATGGTCGGGCTGAAAAGAAAGAAAATATTATCTAAAAGACTAACTCCCGTTGAACAAAAGCTGCTCGATAAATTTAGGAGAATTGCCGATGAAAAAGGAATTACAGATCAGAAATTAATCGAGATTTGCAGGGAAGTCGGAAGGCAAGTCTATCAGGAAGAATACGGATAAGGCTGTGAAAATAATGCAAACAAAGATTTCATCAGTTTTGGAAGAGATAGTTGGGATCCTGCCAAAGGGTGCGCCACTCTTTGTTCGGGATAAGCGCGATTTTGATAGAAATATTTAAGGATAAATAATCTATTTTGATATAAAATAGCTAAATTTTTCTCCTTAGCCTCACGTCGTCCCCTAAAGTTTGCCAAAACAATTGTCGCATAAACCCGCATGCCAATCCTTGTTATGGGCAGATATAGTAGCGGCGCAATTTTTGCAGAAGTAATTCATATCCTCGTCATGCCCCTTATGGAAAGTCTTTAGCCTCAGTTTCAAGTCCTTGTCTCCCAGCGTTTCGGAAAAATCTTTTTCAGCCCATATGCTTTTTTCGCCGGTTTGTACTTTGGCCGATTTCCCCTTTTTCATTAAAATCACTCCATTTCCTCAAGAACTTCATTTTTCCTTCTTTTTTCCGGTTTCCTTGGTGAGGATTGGAATGCTACCACATCCACCTTAATTCCATTAAGGAAACATTAATATTAAACAATATGGATAGGCTATATGCAAAAGGTTATCCCATGACTAAAAAAGATGCTGATTTTGAATTCTACCTGAAAACAGACCTCAGTAAATACGAAGGGCAATACGTCGCAATTGCAGGGGGTAGGGTAATTGCACATGGGGATAATGCATCGGAGGTAATGAATAGGGCCAGCCGGCTGCACCCCAACCTAATACCGACCCTTGCTAAACTCCCAAAGGATGAAATTTTCATCTATTTGAACTGAAAAGCGTTAAATGAAAGGTATAAAATCATCCCTTGCGGAATATGATGAATGGTGGTAATATGTCTCAAAAACTCTCGGCTATAATCACGAAGGGCGAAATCGCCTATGTTGCCCTATGCCCGGAATTAGACGTTGTCAGCCAGGGTAAAAACAGGGCCGATGCGCTTGCAAACTTAAAGGAAGCCGTCGAATTATACCTGGAAGATGAAGATGTCCAAAAAATGCTTGCAAAAAATCCTATACGGAAGGCCGTGGTGGCAGAAATATCAGTTAAACGCAAGCTGAGTTGATTTCGTGCCAAAATTGCCTATAATTTCAGGCGTTGAACTGATTAAGGCTCTTTCAAAAATCGGTTTTGCGCAAGTCCGGCAAAAAGGGAGCCATGTGACTGTAAAGAAGCATGCTGAAGGTAAACTCCTTATTGCTACAATTCCATTGCATCCGGCCCTCGATACCGGCACCCTGCTCGGCATATTGCGCAAACTTCAAATATCAAGGGAAGATTTCCTGAAACTTTTGGCAAAATGATGGGTTCATGCTCTCCCCTAAACTTCATTTTTTCCCTGCTTACCGAACAATTCAAAGGAGCTTTTCTTGCAACGATTTTGCATCCTTCAACTCAATCGCCAAGTGAGGACCAGCCAACCCCGAACCCACAAAAATATGAATACTGTGATTCCTGACCAGTTCAATTGCCGGAATGCCATTCTGCTGGGTGCGCTTTAACAGCCTTTGGCGGCCTTCAACCGATTTTGTATCTACCTCCTCGAAAATTATGGAGCGCATTTGAAGGTATTTCCTTACTTCAGTGCTTTTTGCAGAATTGTCGGAATACAGGACGACTTTCATCCATTCACCTTTTTGTGTTTTGAAGTTTTTTCCCCTTCCTTTTTTCCGGTGTCCTTGGTTCGGATGGGCATAATCATGGATTTTTTCTGAAATAAGTAAACTTAGGGTAAGTGGTTAATTTATTTATCAAGCCGGCGGCAGAAAGGGAATTCCGGAATTCATATGGATTGTGCAATCTCTGGGTAAATTCTCCATCTATTGTTTTTATTTTAATATAATATCTTTTTGTAATATCAAAAGTTATCTGGATTTCCAGAATTTCTTTTTTTTCGAATTCTTTTTGTTTGGCGCCCTCAAAAGCGAGGAAAATACAATAAACAAATGGGATCCAGTCAAAATACGGCAATTTATCGCTCAAATTTGAATTGCTCATCCTTATGGCGCCAGGTACAACCCTAACTGGCCTCCACATGAAAAGCTCTGCGATTATTGTCAATAGCGTTCCCAATCCAAACCAAACAAATAGAAAATATGTGACATAAATTGGATAAGCTGCAAGAATAGCCATAAATACAAACCATAGGAGAAAAAGAATTCCAATCGAAATGAATCCGTTGATTAATACATTAATCCGAGTATCTTTTGTTGATACGTATAATGGATGATCCTCCCAAATTAATTCACCTTTAACCATTTTCTCACCATTTATTTAGTTCTTACTTGAATGAACTTCATTTTACTTTGTTTTTCAACTTTTTTGGTTCGGATGGGGATGAACGACACCCCAAAGGGGAAACTACGTTTCCCCTACCACGTGTCGCCGCCTACCCTTTCCTCATATTCTGAAAACGCCCATGTAATGAATCCAAACGTTTTGTTGACCACCACTCAAACTATATGGAAAAGTTGAGCCAACGCCAGGATGATTTTGCCAAGATTCTAAATTTAGCGCTTGAATTTGACGAGAATTGGAATAAGGTTGAGTGATATTAGGAAGAATTTGATTTTGCTGATAATAAAATATGCTTCCTGCTTCAACTCTCAAATCTCTTCCTGAATGACTAATTATTTCGTCAAATTCACCTGTCTTTTTCATTTGCGAGAGTTTAGTCTCTAAATTATAAAATGAATTGCAAGATAAACATTGAGACTCCGTGTTTGTTCCACCATTGCATAGGCTAACTCCCACATGACCAACAGTTATTGGTAAATTAGAGCCGCATTCTGCGCATATTCCAATTGCCATTTTTCTCACCAAACACTTTTTCCCAATAGCCGGATATTAATCTTCCTTGGTTCTTACTTGGATGAACTTGTTTTTTGAAATGTACTCTTTGATCAAACCAATTCCCATCCCAAAATAAACATCGTTGGTCGCATTTGAAAAATTGCCGCTATCTTGAAAATAGCCGTATATTGCAAATGCTAGAACCAAAAAGCCGGAAATTAGATAAATTTGATCCATTTCTTTCTCATTTGGACTGTACCTTTTTAGCCTAAAAGCCAAATAGAACTTAAAAACAGAGATAGCTGGACCTACAATCAAAGTGGTCAATATGATACGCGCTAGGGTGCCAATTGGTCCAAGAAAGTACATTCCAACAGCAAAGAAAAGGGCTATCCCAAGAAGTATGAGTTTTGCAAGTTCATTTGCTTCATTATAATCCTTCATTTGTTTGAAATCAATTTTTTCTACCATAAACATCATACTAATAGCGTAAATATTAACTTTCCTCCGGATTCGCCATCATCCCCCTTTTTGTTCATCCAAATATGAACAAAAATGTGCAAATCTTTTTTCCAATTTTGCACCTTAAAGATATCCTAAGTAAAGGTTAAAATACTCGGATTGAGAGAATAATTCGTTAACTATGAAGAATATCTATTTTTTGCTTCTTTTATCAATTCTATTGTTTGGATGTGTTGTTAAAACAGCATCGGATAAAGGAGAAAGGCAGCTTCAGGATGAAAGTTATCAAGAATACAAAAAATGCAAGGAAGTTAATGGTGAAGCATCAAAAAGAGGGGTAGACCTGATCGAAATTCCGCAGTATTCCTATCACTATGATATATGTGATTTTGAAAGGTCTAAAGTCGTATGTGTTGGTCATGGAGGTGACGAAAATCATTGCTACTGGAACCAAGCTTTGATATATCAAATCCTCCGTGAGGATGCAGTCAATTTATGCGAAAAGGCAGGTGATTCAAAGTCACAATGCTTAATCGATGTCGAAACATTACAGGATATGAAGGAAGAATGTCAAAAATTGTCATCAGAAGAGGCACTTAAATGCCTAAAACTTGGTGGAACTCTTCACAAAGAGCAAGCAAAACTAAGGGAAAATGTTTTTTCGGGAACCAATTTAACTGAGGTCTATATTGTTGGTTAATTGTTCATTAATATTATTACAATATCATCTGACTAAAATTAAGTAGGTAATTAACTCCATAACGCTATAATCACCGGTTCCTTTCCCCTATTTCTCATTCCTTTGGCCTAAAGTTCTGGCTTAGGCACACCCGAGCCACCCCAGATTCTCCCACCATACCGGAATGATAGAACCATGACCGGAAAATGGGTTTATGATGATTTTTTTGGTTATAGTATGTTGAAACGCCGGAATGTGGTTATAGAGAGATGTTATTTTTTATGCAATAATCAATAACCGCAATAATCAATACCAAAATAAAAAAAACGATTCCTATGTAAAAAAATATCTTAGCAAATTTTACCGCTTCGTCCCCTTCCTTTAAACCAAAATTGTACCAACGAGTACCAAAGAATCGTTTTCTCTTGATGCCAATCAGTCCAAAAACAATGTACCAACCCGTAAATAAGAATCCCCATAAGAACGGATCCATGAAACTATGGAGAAAGATGAGGATTAATTGAACTCCAAGGAATACTACTGCAAGAAATATGTTTTCAATATTTTTTTCCATTTCCCCCACCTTTTTTCAGTTCATACTTGTGTGAACAATTATTTTCTTAACAATTTGATGAAATCATCCCGTTCAATTCCAGCCTGCTTTAAAATATCATGAAGAAGGCCGGGTTTCAGGTCTGCATTGCCATGAAGGGGAACCACTGTAACTAGAACCTCAATAACCGTTCTTTTCTTAAGCCGGACATGGCTGCCTTTCTGGGCGACAATTTCAAACCCTTGCTTCTGTAAGAACTTGACCATTTCCTTTCCGGAAATGACTGGCAGTTTAGGCATTAGATCCCCTCAATTGCCGTTCTTTTTGATTTTGGAGGGAACAACAATAGTTGTGACAATTGGATGAGAAAATTTCCTTCCCTTGAGCATTTTTTGCACATCTTCATCTTCCAAATAAAGTTCTACGGCCTCCTTAAGATTAGTGAGAGCAGATTCGACGCTTTTACCCTGGCTTGCAACTCCTAACTCGGGGCAATGGGCAACATACCAATCATCTTCCTTTTCCAGAACCGCGGAAAATTCTTCCATTAATTTTACCATAAAACCACCGTTTTAGCTATATTCATTTTAGAGAATAATAAACTATCTTTTTCCTAGATTTTCCCCACCTTTTTTTAGTTCATATGAGTGTGAACTAAACTGCACCACTTTCTCGAAGGCTTTCAAGATGCGCTTTTGTTGCTTGAAGCGGTTTCACCCAAATTTCCCGGAATTGATCTTCCGGCATGCCCCTCAAGGTTGCAAATATAGCAACTGGTACATAGCTTCGTCTTTCACCTCCATTCAGAGCGCGATGGGCGGCTTTCATTAATCTGGATGTAAATCGGACAGAGGCGATTAAATCCTCAACAGATGAAGCCGATCGGAGGGTATGTAGTTCAGGTTGCCCCCTAAATCTTCTTGTGTTGGAAGCCCAAATGCTATAGGTCAAATGCAATCTTCTCTCGTGTTCCTCGCCAAGATGCGATTTTATTTTCTGAAAAAAATCACTTTCGGGCAAATCATCTGTCATTTTCTCATCTTTATTTTAGTTCATACAAGCCTGAACCATTACGCAACCATCCGCATCTCAAAATGATGCTCCCTAAACCCAAATTTGCAGTAAAGGGCGAAAGCTTTCCTATTCTTGGTATGGATCGTGATGCTTAAGAAATGAAGTTTCCGGCTTTTTGCCCACTCTCGGGCTTTCTTAAGCAATTTGGTGCCGATCCCCATGTTTCTGTAGCCTTCCGCAACAAACATCTCATATACGCAGGCATCCCGATCGTAAAAATATATCGGGAAATGGGATTCCTCCCTAACTATAATGTGGCCAATAACCTTTCCTCCATCTTCAGCGATAAATACGGCACTTTTTGGGCCTTTAATCATTTTCCGGATGGTATTCCGATAAATTTCAACATAATTTGATTTGAAGCGGTAAATCTGGGGGTCGTAGAGCTTGAGAAATTTGGTTAGGGATAGCCCTTCAGCAAGAATTGCGGAAATATCTTTATGGAAGGCTTTCCGGATTGCTATTTTCGTACTTTAGACACCTTTTTTCAGTTCATACTCGTGTGAACCATTAATTCTTCCCATCAATTCCTAGAAAGAAAAATACCAAGCTAATAACCAAAAATAAAGCGGAAACCTTTGCAAACGTTATAGCTAGTCTTTGTGCCTCCTCCCCCTCAAATAGTTTGAATGCACCGATTCTAATCCAACCTGCAAATTCAATCATCTTTCGAGTGTGATAACAAATAATTGCGAATATCAACCACCAGACCATTGTTGCTGAAAAATAAGCGGAATTCCGCATGTGGAGGACACCTCCCCCATAAATTATGATTGCAAATGAGATGCCGAAGAATAAAACATAGTATATTATCATTTCCGTAATTTTATTCATTTCCTCCACCTTTTTTCAGTTCATACTCTACTGAACCACAATCAATGATGGTGGTGCCCATGCCCATCCTCCAGCTTCCTAGAGGTCCATCTGGCTATCCAGCCTTGGAAACCGGCATTTTCGATGACTTTGTATTTGAGAGCTCCTTTTTCCTCATCTGTGCCAATTGCAATGATGTTCCCGTGCCTTATCTGCATCCCTTGGGTGTTTGTGATCAAGGGCCAGGCAAAACTGCCATCATCCAGATGAACCCTCAAATCGCTGGCTTTTTTATCGTGGGTTATAATACGATATTCGCCTTTTTCACCTTTCACTATAGACAAATGGATGGGCAAAAACGTGCTCTTGGGGGTGCCAGCAGGCATATGCTGGTTCACTTCCAATGGGTCCAGCCGTATTGAAGCAGATTTATCATGCCCAATGGTGATCGGCAGCCCATCGAGGGAATACAGTGTTCCCCTATCGGGGTCCTTGAGGCTTTTTAGGAGGAATTTTGGTTTTTCTTCTGGCATTTTATCCACCTTTTTTTAGTTCATACGAGTGTGAACCAATTAATCGTAAATGCTTTGCCGTGGCCCAACCTTATGGCAAACAATATCGTTTCCGATGATTTGATAAATAACGCGATAATTCCCAATCCGTAAGCTCCGGTACTCCTTCAGGCTGCCTTTGAGTGGTTTTCCAGTTAGTGGTTCATTTTGTAATATTGGCAATTCTTTAACAATCCGGCCAATATCCTTGGGATGGATATTTTTAAGAGTGGACTTGAATTTATTCGTTAGAACTAGTTGCATGAAGAAGACCTATTTGGCTTTCTTTTTTCTCGAGTTTTTAAGCTCTTTTTCAACTTCAGCCAAGGTATAAGTGCGTCCTGCATGGTAATCCGCTTTGCTTTCAGCCAAATCCTTCAGAATGTGGGGATCCGAGGTAAGAATATCGATTGTTTCTGTGAAGGATTCGAATTTGCTCTTCAATTCTGCGAGTTCTTTCCTTGTTTTATCCAATTCAAATAAAATGTGTTTGTTTTCGTACATTTATTTCGCCTCTGTTTGTATTGTTTCCTATGAATAATAGCTTTTCGCATTGTTCATATTTACCTGAACTAAAATTAATCTAACACTCCCCTGGCTTTCAACCGTTTCAGGAGCTTTTTAGTTGAAAGGAGGCTAGTAATTAATTCCGCCGATTTTATTGGTTTGCCTTTCTTTGGTCCCTTACCTTGGCCTCTTGCAATCGCGTTCATAACCCTATGGAATCCAATCATTGAACTTGTATCATGATTAAACGCTTCAATCAGGTCATCAACGCTTTTTACACCGGTTTCAAGTTTTTTATCGACTTCGGGAGCTTGAGGGTTTTCTCTAAGGACATGATAAAGCCAAGCTCCACGTATATTTGCTAAATGGATTTCATGATTGCCGGCTTTTTTTAGCTCTTCGACCAATCTTTCGTGTGAATAAGCCAATTTATCATCTTTTTTCAGTTCATATAAACATGAACCATTATTTCTCCTTAACAAAATGCACATTTGGCTTTCCCCTGAAATGCTCATCGCCCGTTAAAAAAGGCGCCTCGCTGGAGGCATATCGGTAAAGAATGGAATCCATCAGGGGCAATTTATCAGAATCGGAGAGCTTGCCAGCCATGATGCCCAATTTCAGGTCAAAATCAAGAATTAGGCTGTGCTTTTCCATGAATTCGAAGAGCTTATCAATTTCGTAGTCCTCTAAACCGCGTCTCTTCAAGGTTCGGGAAAGTTCGGAAAAAACCAATGCAGGCGTTTTTATGATATTTTTTTCAATCAGGTCGCGATATGCCTCGGATTTGTCAAAGTAGGCCATCCAGGCATAGGTGTCTGCAACGTAAATAGCCATTTTGCTCACTTCTTGAAATGTTTCCAATGCTCATTGAGTGCCAACTCATCCCCTTTGCGGTCCTCCAGCAGATCCTTTACGCTTGCCCTGCCTTTAAGTGCGCCCCACATACTCTCCTTCTTCTCCTCAAATAAATGCTTGTGGAGAAGAACATTTACTCCTCTCGATAGGTTGCCATCAAAAAGTTGCCTAACCTTATCTGCTATCATGTCGTCCAGCATCAATGTGGTTTTTATGGCTGCCATATAGAATACACCATATAGAGTATGCCATAATCGTTATATAAAGCTTTTCTTTCCCCCACCTTTTTTCAGTTCATACTTGTACGAACAAATAATTATACTTCAATATGTGTAAATAATGCAGCCGATAACTTCCTTTCATCGACTTCTTTCCTTGCCTCCTTCTCCTCAAGATATAATTCCACTGCCTCTTTGATGTTTGATAAGGCTTTTTCAACAGTTTTGCCCTGGGTAGTTACTCCTACTGACGGGCAATAAGCAACATATTCGTTTTGTTCCTTCTGGATAATAACTGGAAAAGTGTGTTTCTTCATAAAATCACTGGTTCATATCGATCAGAACCACTTAAATCGCCTCCGCCATATGGTGCTTCTCAATTCTGTCTACTTGTTGGGAGGTGAAGATGAATTCATTGCATATAGGGCATTCATATGCTTTCACATTGTGCAAAGGAACGCCAGGCATGTACTCGTAAGTAGGAAAGACGATTTTCCTCGCTTCAACCTTATCCTTTTTGCAGATTATTTTACTCATCGAATCTTCCGCCTCTTCCATATTTCATCATACATTTTATCATGCTCTATTTCTGCTTTTCTATCCTCCTCCCTCATTTTTATTATGTCCTCCCCAGAAACTAGCCCTTTCAAGGAGCCAAAACCTGCATTTGAGATAATTTTTCCGCCCTTATTCTTGTTTTTGCTTTTCATACCAATCAAAAGCTCATTTTACAAATTTGACATTCTTTAATCCCCTAAAGGCATCATCGCCCGTAAGGAATTTGAGGCCCATGGATTTGGCCAAATGGTAGCCTAGAGCGTCGACGAATGATACATCTTTTTTTGTCAGTTTCCTGAGGGAAAATTTTTGCCTGCACGCTTCGATGAGTGCAGTTTTTGATGGGATAAGCGCATCTTCCATCATCATATCCTGCAATTTTTCAGCTATATCGATATTGCCATTCCTTAGTAGGACGAAATAGGCTTCCGCAACATTCAGGTCGCATGTCACAACCTCAAATTCCTTGCCATAATATGGCATATAGCTACTGCTCCCGAAAACAAGCTCCAAGAGTGCGTATGTGTCAAAATAATATTTCACCAAAAATCATCCTCCCCTCTTAGTTCATCTTTTATTTTTTGGGCGTTAAGGTCCAGATGTTTGCCGATTCCAAATAATGACATATAGTCCTTCTTTGGCACCACCCGAAGTTTTAGCTCTTGGTTCTCCTTCAAATTAAGCTCCTTTGCTTCAGATGCAGGAAACCTGCCAAAAAATGAGCCGCCGATGCGCTTGATCTTTATGTTCACATACATAGGGGTACCTTGTTTAATTTATTGTTATATTTATTATACTGAATGTTATATATAAAGCTTTCGAGAATACGGTGTTTTATGCAAAGTTTGCAATCATGTAAATGCTAAATCCTATGCGAAATCATGGAAATGCCGATGAACACGAGGATGAGGGGCCAGAACGGGAAATTGCCGAACTTGATTATGCCAAACTCTCGCCCGATCTCAAAAAGCCCCCAGATCAGGATGAAGATGCCAAGCCAAAAGCCAAACCCAAAGCGCCTGCACCTTCCCCACCAGCCGTATTCGACATCCATATCATGGTCCTTATCCTTCATTTGCCACCACCTATTTTTGATGAAAAGGAGGGCTATGGATGCAGGTTGCAACATTGCCCAAACCTTGCTTAAACATTGGCCAATAATCGATAGTGATGATTGCCAATAATTCATTTCACTTATTCCTTTTTGACATTTTATCCATGTAATCGAGCACTCTTTTCCTTTGTGCATTGGGCAGGCCATTTAGGACGGTATGGAAATCCGAGGTCAGGCTTACAATGAAAGCATGCAGGGGGGCATTGTATGTGGCTAGGCGCCTCATTTCCCATGTGGCTTTTCTTGCCTGTGGCTCAAGAGCGGTCGCCCTCCGGATCAATTCGGGGGTTGGATTTGGAATATCATTCATTTCCGAATGGATATCCCCAAGCAACCTGAAACCGTGCTTTAATCTTTCGACATGATCGTAGGGGTGGATCGTTTCGAGCGCCGATCTAAGTTTTGAGAGGTCGGTTTCTTGCTTGTGCAAAACTATGGGGTTTCTCATGGGCTGCTCACAATAATAATTGCGTCTTAGGATTTATAATCAAACCTGTTGAAGGAAAAAAGTCCCGGCAATTCTTCCAGTTGTTTGGCTTTAATTCACTTGATTTTTTTTTCGAAACGCATAAAAAAGGGTGCTGCGTTAAAATGCTTGGAATTATTTATTGGGGAAAATATTTTTCGGAGAATATATTTTTTCGGATCATTTTTTCCATCATTTTTTCGAGGGATCGACCATGGAAGGGCACGAGGGGCATCACAAGAATGATAGGAAGGCAATTGGAGCCGAGAAGCTGGGGACGGGCTATTCGCATCACCTAAAGCCGCTTCGCCCGCTGGATTTGAGCAAGGTGCACACAGTCAATGACCTCGTTTTGCAAATGAAGGAGACAAGCTTTGGCGCGCGCAACCTGGGCGAAGCTGCCGATGTGCTTGAGGCGATGTCAAACGACAAGGAATGCTTCAAAGTCCTAACGCTTTCCGGCGCCATGACAATTGCCAAGATGGGCCTTGTTGTTTGCGACATGATAGAAAACGGGATGGTCGATGCGATCGTATCAACTGGCGCGCTCATGGCGCATGGCTTTGTCGAATCCGTCGGGAAGGTTCACTTCAAATATGAGTTCAACATGGATGATACTAAATTGTATTA
>ERZ1292640.1640-Hain-H43-02um-R1-1640-length-18374-cov-8_pt1 | contig 18374 bp, 8 predicted proteins | sample MGYA00564404_ERZ1292640 | MGnify/ENA primary metagenome ERZ1292640 (study PRJEB36523, sample SAMEA6512636) | groundwater metagenome | collected 2019-01-08 | study: AquaDiva: Metagenomics assemblies of 32 groundwater samples
GTTATCTCTCTTTATAATATTTTTAGCTGCTAAAATCAAGCCCCCAATAACATTTTCTGAATTTTCAGAACTTATGGACTCAATATGTTCCTTGGGAACTATTAAAATATGCACCGCAGCTTTTGGATGGATATCTTTAAAGGCCACAACATTTCCATCCTCAAAAACAATATCCCCGGGCAATTCTTTATTGATAATTTTGCAAAACAAACAACTTTCCATAAAGCTAAAGCTATATTTTACTTTTTAATTCCTTAATCACTTTATCTATATCAATAACTTTCTGCCGGCCTGTTTTCATTTCTCGGATAATAACTTGGTTATTTAAAGCTTCTTTTTGGCCGATAATCAAACTATATTTGGCTTTCATTGTATCAGCCGCCCCCAATTGAGCTGATAATGATTCCTTATGCAAGCCCTCTCCAGCTTTAATGTTTGCCAGCCTTAATTGTTCAAAAAGCTTTAAAGCTTTTTTCTTGGCCAGTTCTCCCACTTGGGCTAAATAAACATCACAAATTGGCTCATCAATTGCTGTATTTTTTGTTCTGGCTTTTATTAAGTTAATCACCCTTTCAACCCCCATTGACGCCCCGCAAGCGGGTGTATCTTTGCCTCCTAAAAGCTTTACTAAGCCATCATACCTTCCTCCGCCAGTTAAAGAGCCCTGCGCCCTGCCTTCTTCAGTATCTTCAATTATTTCAAAAACAGTTCTGGTGTAATAATCCAAACCTCTCACTAAATAAGGATTTATGTTATAGGGAATTTCAAGCTCCTCTAAAAATTCCAAAAGGCTTTTAAAGTGATTGCTGCAATCCTTGCATAAATAGTCAAGAACCTGCGGAGCGCCCTTTTTTACAACCGCGCATTTTTCTTCTTTGCAATCTAAAATTCTCAAAGGGTTTTTTTTGAGCCGCGCTCTGCAATCAGCGCACAAAGAAGAAGTTCTTGAACGAAAGTAATTTGTTAAGGCCTTTTTAAAAGCTCCCCGGCATTGGGAGTCCCCGATACAACTCACTTCAACCGCCAATTTTTTAAAACCAAAAGATTTTAATAGGCTATAAAATATCTGAATGGTAATAGTGTCAATAATTGGATGAGAAGTCCCAAAGCTTTCAAAACCGAGTTGATTAAACTGCCTGTATCGTCCGGCCTGGGGCCTTTCATGCCTAAAGCAAGGCCCCAAATACCAAAGCCGAACCGGCTTCGGCAAATTCTGCATGCCAGCTTGATTATAGGCTCGAACAACCCCAGGAGTTATTTCCGGCCTTAAAGTTAAAAGGTCCCCGCCTTTTGTTTTTAATGAATACATTTCTTTTTCAACAATATCGGTATCAGCTCCCGTTCCTTTTTCAAAAATTTCCGAAAATTCTAAAATAGGAGTTTCTATTTTTTCAAAACCGTAAAAATCTGCTAATTTTTTAGCAGATTGCTCTATTTTAGAAAATTGCTCCAAGTCCTTTTGGAACAAATCGTGCATGCCTGTTGGTGTTTGATAATTATTTTTTGTCATATTTTTACTTTTTACTGCGAATATTGGGGAATTGAAAAAAAGCTTACATCCAATGGCGGCCATGCTCTAAAAATAACCCTGCCCACAATATCTTCCTCTTTTAAAACTCCCCAATTTCTTGAATCAAAAGAATGAGTTCTGTTATCCCCCATTACATAATACTCGCCAGAACTCAAAGTTAAGGTGTTGTTTTCTAAAGCCATTTCCGATAAAGGCGTTGTGATATAAATTTCATTGAGTAATTTTTTATCTCCCACAGCAGAAGTAATTGTAATCCTTCCCCCGACAATATCTATTTTCTCGCCTGGCAAGCCAATAATTCTTTTAATAAATCTTTGGGTTTTATCTAAGGGATATTTAAAAACCAAAACTTCGCCTCTTTGGGGAGTTGTAAATCTGTAGCTTATTTCGTCAACTATTAAATAATCCCCTCCGCGAAAACTTGGCTCCATTGACGCTCCTTTTACTATAAAAGGCTGGAACACGAAAAAACGAATTGGCAAAACAATGGCCAAAGCCACAATAACTACTTGTAAAACCTCCCAAATGAAAGTAAAACTACTTTTTATGCCCATAAAATATTAATAATTATAGCCTATTTTACCAGATATTTCAAATAACAACAAGAAAATGTTATACTAATTAAAATTTAAAAAATATGATTTTAATTGTTGGTTTAGGAAACCCAGGTTTTAAATTTCGCAAAACCCGCCATAATATTGGTTTTATGGCTGTTGATGCTTTACAAAAGGAAAATAATTTCCCCAAGTTTAAAATAAACAAAAAAGCTAAAGTAGAAATTAGCAAGGGCGAAATTAACGGGCAAACAGTTTTTTTGGCCAAGCCCCAAACATATATGAATGATTCTGGCCAAGCAGTTAAATTTTTGCTAAAAGAGAATGGCTTTACAGAAGACTCTTTGACTGTCATCCATGATGACTTTGACCTGCCTTTTGGGGAAGTAAAAATAGCAGAAAACTCCGGCTCTGGCGGACACCGTGGCGTGGAGTCAATTATCCAGTCCTTGGGCACTAAAAACTTTAAGCGTCTAAAAATCGGCATCCGCCCAGAAATTAGCGGAAGTCCGACCTCCGCTAATTTAAAAGCCGAAGACTTTGTTTTAAAAAAATTCACCAAGAACGAAGAGAAAAATATTCCTCTTGTTCTTGGTGAATGCGTTTTGCAGGTTAAAAAAACTATTATCATAAAGTAGCCCTAACCTGCAATCCGCTTAGTGGAAATTCAGCACTAATAACGGCCTTTTGACCGTCTATAGTTGCCTGCATATCGGTCTTTCTTTTTCACCAATCTATAGACAAATACCCTACAAGCTGTTTTTTAATTTCCTCGTCCGATTCTTGGGAAATAGAAAAATAAAAAACCCTTTCGTCATTTTTCTCCACGATAATTGCGGAGTCGTCATTATTTGGTTTTAAAGAAAGTTGACTATAGTTCTCTCTTACGGAACTAATCAATTCGCTTGCTTTCATTTTTAACACTCTCCTTTTTTTAATTTACAAAATTAATGTTTAAAAACCCGAAACATTCTGTTGTTTGTTATAGTAGGGCAGAAATATGATTATGTCAATTTTAATTGTTAGTATTACCCCCTACTTCTTGAAAAAGGGGCTATTTGTCGCTCGCATCCACTCGCTCCTTAGAAACCCTCGGTTTCTAACACTCGCCCTGCGGGCTCGCTGTTTTCCTACACGGGAGAGAATACTTCTTTCCCGACCCCTATCTTAAAAATTTGTCTTTATCTACTTATGAGCAATACGGGATTAAAAGAAATATTGATAGTCAGCATTACTCCGTACTTTATGGAAAAGACAAATTTTTGGTTTACAGAAAATTTAGCCCACATCAAAAAATCTCAAAAAACCCAGGCCTTTTGGCAAGACAATACTTTGTTTTTAGAAGCAGGCCAAAAAAGGACATCCACCCCGCCCGCAGGGGCGGGGCATACTGTCAATCGCCAAGGAAAAAACATTTTACTTCGGGCGGAAAAACCCGCCCTGCCGATAAAAATTTCTGAAATTTTAAAAAAAATTGACGAAATGGGCTATGAAAAAGTTTTCAAAGTAACAGAGCCCGGCGAGTTTTCCCAAATTGGAGGAATTATAGAAATTTTTCCCATCAACTCATTTTTTGCTATGCGCTTGGATTTTTTGGGCAACACCATTGAAACAATAGAAAAATTGCCAATTGAAATTGAAAATGAAGAAACAGCCAAAAATGTTTTAAAAAAGAAATTATTAAAAAACGCTATTGAAACAGAATTAAAGCGAGGCGGGCAAACTTACTTCTTGCACAACAGAGTGGAAACAATTAATGCTTTTAAATTATTTATTGAAGAACTTAAAACAAACGCTAAAATCGGCATACTGCACGCCAAACTACCCGACAAAGAAATTATAAAAACGCTAAACGATTTTCAAACTAATAAAATAAATTTGCTTTTAGCTACAACTATTATTGAAAACGGCTTGGATATTTCCAATGCCAACACTTTAATTGTGGACAATGCCACACGGCTTGGCTTAGCACAAGCATATCAATTGCGAGGCCGAATTGGCCGAAGCAATGCTCAGGCCAATGCTTACTTTTTATACCCCAAAAATACTTTAAAGGGCTTGGCTAAACAGCGCCTTACTGCCTTAAAACAGGCTGAAGAACTGGGCAGTGGTTACAAAATTGCGCAAGCGGACTTGGAAATTCGCGGAGCAGGCAACATTTTGGGCCGCGAGCAATCTGGCTCGGTAAACCGAATTGGCTTAAACCTATACTGCCAAATGCTAAGCGAAGCAGTAGAAAAATTAAAAAATTCCTCAATTTAAATTTTAAGTAAAAGAAAAGAGCCATAGCCAATAGATATATGGATCCCACATAAAGACTTTAATACGAATTATGTTACTCTTTTTATCAAATTTTGCAACGAGCTGACATATTGTTATAATGCAACCAATGGAGAGGTTTTTAAATAATTTTCCCATACAGCAAATTGGCTCGAAAAACCCTGGCTTTCCAAAGGCCTTTAAAAACCTGCCAGGAATGCCAGAAGTTTTATACTTCAGAGGCAATTATAAAATTTTAAATGAGAAATGCTTTGCAATTGTGGGAACCAGAAAACCCACCGACTACGGCAAATCAATTACCTTATCTTTTACTAATCAACTTGCTAAATCAAATTTAGTAATTGTTTCAGGGCTTGCTTTGGGCATTGATAGTTTAGCCCACCAATCAACCATAAAGGAAAACGGCTTAACAATAGCTGTTTTGGGTTCTGGGCTGGACGAGGCATGTTTTTACCCAAAAGAAAATTTAAGATTGGCCAAAGAAATTTTAGAAAAAAACGGATGTTTAATTTCCGAGTATAAAGAAGGCACAAAAGGGGCTCTTTATACTTTCCCCCAAAGAAACCGTATAATAGCAGGGCTATCTGTTGGAATTTTGGTGGTTGAAGCCAAAATAAAGTCAGGGGCTTTAATTACTGCCAATTATGCCAAGCAATATAAAAAACCGGTTTTTGCCATACCAAACAGCATTTATTCTGCAACTTCTAAGGGTTGTAATTTTTTAATAAAAAATGGGGCAAGGTTGGTTGAATCTTCAAACGAAATTTTAGAAATTCTTGGCATAAATCAAACAGCAGAAACTCAAAACCCTTTCAGTTCTCCCCAAGAAAAAATAATAGCAGAGGTTTTACAAAATGGTCCCTTGCACATTGATGTGATAATTGAAATAACAAAACTGCCGTCTCAAGCAGTGTCTGGGATTATCTGTATAATGGAGTTAGAAAATAAAATTAAAAATTTAGGCGGAAACACATATGCAATTAATTATCGTTGAAAGTCCAACAAAAAGTAAAACCCTTCAAGGATTTCTTGACAAGGAATATAAGGTTATCTCTTCTTTTGGCCATGTGCGCGACTTGCCAAAAAGTGTTTTGGGTGTGGATGTTGAAAAAAACTTTCAAGTAAAATATATTGTTCCAGTTAAGGCAAAACCAAAAGTAAAAATTTTAAAAACCGAGGCCAAAAAATCTGATGAGGTTATACTGGCAACCGACGAAGACCGCGAGGGGGAAGCAATTGCTTGGCATTTATCCGAAGTTTTAAAATTAAAAAACCCAAAAAGAATTGTTTTTCACGAAATAACAAAAGCAGCCATAGAAAAAGCCCTTGAAAGCCCCAGAGAAATAGACATGAATTTGGTAAACGCCCAGCAAGCCAGAAGAATTTTAGATAGATTGGTTGGCTACAAACTCTCTCCTTTTTTGTGGAAAAAAATAATGCGAGGGTTATCAGCAGGCAGGGTACAATCAGTGGCAGTTCGATTAATCTGCGAAAGAGAAGATGAAATTAAAAAGTTTATACCGCAAGAGTACTGGAGCATCGTCGCCTCGTTCCTCCGCCCCACTCCTCTGCTTGGGGCAGAGGGGTGGGGCGGACCTCAAGAATTTTCAGCTAAACTACTTGCCGAAATAAAAAACAAAGCCGAGGCAAACAAAGTTTTAAGCGATTTAAGCGGAGCAACTTATATCGTTGAAAACATTGAAAAAAAAGAAACTATTAGAAACCCTCAGCCGCCTTTTACAACAAGCACTCTTCAACAAACATCAGTGAACAAGCTTGGTTTTTCTGCTAAAAGAACCATGATGATTGCCCAAAAACTTTACGAAAAAGGCCATATTACTTACCACCGAACTGATTCTTTAAATTTAAGCGACCAAAGCCAACAGCAGGCCAAGCAATTTATAATTGATAACTTTGGAAATAATTACTGGCCTGGATTTGGGCGAACTTTTAAAACAAAATCAAAATCCGCTCAAGAAGCTCATGAGGCCATCAGGCCAACTCTTTCAGAAAATACGCCAGATAGCTTTAAAAAATCTGCCAAGTTAACCCCCGACGAATCAAAGCTTTACACTTTAATTTGGCAAAGGTTTGTAGCAAGCCAAATGCAAAAAGCTATTTTTGACAGCTGTTCAATTGATATAAAAGCTACCCGTTCGACAAGCTCAGGGCAGGTCTATGGCTTTAGAACTACAGGGCAAACAATGAAATTTGATGGCTTCTTAAAAGTTTACCTAGTAAAATTTGAAGAAATAGAATTGCCCAATCTCAAGGAAGGCGAAATTTTAGAACTAAAAGAATTGTTGTCAAGCCAGCACTTCACCCAGCCCCCAGCCAGGTATTCTGAAGCAACATTAATAAAAGTTTTAGAAAAAGAGGGCATTGGCCGGCCATCAACCTATGCCCCAACATTAGACACAATCCAGCAAAGAAATTATGTTGAAAAAGACGAAAACAAAAAGTTAAAACCAACGCAAACCGGAGTTATGGTTGACACTATGTTGCTCCACAACTTTCCCCAAATTGTAGATATCCAATTTACTGCTAAAATGGAGAAAGAGTTCGACGAGGTAGCTTCGGGCAAGGACACTTTTCAAAAAACTTTAAAAGATTTTTATATGCCATTTGAAAAAATTCTAAAAGAAAAAGAAAAAACAGTTGAAAAATTAGACCTGACAGAAAAAACCGATAAAATCTGCCCAGAATGCAAAAATCCAATGGTACTTCGGCTGGGCAGATACGGAAAGTTTTATGCTTGCAGTAAATTTCCAGAATGCAAACACACACAGCCAATTAAAAAACCGACTTTGGGAATTGAATGCCCAAAATGCGGGCAAGGTGAAATAACTGAAAAAACAACAAAAAGAAAAAAAGTTTTTTATGGCTGTTCTATCTGGCCCAAATGCGACTTTGCCTTGTGGGACAAGCCAGTAAATCAATTTTGCCCGGATTGTAAATCAATAATGATTGAAACAAAGTCCAAAATAATAAAATGCCCAAGTAAAACCTGCCCATCAATTATTAATGCAAAAGAAAATAAAAAACTTAAAAAGGAAACTTAACTCCCCAGAGTTATTTGAAGAAATAATTAAGCTTGCAAAAGAAGCGACTTTTAGGCCTATTTTAACTGGTGAAAAACCTTTCAAAAATAAGGCCTTTTTGTTTAACCATGCCATAAAAACCGGGGAAATATTAGGTGAAATAAACTCGTCAAAAGAAACTATTTTAGCTGGAATACTCTATCAATTTAAAGATTTAACTTTCCCAAAATCAATCACAGAAGAAAATCAAAAAAAAGAAATTGCTGAAATCATATCCTTAACAAAAAAACTTAGGGATTCTTTTGTTTTTTTTAAAGAACCAAAAGTAAAATCAATCAAGGAGCGGCAAAAGATTCTTTTTGACGAACAGTCAGAAAACATAAGAAAATCATTTTTTGCTTTAGCAAAAGATGTGCAGCCCATATTGGTTTTAATAGCTGACTCCTTGGATGAAATAGAAAGCGTGGCAAAATATTACAGCAAAGACCTTCAAAAAAGCCAAGCTATTGTTGCTTTAGAAATTATGTCGCCTTTGTGCTACGCCCTTGGTATGGAAGGATTAAAGACAAGGTTTGAAGACGCTGCCTTTCCTATTCTTTACCCAAAAGAATATGACTGGCTAATTAAAAACTTTACCGACGACAGGGCCAAAATAAAAGCCTACACTGAAAAAATAAAGCCAAAAGTTAAGAAAGCTCTTCAAGACAAGGGCTTAGCAAATGTTGAAATTTTTTCTCGCGCAAAAGGCCTGTTCTCTCTTTATCAAAAGCTTTTAAGGCACAGTATGGACTTTAGCCAAATTTATGACGTAATTGCTGTTAGAGTTTTAGTTGAAAGCGCAGATGACTGCTACAAGGCCTTGGGATTTCTACACCAGGTTTTCCAGCCTTTGCCAAATAGAACCAAAGATTATATTGGCAATCCAAAAAATAACGGGTATCGGGCAATCCATTCAACGGTTATCGGGCCAGAAAACAAAAATTTTGAAATTCAAATAAAAACATTTCAAATGCACGATGAAGCCGAGTTTGGTATTGCCGCTCATTTGGGCTACAAAGGAAAAATAAATTCCAAGGCATACAAACAATTTTTCTGGCTTGATAAAATACGGCAATGGAAAACCGAAACAACCACAATGGACGGCCTTTCAAAAGACATTAAAGCAGGGCTATTTAAAGACCTTATTTTTGTTTCAACCCCAAAAGGCGACATTGTAAACTTGCCAAAGGACTCAACCCCGGTTGATTTTGCTTATGCTGTGCATTCAGATGTTGGCGACCATTGCCAAGGCGCTTTGGTTAATCAAAAAATGGTTCCTTTAAACTACAAGCTTCAAAACAACGACCAAGTGGAAATTTTAACTAATAAAAACCACTCTCCATCTGAAAAATGGCTGCATTTTGTTAAAACCCAAAAAGCTAAAAATAAAATCAGCAAATTTTTAGAGCAATCATTAGGCCAACCCCCCCAGTCGCTAACTAAAGCTACTGTTTCGGCCATTACTGAGAAAGTTTCTCTTATCAAAAAAATTATCCCTTCCCGTTTTATTAAAACACTAAAAGTTTTAATTGGCGGAGAACAGGGAATTGCTTTTAAGCTGGCTATGTGCTGCCACCCAAAACAAACAGATAAAATTTCAGCTTTTATCACTCAAGGAGAGGGCGCCTCAATCCATAAAGAAACCTGCCCCAACTTAATTGAGCTAAAACAAAAATGGCCCGAACGCATCGTGCCAGCAAGCTGGGCCTAAGGCGACAAAACCGACTCCCGAGGTCGGGAAGCTTCCCGACCTCGGGAGTCGGTTTTGTCGCCTTAGGCCCAGCTTGCTGGCACGATGCGTTCGGGCCATTTTTGTTTTAGCTCAATTAAGTTGGGGCAGGTTTCTTTATGGATTGAGGCGCCCTCTCCTTGAGTGATAAAAGCTGAAATTTTATCTGTTTGTTTTGGGTGGCAGCACATAGCCAGCTTAAAAGCAATTCCCTGTTCTCCGCCAATTAAAACTTTTAGTGTTTTAATAAAACGGGAAGGGATAATTTTTTTGATAAGAGAAACTTTCTCAGTAATGGCCGAAACAGTAGCTTTAGTTAGCGACTGGGGGGGTTGGCCTAATGATTGCTCTAAAAATTTGCTGATTTTATTTTTAGCTTTTTGGGTTTTAACAAAATGCAGCCATTTTTCAGATGGAGAGTGGTTTTTATTAGTTAAAATTTCCACTTGGTCGTTGTTTTGAAGCTTGTAGTTTAAAGGAACCATTTTTTGATTAACCAAAGCGCCTTGGCAATGGTCGCCAACATCTGAATGCACAGCATAAGCAAAATCAACCGGGGTTGAGTCCTTTGGCAAGTTTACAATGTCGCCTTTTGGGGTTGAAACAAAAATAAGGTCTTTAAATAGCCCTGCTTTAATGTCTTTTGAAAGGCCGTCCATTGTGGTTGTTTCGGTTTTCCATTGCCGTATTTTATCAAGCCAGAAAAATTGTTTGTATGCCTTGGAATTTATTTTTCCTTTGTAGCCCAAATGAGCGGCAATACCAAACTCGGCTTCATCGTGCATTTGAAATGTTTTTATTTGAATTTCAAAATTTTTGTTTTCTGGCCCGATAACCGTTGAATGGATTGCCCGATACCCGTTATTTTTTGGATTGCCAATATAATCTTTGGTTCTATTTGGCAAAGGCTGGAAAACCTGGTGTAGAAATCCCAAGGCCTTGTAGCAGTCATCTGCGCTTTCAACTAAAACTCTAACAGCAATTACGTCATAAATTTGGCTAAAGTCCATACTGTGCCTTAAAAGCTTTTGATAAAGAGAGAACAGGCCTTTTGCGCGAGAAAAAATTTCAACATTTGCTAAGCCCTTGTCTTGAAGAGCTTTCTTAACTTTTGGCTTTATTTTTTCAGTGTAGGCTTTTATTTTGGCCCTGTCGTCGGTAAAGTTTTTAATTAGCCAGTCATATTCTTTTGGGTAAAGAATAGGAAAGGCAGCGTCTTCAAACCTTGTCTTTAATCCTTCCATACCAAGGGCGTAGCACAAAGGCGACATAATTTCTAAAGCAACAATAGCTTGGCTTTTTTGAAGGTCTTTGCTGTAATATTTTGCCACGCTTTCTATTTCATCCAAGGAGTCAGCTATTAAAACCAATATGGGCTGCACATCTTTTGCTAAAGCAAAAAATGATTTTCTTATGTTTTCTGACTGTTCGTCAAAAAGAATCTTTTGCCGCTCCTTGATTGATTTTACTTTTGGTTCTTTAAAAAAAACAAAAGAATCCCTAAGTTTTTTTGTTAAGGATATGATTTCAGCAATTTCTTTTTTTTGATTTTCTTCTGTGATTGATTTTGGGAAAGTTAAATCTTTAAATTGATAGAGTATTCCAGCTAAAATAGTTTCTTTTGACGAGTTTATTTCACCTAATATTTCCCCGGTTTTTATGGCATGGTTAAACAAAAAGGCCTTATTTTTGAAAGGTTTTTCACCAGTTAAAATAGGCCTAAAAGTCGCTTCTTTTGCAAGCTTAATTATTTCTTCAAATAACTCTGGGGAGTTAAGTTTCCTTTTTAAGTTTTTTATTTTCTTTTGCATTAATAATTGATGGGCAGGTTTTACTTGGGCATTTTATTATTTTGGACTTTGTTTCAATCATTATTGATTTACAATCCGGGCAAAATTGATTTACTGGCTTGTCCCACAAGGCAAAGTCGCATTTGGGCCAGATAGAACAGCCATAAAAAACTTTTTTTCTTTTTGTTGTTTTTTCAGTTATTTCACCTTGCCCGCATTTTGGGCATTCAATTCCCAAAGTCGGTTTTTTAATTGGCTGTGTGTGTTTGCATTCTGGAAATTTACTGCAAGCATAAAACTTTCCGTATCTGCCCAGCCGAAGTACCATTGGATTTTTGCATTCTGGGCAGATTTTATCGGTTTTTTCTGTCAGGTCTAATTTTTCAACTGTTTTTTCTTTTTCTTTTAGAATTTTTTCAAATGGCATATAAAAATCTTTTAAAGTTTTTTGAAAAGTGTCCTTGCCCGAAGCTACCTCGTCGAACTCTTTCTCCATTTTAGCAGTAAATTGGATATCTACAATTTGGGGAAAGTTGTGGAGCAACATAGTGTCAACCATAACTCCGGTTTGCGTTGGTTTTAACTTTTTGTTTTCGTCTTTTTCAACATAATTTCTTTGCTGGATTGTGTCTAATGTTGGGGCATAGGTTGATGGCCGGCCAATGCCCTCTTTTTCTAAAACTTTTATTAATGTTGCTTCAGAATACCTGGCTGGGGGCTGGGTGAAGTGCTGGCTTGACAACAATTCTTTTAGTTCTAAAATTTCGCCTTCCTTGAGATTGGGCAATTCTATTTCTTCAAATTTTACTAGGTAAACTTTTAAGAAGCCATCAAATTTCATTGTTTGCCCTGTAGTTCTAAAGCCATAGACCTGCCCTGAGCTTGTCGAACGGGTAGCTTTTATATCAATTGAACAGCTGTCAAAAATAGCTTTTTGCATTTGGCTTGCTACAAACCTTTGCCAAATTAAAGTGTAAAGCTTTGATTCGTCGGGGGTTAACTTGGCAGATTTTTTAAAGCTATCTGGCGTATTTTCTGAAAGAGTTGGCCTGATGGCCTCATGAGCTTCTTGAGCGGATTTTGATTTTGTTTTAAAAGTTCGCCCAAATCCAGGCCAGTAATTATTTCCAAAGTTATCAATTATAAATTGCTTGGCCTGCTGTTGGCTTTGGTCGCTTAAATTTAAAGAATCAGTTCGGTGGTAAGTAATATGGCCTTTTTCGTAAAGTTTTTGGGCAATCATCATGGTTCTTTTAGCAGAAAAACCAAGCTTGTTCACTGATGTTTGTTGAAGAGTGCTTGTTGTAAAAGGCGGCTGAGGGTTTCTAATAGTTTCTTTTTTTTCAATGTTTTCAACGATATAAGTTGCTCCGCTTAAATCGCTTAAAACTTTGTTTGCCTCGGCTTTGTTTTTTATTTCGGCAAGTAGTTTAGCTGAAAATTCTTGAGGTCCGCCCCACCCCTCTGCCCCAAGCAGAGGAGTGGGGCGGAGGAACGAGGCGACGATGCTCCAGTACTCTTGCGGTATAAACTTTTTAATTTCATCTTCTCTTTCGCAGATTAATCGAACTGCCACTGATTGTACCCTGCCTGCTGATAACCCTCGCATTATTTTTTTCCACAAAAAAGGAGAGAGTTTGTAGCCAACCAATCTATCTAAAATTCTTCTGGCTTGCTGGGCGTTTACCAAATTCATGTCTATTTCTCTGGGGCTTTCAAGGGCTTTTTCTATGGCTGCTTTTGTTATTTCGTGAAAAACAATTCTTTTTGGGTTTTTTAATTTTAAAACTTCGGATAAATGCCAAGCAATTGCTTCCCCCTCGCGGTCTTCGTCGGTTGCCAGTATAACCTCATCAGATTTTTTGGCCTCGGTTTTTAAAATTTTTACTTTTGGTTTTGCCTTAACTGGAACAATATATTTTACTTGAAAGTTTTTTTCAACATCCACACCCAAAACACTTTTTGGCAAGTCGCGCACATGGCCAAAAGAAGAGATAACCTTATATTCCTTGTCAAGAAATCCTTGAAGGGTTTTACTTTTTGTTGGACTTTCAACGATAATTAATTGCATATGTGTTTCCGCCTAAATTTTTAATTTTATTTTCTAACTCCATTATACAGATAATCCCAGACACTGCTTGAGACGGCAGTTTTGTTATTTCAATTATCACATCAATGTGCAAGGGACCATTTTGTAAAACCTCTGCTATTATTTTTTCTTGGGGAGAACTGAAAGGGTTTTGAGTTTCTGCTGTTTGATTTATGCCAAGAATTTCTAAAATTTCGTTTGAAGATTCAACCAACCTTGCCCCATTTTTTATTAAAAAATTACAACCCTTAGAAGTTGCAGAATAAATGCTGTTTGGTATGGCAAAAACCGGTTTTTTATATTGCTTGGCATAATTGGCAGTAATTAAAGCCCCTGACTTTATTTTGGCTTCAACCACCAAAATTCCAACAGATAGCCCTGCTATTATACGGTTTCTTTGGGGGAAAGTATAAAGAGCCCCTTTTGTGCCTTCTTTATACTCGGAAATTAAACATCCGTTTTTTTCTAAAATTTCTTTGGCCAATCTTAAATTTTCTTTTGGGTAAAAACATGCCTCGTCCAGCCCAGAACCCAAAACAGCTATTGTTAAGCCGTTTTCCTTTATGGTTGATTGGTGGGCTAAACTATCAATGCCCAAAGCAAGCCCTGAAACAATTACTAAATTTGATTTAGCAAGTTGATTAGTAAAAGATAAGGTAATTGATTTGCCGTAGTCGGTGGGTTTTCTGGTTCCCACAATTGCAAAGCATTTCTCATTTAAAATTTTATAATTGCCTCTGAAGTATAAAACTTCTGGCATTCCTGGCAGGTTTTTAAAGGCCTTTGGAAAGCCAGGGTTTTTCGAGCCAATTTGCTGTATGGGAAAATTATTTAAAAACCTCTCCATTGGTTGCATTATAACAATATGTCAGCTCGTTGCAAAATTTGATAAAAAGAGTAACATAATTCGTATTAAAGTCTTTATGTGGGATCCATATATCTATTGGCTATGGCTCTTTTCTTTTACTTAAAATTTAAATTGAGGAATTTTTTAATTTTTCTACTGCTTCGCTTAGCATTTGGCAGTATAGGTTTAAGCCAATTCGGTTTACCGAGCCAGATTGCTCGCGGCCCAAAATGTTGCCTGCTCCGCGAATTTCCAAGTCCGCTTGCGCAATTTTGTAACCACTGCCCAGTTCTTCAGCCTGTTTTAAGGCAGTAAGGCGCTGTTTAGCCAAGCCCTTTAAAGTATTTTTGGGGTATAAAAAGTAAGCATTGGCCTGAGCATTGCTTCGGCCAATTCGGCCTCGCAATTGATATGCTTGTGCTAAGCCAAGCCGTGTGGCATTGTCCACAATTAAAGTGTTGGCATTGGAAATATCCAAGCCGTTTTCAATAATAGTTGTAGCTAAAAGCAAATTTATTTTATTAGTTTGAAAATCGTTTAGCGTTTTTATAATTTCTTTGTCGGGTAGTTTGGCGTGCAGTATGCCGATTTTAGCGTTTGTTTTAAGTTCTTCAATAAATAATTTAAAAGCATTAATTGTTTCCACTCTGTTGTGCAAGAAGTAAGTTTGCCCGCCTCGCTTTAATTCTGTTTCAATAGCGTTTTTTAATAATTTCTTTTTTAAAACATTTTTGGCTGTTTCTTCATTTTCAATTTCAATTGGCAATTTTTCTATTGTTTCAATGGTGTTGCCCAAAAAATCCAAGCGCATAGCAAAAAATGAGTTGATGGGAAAAATTTCTATAATTCCTCCAATTTGGGAAAACTCGCCGGGCTCTGTTACTTTGAAAACTTTTTCATAGCCCATTTCGTCAATTTTTTTTAAAATTTCAGAAATTTTTATCGGCAGGGCGGGTTTTTCCGCCCGAAGTAAAATGTTTTTTCCTTGGCGATTGACAGTATGCCCCGCCCCTGCGGGCGGGGTGGATGTCCTTTTTTGGCCTGCTTCTAAAAACAAAGTATTGTCTTGCCAAAAGGCCTGGGTTTTTTGAGATTTTTTGATGTGGGCTAAATTTTCTGTAAACCAAAAATTTGTCTTTTCCATAAAGTACGGAGTAATGCTGACTATCAATATTTCTTTTAATCCCGTATTGCTCATAAGTAGATAAAGACAAATTTTTAAGATAGGGGTCGGGAAAGAAGTATTCTCTCCCGTGTAGGAAAACAGCGAGCCCGCAGGGCGAGTGTTAGAAACCGAGGGTTTCTAAGGAGCGAGTGGATGCGAGCGACAAATAGCCCCTTTTTCAAGAAGTAGGGGGTAATACTAACAATTAAAATTGACATAATCATATTTCTGCCCTACTATAACAAACAACAGAATGTTTCGGGTTTTTAAACATTAATTTTGTAAATTAAAAAAAGGAGAGTGTTAAAAATGAAAGCAAGCGAATTGATTAGTTCCGTAAGAGAGAACTATAGTCAACTTTCTTTAAAACCAAATAATGACGACTCCGCAATTATCGTGGAGAAAAATGACGAAAGGGTTTTTTATTTTTCTATTTCCCAAGAATCGGACGAGGAAATTAAAAAACAGCTTGTAGGGTATTTGTCTATAGATTGGTGAAAAAGAAAGACCGATATGCAGGCAACTATAGACGGTCAAAAGGCCGTTATTAGTGCTGAATTTCCACTAAGCGGATTGCAGGTTAGGGCTACTTTATGATAATAGTTTTTTTAACCTGCAAAACGCATTCACCAAGAACAAGAGGAATATTTTTCTCTTCGTTCTTGGTGAATTTTTTTAAAACAAAGTCTTCGGCTTTTAAATTAGCGGAGGTCGGACTTCCGCTAATTTCTGGGCGGATGCCGATTTTTAGACGCTTAAAGTTTTTAGTGCCCAAGGACTGGATAATTGACTCCACGCCACGGTGTCCGCCAGAGCCGGAGTTTTCTGCTATTTTTACTTCCCCAAAAGGCAGGTCAAAGTCATCATGGATGACAGTCAAAGAGTCTTCTGTAAAGCCATTCTCTTTTAGCAAAAATTTAACTGCTTGGCCAGAATCATTCATATATGTTTGGGGCTTGGCCAAAAAAACTGTTTGCCCGTTAATTTCGCCCTTGCTAATTTCTACTTTAGCTTTTTTGTTTATTTTAAACTTGGGGAAATTATTTTCCTTTTGTAAAGCATCAACAGCCATAAAACCAATATTATGGCGGGTTTTGCGAAATTTAAAACCTGGGTTTCCTAAACCAACAATTAAAATCATATTTTTTAAATTTTAATTAGTATAACATTTTCTTGTTGTTATTTGAAATATCTGGTAAAATAGGCTATAATTATTAATATTTTATGGGCATAAAAAGTAGTTTTACTTTCATTTGGGAGGTTTTACAAGTAGTTATTGTGGCTTTGGCCATTGTTTTGCCAATTCGTTTTTTCGTGTTCCAGCCTTTTATAGTAAAAGGAGCGTCAATGGAGCCAAGTTTTCGCGGAGGGGATTATTTAATAGTTGACGAAATAAGCTACAGATTTACAACTCCCCAAAGAGGCGAAGTTTTGGTTTTTAAATATCCCTTAGATAAAACCCAAAGATTTATTAAAAGAATTATTGGCTTGCCAGGCGAGAAAATAGATATTGTCGGGGGAAGGATTACAATTACTTCTGCTGTGGGAGATAAAAAATTACTCAATGAAATTTATATCACAACGCCTTTATCGGAAATGGCTTTAGAAAACAACACCTTAACTTTGAGTTCTGGCGAGTATTATGTAATGGGGGATAACAGAACTCATTCTTTTGATTCAAGAAATTGGGGAGTTTTAAAAGAGGAAGATATTGTGGGCAGGGTTATTTTTAGAGCATGGCCGCCATTGGATGTAAGCTTTTTTTCAATTCCCCAATATTCGCAGTAAAAAGTAAAAATATGACAAAAAATAATTATCAAACACCAACAGGCATGCACGATTTGTTCCAAAAGGACTTGGAGCAATTTTCTAAAATAGAGCAATCTGCTAAAAAATTAGCAGATTTTTACGGTTTTGAAAAAATAGAAACTCCTATTTTAGAATTTTCGGAAATTTTTGAAAAAGGAACGGGAGCTGATACCGATATTGTTGAAAAAGAAATGTATTCATTAAAAACAAAAGGCGGGGACCTTTTAACTTTAAGGCCGGAAATAACTCCTGGGGTTGTTCGAGCCTATAATCAAGCTGGCATGCAGAATTTGCCGAAGCCGGTTCGGCTTTGGTATTTGGGGCCTTGCTTTAGGCATGAAAGGCCCCAGGCCGGACGATACAGGCAGTTTAATCAACTCGGTTTTGAAAGCTTTGGGACTTCTCATCCAATTATTGACACTATTACCATTCAGATATTTTATAGCCTATTAAAATCTTTTGGTTTTAAAAAATTGGCGGTTGAAGTGAGTTGTATCGGGGACTCCCAATGCCGGGGAGCTTTTAAAAAGGCCTTAACAAATTACTTTCGTTCAAGAACTTCTTCTTTGTGCGCTGATTGCAGAGCGCGGCTCAAAAAAAACCCTTTGAGAATTTTAGATTGCAAAGAAGAAAAATGCGCGGTTGTAAAAAAGGGCGCTCCGCAGGTTCTTGACTATTTATGCAAGGATTGCAGCAATCACTTTAAAAGCCTTTTGGAATTTTTAGAGGAGCTTGAAATTCCCTATAACATAAATCCTTATTTAGTGAGAGGTTTGGATTATTACACCAGAACTGTTTTTGAAATAATTGAAGATACTGAAGAAGGCAGGGCGCAGGGCTCTTTAACTGGCGGAGGAAGGTATGATGGCTTAGTAAAGCTTTTAGGAGGCAAAGATACACCCGCTTGCGGGGCGTCAATGGGGGTTGAAAGGGTGATTAACTTAATAAAAGCCAGAACAAAAAATACAGCAATTGATGAGCCAATTTGTGATGTTTATTTAGCCCAAGTGGGAGAACTGGCCAAGAAAAAAGCTTTAAAGCTTTTTGAACAATTAAGGCAGGCAAACATTAAAGCTGGAGAGGGCTTGCATAAGGAATCATTATCAGCTCAATTAGGGGCGGCCGATACAATGAAAGCCAAATATAGTTTGATTATCGGCCAAAAAGAAGCTTTAAATAACCAAGTTATTATCCGAGAAATGAAAACAGGCCGGCAGAAAGTTATTGATATAGATAAAGTGATTAAGGAATTAAAAAGTAAAATATAGCTTTAGCTTTATGGAAAGTTGTTTGTTTTGCAAAATTATCAATAAAGAATTGCCCGGGGATATTGTTTTTGAGGATGGAAATGTTGTGGCCTTTAAAGATATCCATCCAAAAGCTGCGGTGCATATTTTAATAGTTCCCAAGGAACATATTGAGTCCATAAGTTCTGAAAATTCAGAAAATGTTATTGGGGGCTTGATTTTAGCAGCTAAAAATATTATAAAGAGAGATAAC
>ERZ1292640.1641-Hain-H43-02um-R1-1641-length-18371-cov-5_pt1 | contig 18371 bp, 17 predicted proteins | sample MGYA00564404_ERZ1292640 | MGnify/ENA primary metagenome ERZ1292640 (study PRJEB36523, sample SAMEA6512636) | groundwater metagenome | collected 2019-01-08 | study: AquaDiva: Metagenomics assemblies of 32 groundwater samples
AAGTCTCACACACCCCTACCCCGCTCAAGCGGGGAATTACAGACACCAATAATTTGGGATTTGATTAGAAATTAGTAATTAGTAATTTTTGATGTATGTTCCTCAAACTTAATTCGGCCGCCGCCATTGGCCTGGATTGTCTGCCGGTAGATGTGGAAGTGGATATAAATAAAGGACAAAGCGCTTTTAATATCGTTGGCTTGCCCGACTCTTCCATTTATGAAGCCAAAGACCGCATCCACTCCGCTTTAAAAAATTCCAACTTCAGCTACCCATTTAATTTTCGCATTTTGGTAAATTTAGCGCCGGCGGATTTGCACAAAGAAGGCCCTGCTTATGATTTACCAATGGCGCTAGGAGTTATTATCATCAGCAATGATTTACGCATAGATTTGAATAATGCCTTGCTGGTGGGCGAGCTGGCGCTGGATGGGTCTCTGCGCCACACCAATGGCATTTTGCCAATAACAATTTTCGCCAAACAACAAGGATTGAAAAGAATATTCTTGCCGGAAATAGACGCGCCTGAAGCGGCGCTGGTGGGTGGCATAGATATTTATCCGGTAAAAAATTTAAAACAAATTGTTGAACATCTTACCAAAATAAATTTAATCCAACCATATTTACGACCAGAAAACTGGAATGAATTTGTGGCCCCGCAATACGAACTGGATATGGCTATGGTCAAAGGCCAGGAATTTGTAAAACGCGCGCTAGAAATTGCCGCTAGCGGCTCTCATAATATTTTGATGAGCGGACCGCCCGGATCAGGAAAAACTTTGCTCGCCCGCAGTTTTGCTTCTATTTTGCCCAGACTGACTGCCGATGAGGCGCTGGAGGTTACCAAAATTTATTCTGTCGCCGGTCTATTACAAAGCGGGTTCGTGAAAGAACGCCCATTTCGCGCTCCACACCATACTGCGTCTGGAGTGGCGTTAGTGGGGGGCGGCAAACATCCTCGCCCCGGAGAAATTTCTTTGGCTCACCGCGGTGTTTTATTTCTGGATGAATTTCCGGAGTTCCCTCGTACAGTTTTGGAAAGTTTGCGCCAACCCTTAGAAGATGGTCTGATTACTATTTCACGCGCCAATGGCGTTTTAACATTTCCGGCGCGTTTTATTTTGGTGGCCAGCCAAAACCCCTGCCCCTGCGGATTTTCCAGTGATCCGGAACGCCAATGCGCTTGCGGCCAAAGCCAAATACTTCGCTACCAGAAAAAAATCAGCGGCCCCCTGCTAGACCGCATAGATTTGCATGTGGAAGTGCCGCGGGTAAAATTTGATAAGCGTTCCAGCGATACTTTGGGCGAGTCATCCGAAAATATCCGTCAAAGAGTGGAAGAGGCCAGAAATATTCAAACCAATCGCTTTCGCGACACAAACATTCATTGCAACAGCGAAATGCGCAACGCCGAAATCAGGCAATTTTGTAAACTAGACGACCAGTCCATAGATTTGCTCCGCGCCGCCGTTACCCAAATGCATCTCTCGGCCCGCGCCTACAATCGCATTCTCAAATTGGCCCGCACCATTGCCGATTTGGGGAAAAGTGATGATATAAAACTAGACCATATTGCAGAGGCTTTGCAATTTAGAGCTAAAGTGGAATAACTTGACAATAATTTTTGCCTCTGGTATTATTGTAATACATTGTATTACAATTTTAATTTCAAATTATGCGAGAAATAATCAACTTATCACTTCCCTCAACAATGGTCAAAACCGTAAAAAAAGCAGTAAAAGAAGGCGGTTACATAAGCACCAGTGAATTTTTTCGCACCTTATTGCGCAGCTGGCAAGACACCCAATTACTAAATGAATTAAACAAAAGCCGTGAAGAAATCCGGTCTGGAAAAGGCAAGGTTTTAAAATCCTTAAAAGACTTACGATAAATGATCTTCTATGGATATTGTTTACAGCACAAAATTCGGTCGTGAATACAAAAAACTGTCAAAACATATAAAAGCCACAGCTGAGCAACAGGAAATAATATTTCGCATCAACCCATTTGATCAAAAACTCAAAACCCACAAACTTAACGGAAAATTTAATGAGTTCTTGTCTTTCTCAATTGGCTACAAGTACAGAATAATTTTTGAATTTTCTAAAGACAAAAAAACAGCCTATTTTCATTCCGTCGGCGACCATGATATCTACCAGTAAAAGGTTTATTTATGAAAAAATATTGGTTTGTTTTCAAAGTTTCAATCCAAAACCACATAATTTATCCATTTCAATTATTGATTTGGTCGGTTTCTGATATTCTTTATTTTGCAATATTTCCATTTGTTTGGCTCTCCATCTATTCCTCTGGTAATCAAGTGGCCGGCTACGCCCAAATGGAAATCACATCATATTACATCGCTATAATTATCGTCTCGTCTATCTCCATAACCCATAATTCACGGGAGATTAGGGATGATATACATCAGGGACATTTAAACTCATTTCTAACCCGACCTGTTCATTATTTGCTATATAAATTTGCCGGCTCATCCGGTTTTAAATTTATAAATTTATTTATCGCTGGCGTAATCTTGCTGACTTCAAAACTTCTATTCACTAATTATATAAAAATACCTTTTTCCATTTCATCAATATTAATTTTTGCCGGTTTGGCTTTCATTTCATTCCTTATATCATTTCTAGTCCATTCAATAATCGGATTAAGCGCCTTTTGGACTGGCGAAAATTCAGGTATTTTAAATTTTTATCATCTAATTTTTAGTGTTTTTTCGGGCAGTTTGGCTCCGCTTGCCCTATTCCCCAAATATTTGCAAATAATTTCAGACTACTTGCCATTTAAATTCCTTCTCTATCTCCCCGCAGAAGCATTTCTTGAAAAAATTAATGCAATTGAAATATTCAACATTTTTTCAGTCGCTTTAATCTGGGTCTGCGCGCTTTTTGGTATAACACTTTTAATGTGGCATAAAGGCATAAAAACATATGAAGGCAGAGGTATTTAAAAGATATTGGAAGGTATATAAAATTTTTTTTAAAAACTCGGTTTCTTATATTTCTCAATTTAAAGCCGAAAGTTTTATTAGAATATTTTTAAATATTGCCTGGATTTTAAGTTTGTTCTTAACGATCGAAATAATTTTTGGACAAACCCAAAAACTTGGCGGGTGGCAAAAGCCGGAAGTTTATATACTAATGCTGTTTTGGCTTATTGCCGACGAGGTGTGGGGATTTTTTGTTGGAGCCAATTTAGCGAATCTTAGCCAGTTGGTTAGAACTGGCGAAATGGACTTCCATTTAATTAAACCAGTTAGCCCGCTTTTTGTAATTTCCACTAAATTCATACAAATAAGATCGCTCCCTAGATTTTTGACTGAAATAATTTTATTAATTGTCGTTATTAAAAAATTTAATATTGCCATCACTTTTTTTAGCGCTATCAACGCAACATTTTTATTAATCGGATCAATGTTCATTCTATATGCCTTCGAAATTCTCGTAAATTCTCTTTCTTTTTGGCTGATAAAAATCGATGCGCTTGAAGACCTGTACGGAACATTTTTCCAATTCGGAAAATTCCCAATGGAAGTTTTTCCAAAGACGGTTAGAATAATATTTTTATCAGCAATCCCAATCGCATTCATCGCCTATGTTCCGGCCGCGGCCATGCTGGGCAAATGGCCATGGTATGGAACAATTTACGTTTTCGCTTTCGCGGCGTTTTCATTATTTTGCGCGTTTAAATTCTGGAATTTTGCCTTAAAACGATACTCCAGCGCATCCTCTTGACATCCCATTTCATTTATGATACAATATCATCATATATATGAAATACAGAGAAATTCTGCTAGAACAACTCAAAAACCTGCCATATTTCGATAAAAAAACCATTTACCAGCTAAGCGAGCAGTATGGGCTTAAAAAAACCACAGTTGATACATACATCAGCCGGTCTTTAAAACGCAAAGATATTATCCCCCTCAAAAGAGGGTCATATATTTCCTCTGATTTTTTTGATAAAAATAAAAATGACATTTCTTACTTGTTTTATATAGCTAACATTCTGCGCGGACCATCATACCTGAGTTCGTGGGCGGCATTACAGTATTACAACCTTACCACCGAAATAATCCATACCACCACTTCTATTACACCCAAATTAACCAGGTCTTATCATACAAAAATTGGAAATTTTGCCTATCAGTCAATAAAAGAGGAATTATTTACCGATTTTTCTTTGATAAAAGGGAGGTTTGATTTTTTTATCGCTTCGCCAGCCAAGGCGCTTTTTGATTTGCTCTATTTCAAAACTCGTCGCTTTAGCGGAGTGAATATGAATAATATAAAATCACTTATTACGGAACTGCGCGTAGATTTTGACGAAATGGATAAAAACGAAAAAGAAAAATTTTTTACTATGATAAAAAAATATGCCAACAAATAATCAAATAGTGCTAATGCTTAAAGAGAAAATTGACAGTATTGTCGAGCAAGGAACCAGCAACGCCGAAACACTGCGCAATGTTTTAAAAGAAGAATTGCAGTTTTATGTTTTAAATTTTATCTACCACCATCCGGACTACAGCAATTGGATTATGTATGGTGGTTCAGCTCTCCGTATCTGCCACGATCTTAATCGCATGTCTGTTGATTTGGATTTTGAGATCACTCATGAAATTGAAGGATCTTTTCTAAAAAATCTAAAAAATAAAATTGAAAATTATTTCAAAACCGCTTACAATTTATCGAATGGATTATTAACTACAAAAATCACTACTGACCGCGGCTTGCGCCTATGTTTTTATATTGGCGATCTGGTAGGATTAGATATTCATTCCAAACAAGTGATTGTAAAAATTGATCTAAATTTTTTCACGGCTCCCAAAACAGTAATTGAACGCATACCAATAAATCACAACCAGCTTTCTTTCGTCATCAAAACATACAACATGTCATCGCTTATGGCGAGCAAAATTGCCGCCATTCTGCTACGCGGACAGCGTGGCGGCGCTGAAGGCATATTATATGAAGAAAAGGGACGAGACATTTATGATCTGTTATGGTACATGAATAAAAAAATTGCACCTGATTTGGACTATCTTAAAGCTAAAAAAGTTGATGTGTCAGATTTGCGAGAATTATTTGATAAATTGACGATAAAAATGAACAAAGTAGACGATACCAATTTAAAAAATGATTTGTCGTCGCTTTTTGTAGATCAGACATATATCATCAACTGGCTAAAAAATTGGCGTGAGAGCTACTTGCGACACCTTAACGATTATGAAATAAATACAATCAAGGCTCTAGAGAACATTTTTATACGCCAAGATTTCCGCACTGAACATTTTTCTTTTATCTACGAATATCGCACAGAAAACACAACTACTGTCCATATTACCTGCAACATCAGTGATTATTGGATTGATTTTAAAGATGGTGATATATTAGTGCCAATAGACAATAAGGTAAGCGACATGGCCAAATTAGCGGAAAATATAGTTGATAAATTATCTGCTTCACAACAAAAAAAATTAATACAGTATGCGACCCTGTTCTACCAAAAGATTGAAAAATACCTCAAAAAAACAAACGGGGTCGTACTCGGTGGTAACATTATCACAAAAGTTATTCGAATGACGGCAGACAAACTGAATCAAAAAGAACAAATCGTTCTAAATAAATCAGCGCTACAGTCATGCGAACTGGACGACCTGCTAAAATAGTTAGTCATTAATAATTTCGCATTTATGCCCATCATCCAAATAAAAAACCTAACAAAGACATACGAATATTTCAAAAAGCCGGCCGGGCTTTGGAACTCTGTAAAAAGTTTGTTTCATCGCGAAAAACTTTTTGCCGAGGCGGTTAAAAAAATAAATTTTTCCATAGAAGAAGGCGAACTGGTGGGATTTTTGGGTCCAAATGGAGCGGGGAAAACCACGGCGCTCAAAATGCTCTCCGGAATTATTTACCCCACTTCGGGCGAAGCAAAAGTTCTTGGATTTACTCCATGGAAAAGAGAGAAACAATTCCAAAAACAATTTGCCTTGGTGATGGGTCAAAAAAACCAGCTGTGGTGGGACTTACCGGCCATGGAAAGTTTTATTTTAAACAAAGAAATTTACGAAGTGCCTGATAAACAATTCAAAACCACACTGGATGAACTGGTGGAATTATTGGATATTAAAGATATTCTGGATGTGCCGGTGCGCAAACTTTCGCTCGGTCAGCGCATGAAGTGCGAACTCGTGGCCGCGCTTCTCCACTCTCCAAAGGTCTTGTTTTTAGACGAACCCACTATCGGTCTTGACGTTGTTTCGCAAAATAATATCCGCGAATTCTTAAAGAAATACAATCAGCAAAGAAAAACCACGATTATTTTAACCTCGCATTACATGGAAGACGTGGAGGCATTGTGTGAGCGTGTGGTGATAATCAATAATGGAGTGATTGCCTACGATGGCAATCTCAAAAAACTTTTAGATGAGCACGTTGATCACAAAATTTTGGAGGTTACATTCACGGAAAAAATGGATAAAAATTCTTTACAAAGTTTTGGCGTGATAAAAGAATTTGACCAGAAGCGCGTGGTGTTGGAAGTGCCAAAAAATAACGCCAAAAACGTGGCGACGCAAATGTTGCAGACGCTTCCGGTTGATGATATACTAATTAACGAAGTTCCGGTTGATGAAGTGATTAGAAACATATTCTCAACTAATTTTTCTTAAGAAAGATTCTGAAACAAGTTCAGAATGACATTTGGCGACAACCCCATATAATATGCGAAAATACATAATCATATTCATAATACCAATTATAATTATCGCAATCGCGTCGGCTCTTTTACTAAACGCGAAAAAAAGAGGGAGCGACTTTCCTTCTTTTGAGTCATCAAAATTAAATCCAACTTCGGAACAAAAACCATTAGATTTATCACAATATAACACACCAATTATTATGATTGACCAAAATAAAAAATACACAGCAAAACTAAAAACAAGCGCCGGAGAAATTGAAATTGAATTAAACGCAAAAGGCACGCCAGTAACTGCGAATAATTTCGTCTTCCTCGCAAAAAAAGGATTTTACAACAACACAATATTCCATCGCGTTATCAAGGGCTTTATGATTCAAGGTGGCGATCCAAACGGAGATGGCACTGGCGGACCGGGATACAAATTTGATGACGAACCATTTACCGGTGAATATTTACGTGGAACTATGGCCATGGCCAATGCAGGACCAAATACCAACGGCAGTCAATTTTTTATAATGCATGCCGACTACCCCCTGCCGCCAAATTATGTAATTTTTGGCAAAGTTACTAAAGGCTTGGATATAGTTGATAAAATTGCCGAGGCTCCGGTTAAAATGAACAACTCCGGTGAAAATTCTCAACCGGTTAGCCCTGTAAAAATTTTATCGGTGGGAATAATAGAGAAGTAAACCTTTAAACTGTCATTCCCGCCCGAGAGCGGGAATCCAGACAATTGGATACTGGATTCCCATTGTTATGGGAATGACAAACAAAAAAGACCCCGTCTAGTGGGGTCTTTTTTGTTTTATTTTATTTTCGAGTAAGAGTTTTCTCCGGGTAAAATATTTCTACTTCAACCCTCTTCACGCCAAACTTTCTAGCTTCAGCTCTAGTTGTATCCAACCAAACATCAAAGCGGCCAAATCCATAGCGGGAATTCATCCGGTCTTCCACCACAAAAATCTTATTGCCGTAAATTGAAGGAATCTTAATCTTCGTGCCGAAGGGCAAGCCATTGGCGGCAATCATGCCGTCATGAACTCTTTTACCGGTAGCCGCGATAAACGGCGTATCATCGGTCTGGTCCGGGGTACTGGTATAGGCGGTAATCACCGCTTTAATCACCTTATCGGGCATGTCTTTCTTAATCAAGTTACCAGCAAAAGTCAATTTTACTGTAGGCATGGCCCTTCCTTGGCTAATAACCTCATTTTTAGCCAGTTTTGGACTCACATCGGCATTTACCGCTAATGGGGAAGTAACTTGGCTTAAAATAGCCCCTAACACCGCCAAATTAACAACAAACTGTAGGGTAGATAAGACAGATTTTCTCTCAACTAAGCGCATATTTCGTTAGTTTTAATGGGGTACTCCTAATGAATTAACGGCGAATTATACCACAAATTAGGATTTTTGTCAATGGCTCGTGGTTTGGTGGCGGTCTGGTAAAATCTAACTGTTTGGTATAGAATATCAGAAGTTAAATGATAATAAAGATGGTTAAAATGATGAAAGTGGTCAATTTGATCAAGCGAAGCAATTAATCATCTACACCAATCCGTCATTTTTCATCAACAACTATGCCAATTCCACAATTACACCATTCCCGCCACTATGGGCGCCTTCCCGGAACCGAACTGGTGCCCCGTAAAGAAAAAAACAAAAAATTAGTAAAAAACCTCGTCTCAACAGTGGTTGTTTTAATAATCATCGGTTTTATTGGCGGGACAGCCGTGATCGCCTGGGTCAGCCGTGATTTACCCGATCCAAACAAAATTAACGACCGCCAAGTATCGCAGAGCACCAAAATTTACGACCGCACTGGCACTCACATGCTTTACGAGGTTTATCAAAACCAAAAAAGAACATTAATAAATTTAGATCAAATGGCCACGTCCGCCCTAAACGCCACCATTGCCGTTGAAGATAAAAATTTTTATGAACATAGCGGCATCCAAATCAAAAGTATTATTAGAGCAGGGTTCAACAATCTTATCGGACGCAAATCCGGTTCAGGCGGAGCAAGCACCCTTACTCAACAGCTAATAAAAAATGTGGTGGTAGGCAATGAACGTTCCATTTTTAGAAAAATAAAAGAAGCGATTCTGGCCATCCGTCTGGAAAAAAAATACAGCAAAGATCAAATTTTAAAATTATATTTAAATGAAATTCCTTACGGCTCAACCAACTACGGAATTGAAGCGGCCAGCCAATCTTATTTTCAAAAAAGCGCCAAAGATTTAACTTTGGCCGAGTCCGCTACTTTGGCGGCCATCCCCAAAGCCCCCAGTAAATATCTCAAAAATTTAAACGCCCTGCGAGACCGCCGCGATTTGGTTTTGGCTTTAATGTATGACCAGGGACACATAACCGAAGTAGAAAAAAAAGAAGCGCAGGGTGTTGCTCTGCGAATTTTTAGAACCGGCGGCCCGATGGATGCGCCGCACTTTGTGCTTTATGTGAAACAACTTTTGGCTGATAAGTTTGGTGAAAAGACGGCTGATGAGGGCGGCCTGCAGGTAATCACCACGTTGGATTATGATAAACAAAAAATTGCCGAAAAAATAGTGAAAGAATTGGGAGATAAAAATGCTAAAGATGCTAAGGCTAATAATGCCGCGCTGGTAGCCATAGACCCAAAGACTGGACAAATTTTGGCGCTAGTCGGTTCGCGCGATTATAACAACGATGAAATCAACGGCCAGTTTGATGTGGCTATTTTGGGAAGACGCCAGCCTGGTTCATCTTTTAAGCCTTTTGTCTATACTGCCGCTTTTGAAAAGGGCTATACGCCAAATACAGTTCTTTATGATGTTAGCACCAATTTTGACGCGCGCGAAGGTAAAGACTATACCCCCAAAAATTATGACGGTAAAGATCATGGCCTGGTTACAATGCGCAAAGCGCTACAAGGATCGTTAAATATTCCGGCGGTAAAAACTCTTTATCTGGTGGGCTCGGCCCAGGCAATAGAATTTGCCAAAAAATTCGGTTACACCACTCTTACCGGTGATTACGGTTTAAGTCTGGTGCTAGGCGGCGCCGAGGTTAATCTTTTGGAACACACCAATGCCTATGCCGCTCTGGCTAACAACGGCGTTTACAATGAGCCGATCAGCCTAATGAAAGTTGCCAGCAATTTAGGCGAGGTTCTTTATGAATGGAGCCCGGCGCAGGGACAAGAAGCGGTGACGCCGGAATTGGCGGCCGCCATTACAGATGTGCTGACCGATGACGAGGCGCGTTCATTTATTTTTGCTCCACATGGAAATCTAACTCTGCCGGATCGTCCAGTGGCGGCCAAAACCGGCACGACCAATGACAACAAAGACGCCTGGACCATGGGCTATGTGCCAACACTCGCCGCCGGCGTATGGGTGGGCAATACTATCCCTACTCCCATGAAGGCGGGTGGTAATACACTGGCCGGAACTATTTGGAATAAATTTATGAAAGAAGCGCTTAAAGATACTCCGCCGGAAAATTTTCCCGCCCCGCCAATAAACGACGCGCAAAAACCAGTTCTGCGGGGACACAACGACGGCATTATTTTAAATATAAATTCGGAAACCGGAAAAATTGCCAACGACACAACTCCGGAAAATTTAATTGTCCAGCGTACTTACTTGCCGCCGCACGATATTTTGCATTATGTGATCAAAGACGACCCGCGCGGAGCAGACCCCGCCTTCCCGGCCGATGACCCACAATACTCTGCGTGGGAAACCGCTCTGCAAGCATGGGTAGAGCGCCAGCAAACCGCCGGTATTAGTGTTACCTTCCAAGAACCGCCAACCGAATATGATAATGTTCAATCATCCGAGCTAGCGCCAAACTTGGAATTTATTTCGCCGGTTGAGGGGACAATATTAACTTCCCGCACAATAGATATTCAAGTAAAAGCTACCGCTCCACGTGGCGTGACAAAAGTTATGTACCAAATAGACGGACACTCTGTTGGCGCCAGCACGCAATTTCCCTTTAACTTTACCTACTACGCCCAAACGTTATTAAAAGGCCCGCATAATCTTAGCGCTGTGGCCCAAGACGATGCCGGCAACAGCGCGCAAAAAAGTGTTAATTTTGCCATGCAGGCGGAATTTGATCCGTCGAATTTTGAGTGGTTTGATACTGATCCATTAGATATAAAAACAGACGAGTTTCCCCGCGCTTTTAATTTGGTTCCTTTCCGTTGGGAAGACACCAAACAAATTGATATTTATCTTTCTTCCGCCACCGCCGCGCCAAGGTTGATCTATAATTTTAATCAAAAGGAAGATAAGCTTTTCAACAATATACTGATGTTTACCTGGAAGCGCTCTCCCGGAGTTGGTGAATATGTTTTGAAGGCGGTGTTATTGGATAATGCAGGGCGGACAGTGGAGAAAAGCTTGAGTGTGGTGGTAGAGTAAATTCTACTGCCGTATAGGCATCACAATATAAACAAAATTTGATTCATCCTTTGGCGCAAGAACGCACGGGCTGTCCGCGTTAATTACTTTCAGTAAACTATTTTCGGTGTCTATATTCGCCAAACCATCCAAAACATAGCGGTGATTTAACAAAATATTATTTTTATCTCCTTTAATGTCGGCCGTAACTTCGGATTTATGTTCGCCAGTCTGGGTAGAAGTGGAAGAAATAAGAATGGCGCCGGCGGCGGTATCAAAATCAAAATTAACCGCATTTACGCCGGTGGTGGTGAACAAACTAGCCGCTTTTATCTCTTTGGTAATCTGATTGGTAGAAAATTCGGCCACTGTTTTAAATTCTTTAGGGATAATCTGGGTATAATCCGGATATTGCCCCTCTACTAGTCTAGAAACCAACTCAACCTCATTACAACGCAACACAACTTGGTTATCGGTAATCAGTAATCGCACGTTTTTTTCATTTTCCATGCCTTTGGACAAAGACAGAATATGGCTTATCTCTTGCGCCGTGCGAGCTGGAATAATTATTCGCGCTTTTTCTTCGCCTTGCAGTAATTTTATCTTTTTCTCGGCTAAACGATAACTGTCGGTGGCGGCCATAGTTAAAGTATTTGGTTCATCATTAAAACAAAACAGCACACCGGCCAATTCCGGACGGATTTCTGTCTTGGCCGCCGCTTGCGAGACCTGCCCCAAACCTCTTTTAAGGACTTCTACATCAATTAGGTACCCTTTTCCTTCTCCTACTACCGGCACTACCGGAAACTCATCAGCCGGTGTGCCCTTTATCTTAGTAGAAGACTTGCCACTTACCACTTCTAACTCGTTGTCTTTTAAAGTAATCTCCACTTTTTCATCCGACAGCAAATTTACAAAGTCGTTTAAAGTTCTGGCCGGAACGGTAAACACGCCGGGTTCTTCTATTTTGGCCCGCAAGTTGGAAACTATGGCCAATTCCAGATTGGTAGCCACAAATTCTACCTTTTGTTCGCTGGCCCGGATTAGCACATTGCTTAATATAGGTAAATTAACGCTTTTTCCGGCTACGCCGATTACGAGAGCCAGAGCTTTGGACAAATTTTCTCTAGTGCAAAAGAATTTCATATTTGTAAAATTATTTATAGATTTATTAGGTCGGGTCGCCTGTATTGTATATCGATATTTAATTAATAAATTATAATCGTAATAGTAATGGAGTGGATAAGGTGGTATAAAACATTTTTTGTTTTAGTTTAAGCGGTTTTAATTTTTTTATTAGCGCATAACCTGTGGGGAAAAAACTAATAAGGTGTGCAGAGAAAATTTTATTTTTTTCGCCACTGTTTATAACTTTTTCATTCGGTGTATGAAAAGTGAACAAAATTTTATACTTATACACATTGATTACACGGATTATACACAGGATTTAAACAGATTTGTGTTTCTTTAATCCGCGTAATCCCTGCCCGCAGGCAGGTTTTGGTAATCTACGTAATCAATGCATTACATTATATTTATATAAAGCTTTTGTTTTATCAATTCTATCTCTTGTTTTAGTTTTAAATCATTTTCTGATTCACGGCTTATTTTATTATCGGCATGCATGGCTGTAGTGTGATCTCGTCCGCCCAACTCATCGCCAATCGCCGGATATGACATACTTAATTCCTTGCGCATCAGGTGCATAATTATTTGGCGTGGGAAAGAAAACTTTTTTTCCCGGCTTTGGCCTAGCAGATCGGCGATATTTATGGCGTAGAACTGGCTGGCCGCGTCTATAATTTGTTGAGGAGTTACCGAGCGGTGAATTGACCGGACTTCCATACTGGAAAGCAATGATTTTACCGATTCCAGGGTTGGTTCCATAGCTTTTAGCTGGTGGAAAGCGATGATCTTGTTGAGTGCGCCCTCTAGTTCGCGGATATTCCGCTGGAAAGTAGCCGAGACCACCTGTAAAATGTTTTGTGGAAGAGGAAAGTTCTTTTCCAGGCACTTTTTCTGCAAAATAGCGATTCTTGTTTCCAAATCCGGTGGCGCCACATCCACAATCATACCCCACTCAAAGCGTGATTTTAAGCGGTCTTCTAGCGCTGGGATTGCTTTTGGCGGCCTGTCCGATGTCATAACCACCTGTTTGTTTTGTTGATGCAGGTCGTTGAAGGTGTGGAAGAATGATTCCTGACTTTTTTCTTTGCCGGAAATAAATTGGATGTCGTCTATCAGTAGAACATCTATATTCCGGTATTTATTTAGAAAATTTTTGGCGCTGCCGTCTCTCACTGAAGAAATATAGTCGTTGGTGAATTTTTCCGCGCTGGCGTACATGATGTTGGTTTCTGGTTTTAGCTTGAGCAGGTGGTTGCCGATTGCCTGGAGTAAATGGGTTTTTCCCAACCCAACGCCGCCGTAGATAAATAATGGATTGTAGGCCTCACCGGGTTTGTTGACTACGGCTTGAGCCGCGGCAAAAGCCAGTTCGGAACCGCCGCCGACCACGAAAGTTTCAAAAACATATTTTTGGTTTAGCCCAAACTCGCCTACCCGTGGCGGCACCCTTGTTTCATTGGGGATAGGAGCCGTGGAAGTGGCGGTGAATTCTTCGGTTTTGTTTCCCAATTCGTTGGTTGGGGGTTGAGCCGTAATATTTTTAATACTGCAAATTTTATATTCCAATTTTTTGATGGGTTTGCCGGTTACCCTTTCCAAAGATTTAACAATCATTTGATTGTATTTTTTTTCCATCCAGGCGCGGTTAAATTCATTGGGAACACACAAAACAATACATCCGTCTTGGTAGGACATTATGTCTGTGTTTTTAAACCAAGTAACAAAGTTTGGTTTGGAAATAATCAACTCCAGTTCGGCCAGCACAGCCTGCCATATTTCATGATTGGACATAATTTTTAGAGTTGAGTTAGAAAAGAATCAAAGGTAAATTTAATTTTATCATAATAAGAAGCGGCTACCAATAGCAGAGAAAACCTCGGCGGGGGAAGGATTGGGGACGAATTGGGGATAAGCAGAACCACTTGACAATTTGAAGAATATGGTATACAATTAGTTTACTTAATTTAAGCACTTAATGATGGTTTATGTCAACAAAGAGAACTTACCAACCAAAGAAAAGAAAGCGCGCTAAATCTCACGGTTTTCGTTCCAGAATGAAAACCAAGGGCGGACGCGGGGTTTTAAGCCGCAGACGCCTTAAAGGCAGAAAGAAACTAACCGTTTCTGACGAGAGAAAGGGCAAGAGAACTAGAAAGACACGTTAAATTAATCACGAAACCCGCCCTGAAAGCGGGTTTTGTGATATAATGTAGGAGTATGTTGCAACAAGAAAACCGGCTAAGAAAGTTAAGGGACTTTAATCTAGTCATGAAACATGGCCAATGGGTAAATGGCAGGTTTTTGGATATAAGAGTATTGGAGTTAGCCAAAAATCAGGCTTATTTTCCTAAAAAAGAAGATCTAAATACTTTCAAAAAACAGCTAAAATTAGCCATTGCCGTGGGGCTGAAGGTGCATAAAAGCGCGGTACAGCGAAATAAGTTGAAAAGGCAAATAAGTGAAGTGTTACGCTTGCTTTTGAAAGATGGGCAGATAAAAAATGGCTACTATATATTAGTTGTAGCCAGAAAGGATGTTTTGGATAAAGATTATGCTGAAATTAGCCAAGAAATAAAAGTATTATTAAGTCGCGGGAGAGTTTTGTATGCTTAATAAAACCCTGTATTTTATCTTGTCTTTGCCCAGAAAGCCGGTTTTGTGGTTGATAAAACTTTACCAAAGAACTATTTCCCCGGATCACGGCTGGTATAAATCGCTTTTTTCGCATGGTTATTGCCGATTTTACCCTACTTGTAGTGAATACAGCTATCAAACAATAAAAAAAGACGGATTAATCATCGGTCTTCTTAAAACAGCTTGGCGCATTTTGCGTTGCAATCCTTGGACTAAGGGCGGGGTGGATTTGCCTTAACCTCTTATTTTTTTTAGGATTTCTAAATCTTTTATAACTCCTTCCGGTTCAGTTTCCAAAATAAAATTTACATTGGCTAATTTTTTATTTGTCAGCAACGCTTTAAATCCGGCTAAACCGATTTTTCCATCGCCAATATGTTCGTGCCGGTCGCGATGAGAATTAAATTCAGTTTTGGAATCATTGCAATGAGACATTTTTAAATTTTCCAAGCCAATTTCTTTATCAAATTTTTTTAAAGTTTCTTCAACTGCTTTGGGAGCGCGAATATCATATCCGCCGGCAAATCCATGTTGCGTGTCATAGCAAACACCTATATTATATTTTTTTAATTTGGGGTGATGAATAATTTTGCCGATTTCTTCAAAACTTTTACCAATGATACTGCCGGCGCCAGCGGAAATTTCTACTAAAAATTGGGTACTGCCTTTATAATCTTTTAACATTTTCGCCAAACCGTCTACCAACTGAATAAAACCTTTTTCTTCTCCCAAATCTTTATAGCTTCCCAGGTGTGCCATTAAATAAGCGGCGCCAAGCATGGTTCCGCGTTCCAGTTCCTGGCGTATTACCGAAATGGAAGCGTGTTTGATGCGGGGGTTAGCGGAAGCGAAGTTTATAAAATAGGGGGCGTGGATAACCCACATTTTTTGGCCGGATTTTTTGTTACCGCCGTGAGGCGGGACCCCGCTGAGGCGGTGGCAGTTGGCCTTAAACTCTTTGGCAATTTTTTCATCCAATGGCGCTACCCAGCCGCCCTGCGGGGAGCGGGTGAACATTTGAAAAATTTCGCAGCCAAGTTTGGCCGCATTTAGAGGCGCGTTGGGCAAACCGCCAGCAATGGATACGTGAGCTCCAAAAAGCATATAAAAATAATATATCAGGGTTATGATATATTATTTTTTGATTCAAGTAAATAAGAAGAAATTATTTAGTTCCTAGAATTTTATCTTTTAAAAATTGAAGAACTTTACGGTTTTGAACAGCCAGAGCCAGTGTTTCCATAACTGACGGATTTTTTAGATTTTCTTCCACATTTTTATTGTCCGGATAAGCGGTTTTAATCATTTTTACTTCTTCATCCACGTCTTTTTTATCCGCTTCAATTTTATTTTCCAAGGCAACTTGTCTTGAGACAAGAGCGGCCTTCACCCGGCGCAAAGCTTGTTCGGAAAAATCTTTGTAAATATCTTCTTCGGATTTTTTTAAGTCTTTTAAGTATTGTTCTATTTCTATACCTTGACTACTCAAGCTGTTTTTTAATTCGTGAAAAATTTTGTTTTTTTCCGCGTTGATAAGCACATCCGGAATTTCCTCAAACTCGCTGGATTCAATCATCTTATCCAAAATTTCTATTTCTATCTTTTGGTCGTCTTTGTGTTTGGCGTCAGCGATTAAATTTTCTTTTAAAACAGATTTTAATTTTTCCACATTTTCCTGGCCAACGGATTTGGCAAATTCGTCGTCTATAGTTGGATGCTGTAATTCAAAAACGTCATTAATTTTAACTTTAAAATCCACATCTTTGCCGGCTAAATGTTTTTGGTAGTGATCTTTGGGAAATTTAAGAGAAAATTCTTTGACATCATCTTTTTTTGCGCCAATTAACTGTTCCGCCAGTCCGGGAATGTAGTGCGGTTCGTTTAAATAAACCTGGTGGTTAGCTGTTTGTCCGCCTTCTACCGGCACTTTATCAAAAAACATTTCCAGATTTACTACCAGCTTATCTTCTTTGACGGCAACTCCGGATTTGAGAATTTCTTTGGTTTGCATTTTCTTTAAATCATTCAAAACATCATCCACTTCTTTATCACCGATTTCTTTGGCTTGGTATTTTATTTTGACAGTTGATAAATTGCCTAGTTTGATTTTGGGGAGCAGGGCCACAGCGGCCTTAAAGACAAGATCATTGCCCGGGGCCACTTTGATAATGGTAATTTGAGGCATACCGACGGTGTCCAGTTTTTCTTTTTTGGTGGCGTCAAAAAAATTCTTTTCCACAATGCTTTGCATGGCTTCTTCAATAATTTTTATTTCACCAACCTGTTGTTTTACCATTTCGTAAGAAGCCTTGCCCGGACGAAAACCTTTGATGGCCGCGCGCTCGGAGATGCGGACAGCCGCGCTTTTCAAGTCCTTTTTATAATCGGCCGGCTCAACCGTGATTTCCAGCTCCACTTGTGATTTTTCTAGGGTTTTTAGTTCGTATTTCATATTCGAAATGAGTGAGAGAAATAATCAATTATTTGATTATTTCCGAGTGAATGAGAATATATGTGGCGAAGCCCATATATTTACGGATATACGGATAATCCGGATATACGGATAGCGAATCCGAGTATGCGGATAATCCAAATTTACAAATTAAATACGTGGCAATTTTACTTAAAAAACAGCAAAATGTCAAGGATATATTGTCTTACAATGCCTTGATAAAAAAACGCCGCCGGTTGGTAAACACGGCGGTCATGAGTTTGTCCAGTCCTCCCGCTAGAATGGGTAAGGGATCTTTTGTTCGATTTCTTCGCAGAATTTTTGCCAGGCGCGATAGTCAGTCGCCTTACTCACTTCTAGCGTAACTTCACGAAGATTGTTTGGCAAATCTTGCTGGCCGTAAATATCTATCAGTCCGTGGAGTTTGGGGTCATCCGCCCATTCGTCGAGAACTGCAACGATTCCAGTAAACTGATTTCCGTTTATTCTTATTACCACATTCTTTGGCATGGTCGTCTCCTTTTGTTGTCTACGGACAACGGCGCAAAAGAAGGATGTGGCTCAATGGGAGGTCGCAGAGCTGAGCGAAGCCAGTTCTCCACACTGAATTCAATCCGGATGTCTTCCTTCTTAGGTGTTGGCATGTTTGTTTCCTCCTCTTAGTTCATTTATAGCCGTTATCTTGGAAATTGTCAATGGTACAATGGTAAAAAAATGCCGCCTGATCCACGGAGGGGGGCGGCTGGTTAGTCGGGGTATGGCGCATGAATGCCAACTTCCTCGCACATTCTATTCCAAATTCGATAGTCCATCAGGCCGTTAATCCTCAACACAATTTCGAATTTTTCACCAACTGTTTTTGTGAGGATGCTTTTTATTGCGTTCCTGAACTGGCGGTGGGTTTTATAATAAGCTACAAACGCGGCATATTCGCAGTAGATACAAATAAAAGGTTACCGAAATCACTGTTTTAAATTCGTTATCCCACGGTGTTTTTGTAAAGAAAATACGTTTTGTAATCGTCGGTCAATTTCTCGTTTCAT
>ERZ1292640.1642-Hain-H43-02um-R1-1642-length-18366-cov-13_pt1 | contig 18366 bp, 20 predicted proteins | sample MGYA00564404_ERZ1292640 | MGnify/ENA primary metagenome ERZ1292640 (study PRJEB36523, sample SAMEA6512636) | groundwater metagenome | collected 2019-01-08 | study: AquaDiva: Metagenomics assemblies of 32 groundwater samples
GTTGCCTGATCGCGTCGACCGTGATGGTGTTGTCCGTCCCGTAATTTCGCGGCGTGACGATGACAACCCGGGTAACACCGATGCGTTTCTGCAGCTGCCGGTAATCCTCAACCGTGGCATTTGGCAACGCGGGTGAGGACGATTGAAAGCGCGGATCGTAGATATGGATATGACAGTCCGCCGCATTCGCAGGCGCCTGGAGTTTCGGCGGCGCGGTGTTTGAGGAATTCGCCACCGCCGGTTGGGCGCTGCCATTCTGCATACGAATTGCTCCCGTTGTGCTGACGCGAGTCATGAGTTTACTCCTGAAATAACTTGCCTCACGTTGGCGGTTGGAATAGATTGCCCGGTAACTTTTGCGTTCCTCCCACTTTTCAGGACAGACTACATGAAAATCAAAGCGGCGAATGGCGTTGCGCGGATCCTCAAGGCCGAAGGCATTCCGTGGGTGAGCTGTTATCCCACCAACCACGTGAACAACGCGCTCGGCGAAGAGGGCGTGCGCATTCTCATGATGGGTGAGGAGCGCTTCGCGGTGGCCGTCGCCGACGGATTTTCACGAGTCACCTGCGGCAGGCAGATCGGCGTGTGCACGGTCATGTCGAACCTGAACGCCGCCGGCATCCAGATGGCTTTTGGCGCGATCGCGCAGGCGTGGGAGGACTCGTCGCCGGTGCTGGTCATCACGGAAGGCGTGGGCCAGGGCGCGAGCCAGCACACGCACTTCGACATCGCGCAGGGATTCAGGCCGGTCACCAAGTGGGTCGGCAAGATCGATCGCGCCGAGTTGGTACCCGACTACCTGCGCCGCGCGTTCACGCACCTGCGCTCGGGCCGGCCCGGCCCCGTGCTGCTGATCGTTCCGCGCGACCTCGGCGAATACGACGAGAGTGCGCACCCTTACACTCCGGTGAAGGGTTGGCGCTCCGGTCCCGATCCGGACGACGTCACGGCGGCGATCAAAGCGCTGCGCGCCGCGAAGGCCCCACTCCTGTACGTCGGTGAAGGCGTCTACTATGCCCATGCCACCGCCGAATTGCTGCAGTTCGCCGAGGCCGCGCAGGTGCCGGTGCTGACCACGCTCAAGGCCAAAGGCGCTTTTCCCGAGAACCACCCGCTCGCCGTGGGCGTGCGCGGCTCGCTGGCCGAGCATTACCTGCGCAAGTGCGATTTGCTTTTCGCCGTCGGCTCGAGCCTTTTCCCGAATCGCTTCAGCCACGCGGTACCGGACGCGGCGCAGAAAACCATCATCCAGTGCACGGTCGATTTGCTGGACATCAACCGCAGCTACGAGACACGCGTTGCTGTGATCGGCGATGCCAGGCTCACGCTGCAGGCGCTCAGCGATGAATTCGCGAAGCAGGGCGGCGGCATGCGGAAGAATGCGGAACTCGTCGAGGAGATCCGCGCCGGCAAGCAGGAATTCCTCGCGAAGTTCCGTCCCATGATGGAGTCGAGTGAAACGCCGATCAACCCGTACCGGGTGATCGGGGACCTCATGAAGGTGCTCGACCCCAAGGCCTCGTTCGTCACCGCCGACTCGGGAAACACCCGCGATCAGACCAGCACCGTCTACGAAGCACACATCCCGCGCGGCCATCTCGGCTGGGGCAACGTCTCGACCCTGGGATTCAGCCTCGCGGGCGCGATCGCAGCCAAGCTTGCGTATCCGGACCGGCAGTGCGTGAACATCACCGGTGACGCGGGCGTGTGCTACATGATGGGCAACTTCGAGGCGGTGGCGCGCTACGGCATCGGGATCACGACGCTCCACATCAACAACGGCGGCTACTCCGGGTACGGGCCGGGCGCCTGGGGCCCGGGGCATGATCCGTATACGTGGAAGGTTTCCGATCACGCCTCGGCTTGCATGTCAGCGATGGCACGGGCGGTCGGTTGGCACGGTGAGGATGTGAGCGAGCCGTCGCAAGTGATTCCCGCATTGAAGCGCGCATTCGACGCGAATGCGCAAGGCCGGCCGGCCTTCGTCGAGTTCATCTGCTCGCACAATCCGGTCCACGGCGGCTGGGTCGGCCGCTGACGTTAATGGCACTACGTTGAGCCACCGCGTGTGCCGAGCAGCGTTTGGTGGATTCCGCTGCGCTCCATCCACCCTACGCCCGCGCAATTATTCCTGGACCGTAGGGTGGATGAAGGCGGTGTTGTTGCCGCCGGAATCCACCACAATTCGAATCGGTGGATTGCGCAGCGCTACATCTGCTTCAGCGTCAGCTGAATGAGCTTGTCGGCGCGCTCGTGTCGCTCCAGGTCGCGGCACGTCGCGATGATGGTTTCGAACTGCGCCGCCGGAATCGGCAGTCCGGGAATGAGTTCGCGAATGCGGCGGGCTTCTTCGTTGAAGTCCCAGATGAACTCGCGCCCGGTGGACTGCTTGGTATAGCTCTTGCCGTCCCTGGTGAAAATCGTGATGCGCGGACCGAAGAGCGTCATCTGGTGCGACGGGATGATCGTCACCCGCTGCATCAGTTCCAGCACTTCGGGCGGGACGTCTGCGCCGGCCGGGTCGGCCCCCTGGCCACGCAGCATGGGAAAGCCCCGTTTGACCACGCCGTACGCGGTGTAATACGCCGTTCCGCCGGGCCGCGCCGGCCCGTCTTCTCTGCGGCTCGGAAACGCCGGGCTCGGGTATTGAGTCTCGAGCCAGTTCACCACCGCCTCGACCCGATCCACGTCCTCGTATCGGATATTGTTCTCCGCGCAGAGCGTTGCCGTCACATCGACGTGAGCGAGGTTGTAGCCTGCGCATGAATAAACGCGGTAAAGCGTTTCGAGAAACATCCAATCCCTGCCAAGACCGGCGGTGATCCGGTCCAGGCTGGTCCTGGTGGCGCCGACAAAACTGTAGGTGAGCTGGCCCCTGTTGTTGCCGGTATAGGCGTGATAGAAACCGGCGTCGCCTTCGAGGACGGTTTCGCCGCCCGCGTGCCCCTCGCGCGCCAGCGCGACGGCGAGCATGGCATTGCGCACTGCGGCGCCTTCGCGCAGCGCGCGGCCGCCGCTGCGGATCCCTTCGATGTTGCTGCCCGCGAGGCTCGCGCACAGCGCGATCGTGCTGTTCACCTGGTCTTCGGTGAGGCGCAGGATTTTCGCGGCGGCGACGGCGGCACCAAAGATGCTGAACACCGGACCGGGATGGAAGCCGCGCGACATCACCGTCGGAATGAAATCGGCCGCCATCCGCTCCATGACTTCGTAACCTGCCGCGAGACCCGTGACGAAGTCTTTGCCGGAAGCGCCGGTGGTTTCCGCCGCGACAAGCGCGCCCGGGATGATGGCCGTATTGGGATGGGTCAGCATGCGGAAGGTGTCGTACTTGCCACCCGCCAACGCCATCTCGGAGTTCGCGAAGGCCGCCCCGCCCTTTGTCACTTTGCCGCCGCTCACCATGAGGGTGGCGCCGTTGCGTACGCCGGTTTCTTCTTCGGTGACGAGCTTGACGGCCTGCCCGCCGTCCCGCGTTTGCGAGCCGATCAGCACGGACGCGAGAGTGTGGAGCGTGACGCCCTTGGCGCGATCGACCACCGCGGGCGGGAGATCTTCATAGCGCAGACCCACGACCCACTGCGCGAACTGCCGGCTGAGTGATGCCATCCTTTCCTCCTGCTTCGTTGACATTTACAACATGCCGTATAGTTACGGCACTCTCATGATAAATCAACTGGAAAGGAACAAATCATGCCTGCTGCGAACTACCTGCCCGATATTCTCGAGACCACCGAAGCCGAGCGCCTCGCAACCGGCTTCGTTTTTACCGAAGGTCCGCTCTGGCATCCCGATGGCTACTACTACTTCGTCGATCTGCGCAGCAACAAGCTGTATCGAATGACGCCTGGGCGGGCGCCGGAACTGGTCAGAGAGACCGCGGGGGGAAACGGCACGACCTTCGATCTTGAGGGACGTTTGCTCCATTGTGAAGGAACGGGCCGGCGCGTCGTGCGCACCGGGCACGATGGCAAGGTCGAGGTTCTCGCCGACCGCTACGGGGGCGGGCGCTTCAACCGCCCCAACGATATCGTGTGCCGCTCGGACGGCAGCATTTTCTTCACCGATCCGGACAAGCGCGTGCCCTACACCGAGCGGGAAATACCGCCTCCCGCGGGCATCAACAATCTGTGGGACGGTGCGTACGTCTATCGCGTGGCGCCCGACGGCGCGGTCAACCGGGTGGCAAACTGCGAATATCCCAATGGTTTGGCCTTCTCGCCGGATGAGCGCACGCTCTACGTCGCGAACACCCGCTCTTCGAAATACATCCACGCGCTCGAAGTCGACGCAGCCGGCAAGATGGTGCGCAGGCGCATTTTCGCCGACATGAACGAGGGTGACGAGCCCGGCATACCTGACGGCATGAAGGTCGATAGCCTGGGCCGCGTGTTCTGCACCGGACCGGGCGGCATCTGGGTATTCAACCCCGACGGGAAACATGTCGGAATCATCAAGTTTCCCGAACAGTCGGTGAATTTTGCTTTCGGCGGCGCGGATCTGCGGACGTTGTTTTGCTGCGCCTACACGTCGGTCTATACCCTGCGCGTCAAAGTGCCGGGGCAACCGCATCCCTGGTATCGACTGCGGGCGCGATAGCATTCCGATATTAATTCACTTGTATGCCCGCCGCCTTGATCACCTTCGCCCACTTGGTGATTTCGGCGCGGATGAACGCGTCGAATTCTGCGGGCGTGCTGGTGAGAACCTCGGCGCCGAGGCTCATGTAGCGCTCGCGGGTTTCGGGCAGATTGAGTTGGCGCACGAGCTCCCGATTCAGCCGCGCGATGATGGGCTTGGGTGTCGCGCCCGCCACGAGCAGGCCGTTCCAGATATTCGCCTGATAGCCGGGCACGCCGGCCTCGGCAATGGTCGGCAGCTCGGGCGCGAGCGGCGAGCGTTGCGCGCCGGTGATGCCCAGCGCTTTCAATTTTCCCGCGCGTATGTGCGGCAGCACGGAAGTAAGGCTGGGCAGCGCGGACTGAATGTGGCCGGCGATGACATCGGTCGTCGCTTGCGCCGTGCCTTTGTACGGCACGTGGGTGAGCGTGATCCCGGCCATCATGTTGAGCAGCGCGCCCGCCATGTGCGCGGGCGAGCCGTTGCCGGAGGAGGCAAAATTGATCTCTCCCGGATGCGATTTCGCGAATGCGATCAGGCTCTTGACCGAGTCAACCGGAAATCCGCCCGATACCACGAGCACAATCGGCGTGGCACCGGTGAGACTGATCGGCGCCAAATCCCGCAACGTGTCGTAGGGCAGCTTCTTCATCATGCTGACGTTGGTCGCGTGGCCCACTGCGATCAGCAGCAGGGTGTGGCCGTCGGGTGCCGAACGCGCCGCGAGTTCGGTTCCGATGATGCTGTTGGCGCCGGGACGATTGTCGATGACGACTGTCTGGCCCAGTGCTTCGGCAAGCCGCTGCCCGAGAATTCTTCCCATGATGTCGGCGTTGCCGCCGGGCGCGTAGGGTACGATCAAGCGGATCGGGCGCGCAGGGTGGGTGTCGGCGGCGTTCGCGGCAAAGCAGGTTGTCGCGACGATGCCGGCGGCGATTAACAATTCAATCTTCGTCATTTACACCGGCCAGACGGGCTGATTAAAGCCGCGCGGCACTGCCGGCCGCGCCCAGCGCGCAGGCGTTTCCGACATCTGCACGACGGGCGCGAGATGCGTGAGGCGGCCGATCGGTGAATCGTGTTGCGTGAGCAACGACTGCAGTTCGTCGGCAGGAAGCTCCGCCGGAAGATTCGCGTAATCCGCGGGTTCGAGCAGCCCGTGCTGGCGGATAAAATGCCCCGCGCCCGCGAGAGAAGCCCGCACGAACCAGCTCCCGCCTTCGCGCACGCGGCGGCCGAGTGCAACCATCGCGCCAAACGCAAGCAGGTAGCCTGCGACGTAGTCCTGCGCGGATACCGGCAGAAATTCGGGACGCTCGTTATTCGGGCGGTAGGCCATGCCGTTTGCCGATTGCACGACCGTGTCATAGCCGCGCCGTTCGCGCCACGGACCTTCGTGGCCCCAGGCGCTCAGTGTTACGTAAACGATACCGGGGCGCTCCTCCGCCAGCGCTTCCGGCGAGAGCCCATGATGCGCGAGGGCGCCGGGGCGATATGACTGGGAGAACACGTCGCACGTGCGAATCAGCCCGCGCATCGTTTCTGCTTCAGCGGGGTTGCGCAGATCGATATGGGTGCACAGCTTACCGATGCCGGTATCGAAGTCCGTTATGCCCATATCCGCCAGATCCTCGCGCGTTACTCTGAGCACGTCCGCGCCGTGTTCGGCAAGCGTGCGCGCGCAGGTCGGCCCCGCCAGCACGCGCGTGAGATCGAGCACACGCACACCCGACAGCGGACGGTCGCCGTCGGGCAGCGGCCGCGGCGGCGCTTCGCCGATCTTGATGATCTCGAGCAGCGGCAGGCGTGCAACGGTTTGCATTTGCGGCAACGCGCGCCACTCCTCTTCGCTGCGCACGAAGCCGCAAGCGCCTCCCCCCGCAAAGATGGCTTCCTCTAGCTCGATCCCGTCCCATTTGGCGACGGCCGGCGTGACGGCGTCCCGCTTTGCCGGCACGCCAAGCACTGCGACGTTGCGGTCGCGCAGGTTGAAGAAGTTGCAGTGCAGATACATCCAGCGGCCGTCCCGCAACGGATAGAAGCCGGTGATCTTCCCGGGATCTTCCGCGGGTTTTTCGCCGTTGATTCTCAGATAACGTGAACTGCGCAGCGCAGCGGCCGCTGCGTGCCCGCTCACGCGCACTCGCTGTTGCCGGCCGGTCTTCAGTTTCCAGAGCTCCGCCGCCGCGAGACCGGTGGCCGCGATTACCGCCGCACCCGGCGGGACTATGTTGTAGCGCGTGGGAAAGACGGGACCACCGCCAACGATCTCGACCGGGTCGAGAGACGCTGCGGAAAGACCGGCCAACTCTACGAGCCTGGCCAAAGAGGAATTCGCTGCCCGTGGACCTGCGTCAACCGCCGTGTCAGCCATCCGATCTCCTGATTGATATGCGTACACGGGCCACGGCTTCCGCTTTTTCCCGATCGCGCTCGGCGCACAGCGCAGCCCATTCCAGGGTGTCGCGGGCGCGCGCCGCTTCGTAACCGTCGATCACCCGGCCGTCGACCTCTATCCACGTTTCACCAGTCCCGGCGAGTTGATGGTGTTGCTCCAGTACCCAGCGCGCATCGCGCACGTCGTCTTCGGTTGGAGTGAGGCCCACGTTATGCCCCTCGACCACCGCCGGGTTGAGCCCGCCGCCGCCGAGGTGAAACCCGCATTTGCGCGCGGCCTCAGCTTGGTGCAAAGCACGGTTCGGATCGCTGACGCTACCCGTGGTATTGGCCACAAAGGGCGCGCCCCGCACGCCCAGCCCCAGGGTTCGTGCCGCCAGTTCTGCCTCTCCTCTCGGGTAGACGAACTGATCGAAGTCGACGAACATCTCGACACCCAGGTCGCGCGACAGATCGTAGCCCCCGGTGGTCGCGCCAAATTCCCGTATGCGCGGACTGGCAGCCGCAATTTCGAAAATGTTGGCCACGCCGACAGCGGTCTCGATGCCGGGATCGATCTCGACCGTACCCGGCTCGATTCCCCGCTCGCGTTCGAGGCGCGTGATGATTTCGTCGAGAAGACGAACCTCGGAGGCGTGTTCGGTCTTGGGATACTTGATCCGCTTCAGGCCTGGCCAGACGGCGGCCTCCAGATCGGCCTGCACGGAGTCGTGATTGATGCGCGTGAATGCTTCGGCCCCGCCTTTGGAGACGCTCGGGATCGCGTCTTTGACGAGGCTTCGGGCAAAGGCCTTCAGATGCTGCGGGACGGAATCTTCGAGGTCGATCACGATAAAGTCGCAGCCGCGGCGCCACGCATGGTCAATAAACCGGGGCGTAACCACCGGCATGGTCAGTCCGGAACGGCGCACGGATGGTCGGGCCATTTCTGTCCTTCAGCCAAAAGCCCGATTGAGTGGCTCGATCTGGTTCGCGCGCAGGCACATCGCGCCCTTGAAACCAATGGCCCGCCCGCGCAGCGCCGCCTGGTAGGTGTTGTCCGGCGTCGCGAGCAGTCCGCGGTCCGGAGCGCGCCACCATGCCCCGATGGGGGTTACGCCAACGGACCCGGCGATGATGATGAGCCTCTGCATCAGGTACGGCATCAGATGAATTTCACTCGACGGTTCGGGGCGAAGATCCATGATCAGATCCGCCCGACCGAGCGTAAGGCCCGATACGCGCGGGCTCGCACGGCCGATTTCGCAGGCGGCATGATTGCCGCGAGCGGTTTCCACCGCAGCAACGATCTTCACGGTGCCGGGCAGCAGGCCGCGCACGTGCTCCAGTCGGCTCAATAATGCATCGACCTCCTCGATCTGGCGGGACGACTCGGCGCGCGACACCACGACGCCACTGAGTCCCGGCCAGACGCAGGCGTGCAAGTCGACATAATGGAAGTCAGGATCGATCTGCGCAAAAACCCCGGCGCCGCCTGCCTTGACGGTATGGATCGCTGCCTGGAAATTCTCCCTCGCTGCGTCCTTTTCCTTCTCCGCCACCAGCTCGACGAGATCGAGCACGATCGCATCGGCCCCCGACTGGGCCGCCTGCGCGACCAGTTCTGTGTTGGATATCGGCACCAGTAGCCAGGACCGGCGAATCGTTTCACTCATGTAAATCTGTTGGGGAGTGGCGCAGCGGCTCAGCCGTGCGGGGATGAATTGTATCAGGCACCGTACCGCCGCGCGTCCGCCGGTATCCCGGCGCCACGAACCGGATTTTTGTTGCGCCGCAGCGACGAAGCGGGCGTTTCACAACAAATCGGGCGGAATCATTTCAGGTCGATTTGATCCACGTCAAACCTCCGGCCTGATCCGTCTATAGCATGTCTGCCGTTGCGGGGATTATTCCTGTTTGTGTATCAGGTATTTTTTCCCTTTGAACAAAGGTTTTTCATGCCTACTACCATCAGAACCATCATCGAGGATCAGGAACCTCTCACCGCTCCGGCAAGAATGACGGTCAGCGAGGCGGCCCGCCTGATGAAACGGAGCAAATTCGGCGCCGTCATGGTGGTGGAAGACGGCAGGCTCGTCGGAATTTTTACCGAGCGAGATGCGCTTTTTCGGGTGGTCGCGGAGGGGCATGATGCACAGGTCATCCAGCTCGCCAGTGTCATGACGCGCGACCCTCAGACTATCCACCCCGACCGGCCGTTCGCAGATGCACTTCAACTCATGCATGCTAGCGGGTTTCGGCATGTGCCGGTCGTCGAGGATGGCCGGCCCATCGGTATGGTTTCCGCGCGGGACGCTCTCGGCGAAGAACTGGAAAATTTCATTTATGAGCTGGTTCGTCAGAAGCAGATCAAGGATGTTGCTTCCTGATCACCCGCTTAACCCGCCTCGGAGGAACTGCTGCATTGTCAACGCACTGTTCGGGCGCAACTGTCTCACTGCGCCCGATTTGGATGGCCGTGAAGGGCGCGTTTCCTGTCAACCGGTTTCTTGACCAAAGCGTTTAAACCCATGACCCGGGACGGGTTACGACTTTAACCACGGATAGGAGATCAAATGAAAACGACGTTGTTGGTGCTGGCCGCTGCGGGAAGCATGGTGATGGCAGGCGGAGTTGGCGCGGCGGACGCGGGCGCGGACCTCGCGAAGGCGAAAGGTTGCTTGAACTGCCACGCAGTTGCCGAAAAGAAAGTCGGGCCGGCTTACAAGGACGTTGCCGCCAAGTATAAAGGCAACAAGGACGCCGCAGCAACGCTGACCGCCAAGCTCAAGGACGGCAAGGGCCACATGAAGGTCGCGGCGACTGACGCGGAAATCAAAACCCTGGTTCAGTGGGCGCTGTCGGCTAAATAGCCAGCTGGCGCGTGACGAAAAAAGCTGGCTGCGGCCGGCTTTTTTTTGATCCCTGGTCCCTGGGTCGCCGCTGATGTCGGTGACTACGCCTGCGGTTCAGTGTGATTGTCCCGGAACCCGCTTGGCTTGAGACGGTTGAAAGTCATAACCCTTGCCGCGGGCATCGGTGACGCATTCCTCGTATTCCTTGTACGCCGTATGCGACTCCGCGATGACTTCCCGATGCACGGAAAGCTGCTGCCATTTCCACCGATGGTTGTGGTCCATGTAAAAACGCCAGATGAGATTCATGGCTGTCGTCAGGCAAGAATATCGTGGACCTGCTCCTGACGAATCCACTCGTATACGACGTCTTCCAGTTCCGGGCCGAGCGCATCACGGGCAGACACGATACCAGTCGGCTGGCCATTTTCCACCACCGGCACATGCCGAAAACCGTGCAAGTGCATGAGGTGGAGTGCATCCGCAAACGGTCGATCGGGATGGATGGTCTGGGGGTTGCGCGTCATCACAGCGGCGAGCCGGGTGATCTGCGCATCATGCCCCTCCGCGACGACCCGAAACAGCGCGTCACGCTCGGTGAAAATTCCGACAAGGCTGCCGTCTTCCACGACCATTACGGCGCCGATATTGCCCTGTTTCATCAGGCGGGCCGCCTCGGCGACAGTCATGGTCGCCGGAGCAGTGAGGAGCTCCTGGTCCTTGATGATCGTTCTGATGGTTCGGGGCATGTCGAACCTCCGGCCGCACGGCATAGAGTTCGTGAAATCATGCTACGCCCCCGGGAGGGTGCGGTCAAACAGAGGGGGCACCGTAACTGACGTTGCGGTTGGTGCCGGGAGGGGGAATCGAACCCCCACGATATCGCTACCGCCGGATTTTGAGTCCGGTGCGTCTACCAGTTCCGCCATCCCGGCCGAGCAACGCGAGTTGAACGGCGACGCGATAACGTTGTCCGTTCGAACTCGCGCGCCTAAAACGGCAGCATTGCTGTCCGATTTTAGGCGGAATTATCCCGCAATCGGCTATGCGCTACAACCGGCTGGCGCGGTTGTTGCATGCGCCGAAGAGGCGACAGGCGAGGCATATCCTCGTTGCACCCTTCACCTTTCACCGCCCACCGTTTACCATTCACGGCTCCTCATGTCCTCCGTGTCCGACCTTGAAGCTTGCGGATTTCGATTACGAACTGCCGCGGGAACTGATCGCGCAGGTTCCCGCCGCCGCGCGCAGCGCGAGCCGGCTGCTGCATCTTGACGGCAGGAGCGGCGAATTGCGCGACCGCCGGTTTTGCGATCTGCCGGAGCTGGTGAATGCGGGCGACGTACTGGTGATGAATGACACGCGCGTGATCAAGGCGCGGCTCATCGGGCGCAAGCAAAGCGGTGGCCGGGCCGAGGTAATGGTCGAACGCGTGCTTGGGCACGATGAGATCCTCGCCCAGATCGGCGTGAACAATCCGCCGCGCGCAGGCAGCCTCCTCATTCTCGCTGACGCCGTGAAAGCAACCGTGCTGGAACGCCGCGCCGAACTTTACCGGTTGCGCTTCGAGGAATGCAGCGACGTGTTCGCGCTGCTCGAGCGCCATGGCAGCGTGCCGCTGCCGCTGTACATCGCCCGCGATGCCGGGGAGCGCGACGCCGAACGCTATCAGACGATTTACGCGCGCGAGTGGGGCGCGGTCGCGGCGCCGACCGCGGGACTGCATTTCGACGATGCGCTGCTCGCAGCGCTGAAAGCGCGCGGCGTCGTGCTGGCGTGGCTGACGCTGCACGTCGGCGCCGGCACGTTTCAGCCGGTGCGCTCCGAAAACCTGGACGAGCACCGGATGCACAGCGAATGGTACTCATTGCCGCAGGCTACCGTCGATGCGGTCAATGCCGCGCGCGACGCGGGCCGCAGCGTGATCGCGGTTGGCACCACGAGTTTGCGTGCGCTCGAATCGGCGGCGGCCGCGGACGGGTTGCATGCCGGCAGCGCCGAGACAAGGCTGTTCATCGTGCCGGGCTACCGGTTTCGCGTGGTCGACCGCCTGATCACCAACTTCCACCTGCCGCGCTCGACGCTGCTGATGCTGGTCAGCGCGTTCGCCGGCATGGATAATATCCGCCGCGCCTACCGCCACGCGGTCGAGAGCCGCTATCGCTTCTTCAGCTACGGCGATGCGATGCTGATTGAAAAGCAAGGTTAACCGCCGATAAACGCCGATAAACGCAGATGAAATCAAGAACTGGAGATAATGAACGCACCGGAAACTTCGACGTTTCCTGGACGTTGCCCTGTGCAGGTCATGATTTTGCGTCTTTGATCGGCGTTCATCGGCGTTCATCGGCGGTTTCATGGATGTAGAAACATGAACGAACCAAGACCTGAAACGCGCGATCGTTACCCCCATTTCCTCGCGATCACCACGCGCTGGATGGACAACGACGTCTACTGCCACGTCAACAACGTCGTCTATTACTCGTGGTTCGACACCGCGGTCAACGAATACATGTTGCGCGAAGGCGTGCTGAGCATGGACGAAGGGCCGATCTGCCTCGTGGTCGAGACGGGCTGCCGGTATTTCGGCGCGATCTCGTTTCCGGACACCGTCCATTGCGGCTTGCGCGTCGCGCATCTCGGCACCTCCAGCGTGCGCTTCGAGATCGGCATCTTCCGCAACGATGAACCCGCCGCCGCGGCGCAGGGGCACTTCATCCACGTGTGCTGCGACCGCACGACCCACCGCCCGATCGCGATGCCGGACGAGATGCGCCGCGCGCTGGAAAAGCTGCGCGTCTAAAACAACTCGTTCATGCGAGCGCATGGGGGGAGCCGCGATTCATGGCGGATCAGTTCGCCCGCGCTGCCGGTGCGGCAAACGGCGAGCAGCGGGTACCCAAGTCTGCGAACAGAGTCAACCCACGACTCAGTCCGCAGACTTACCCGCAGAGCGCGCCGCCGCACAAGTCGTGACAGACAAACTGATCCGCCAACCCGCTGCGTACGCCGCAGGATGAAACGTACGCATTTTATTGATATTGCGTACGCAGCGGGACCGGGCTAGAATAACCGCTACTGTTATTAGGGATCCTACTCATGGCTATCACGGCAACCAAGCTCAGGTCCGACCTTTACCGCGTGATCGACGACGTGATCAGGAAGGGCGTGCCGGTCGAAGTCGAGCTCCGCGGCAAGAAAGTGCGCATCGTGCCCGCGGAACCGCGCGACAAGCTCGCCAATCTGGTCAAAAGGCCCGGGGTCATCGTGGGCGATGCCGGCCGTTTGGCGCAGATCAAAACCTTCGACGAGGCGAAGTGGCGCAAGAAATGGGGTAAGCGTCTCAAATGAGCGCCTATCTGGACACGCATGTCACCCTCTGGCTCTATTCCGGCCAAACCGAACGCCTGAGCAAGCGCGCGACAAACCTGATCAACCGGGAGCGAGTCGGTGTCAGTCCGGTCGTCCTGCTGGAATTGCAATACCTCCGGGAAATCGGGCGCGTCACAGTGGTGCCGCGGGCCATCATCATGGATCTGAAGCAGCGCTTGGGTCTTGCGGTCGAGGATCGTTCGCTGGAGATGGTTATGGAACGCGCTCTCGGAATCGCTTGGACCCGGGACGTCTTCGACCGTCTGATCGTGGCGCAAGCGACGCTCGACGACGCCGAGTTGGTCACATCCGACCGGCTGATTCGAAAGCATTATCCGAAGGCCGTCTGGTGACAACGATGACCAACCGGCTCTACTACGGCGGTGACACCCTCTGCGTTGGTTGTTGATGTTCATCTGCGTTTATCGGCGTTCATCTGCGGCTAGCTTCTGATGCAGTTCTCAATTACTGCCACCGACGGTGCGGCGCGCGCGGGACGCATTACACTCGCGCACGGCACGGTCGACACGCCGGCGTTCATGCCGGTCGGGACTTACGGCACGGTGAAGGCGATGAGTCCGGCCGAGTTGCGGGAGATCGGCGCGCAGATCGTGCTCGGCAATACGTTTCATCTGTGGCTGCGCCCGGGGCTCGAGGTGATCGCGGCGCATGGCGGGCTGCACCGCTTCATGGGCTGGGACGGCCCGCTCCTCACCGATTCCGGCGGCTTCCAGGTGTTCAGCCTCGGGGTGTTGCGCAAAATCAGCGAAGAGGGCGTCAAATTCCAGTCGCCGGTCAATGGCGATGCGTGTTTTCTCACGCCCGAGGAATCGATGCGCATCCAGCGCGTGCTGAACAGCGACATCGTGATGGTGTTCGACGAGTGCACGCCGTATCCGGCCGATCCTGACGAGGCCCGAGCCTCGATGGAACTCTCGCTGCGCTGGGCCGAGCGCAGCAGGCGCGCGCACGAAGGCAACAGCAACGCGCTGTTCGGCATCGTGCAGGGCGGCATGCACGAAGACCTGCGCGACCGGTCGCTCGCCGGGCTGACTGAGATCGGTTTCGACGGCTACGCGATCGGCGGCCTTTCGGTCGGCGAACCAAAGCGCGACATGCGTCGCATCCTCGGCTACACCGCGCCACAACTGCCCGCCGACAAGCCGCGCTACCTGATGGGCGTCGGCACGCCGGAGGACATCGTCGCGGCGGTCGCATCCGGCGTCGATATGTTCGACTGCGTGCTGCCGACGCGCAACGCCCGCAATGGCTGGATTTTCACGCGCCACGGCACGCTCAAGCTCAGGAACGCGCAGTACCGCGAGGACGTGGGGCCGCTCGATGCGGCGTGCGGCTGTTATACGTGCCGCAACTTCAGCCGCGCCTACCTGCATCACTTGCAGAAAGTGAACGAAATCCTCGGCGCGCGGCTCAATACCTGGCACAACCTCCATTACTTCCTCGAGCTGATGCGCGGCCTGCGCGAGGCGATCGCGCAGCGGCGGCTTGCTGATTTCGTTGCCGAATTTAGGCGGTTGCGGGCGGCAACGTGATAAAATACGCTACTTTTCGCGAGGGGAACATCGCGAATGTTCTGTAAACCCCCGTTTCAGGAGATAAAACCGTGTTGATCAACGAAGCCTGGGCCCAGTCCGCGCCGGCGTTGGGCGCTGATATCTGGTCGATGCTGCCCATCATCCTGATGTTCGTGGTGCTGTATTTCCTCATGATCCGGCCGCAGATGAAACGCGCCAAGGAACACAAGACGATGATCGAAGCGCTGCAGAAAGGCGACGAAGTGGTTGCCGCCGGCGGGCTGCTCGGCAGGATCAGCAAGATCAGCGACGGCTACATCACGCTGCAGATTGCCGCGAACGTCGAAGTCCAGGTGCAGCGCCCGGCGGTGCAGCTGCTGCTGCCCAAGGGCAGCATCAAGTCAATCGAGTGAAAGTGTGAAGAAGTTGAAATGAACCGCTACCCCCTCTGGAGATACCTGGTCATCGGTTTCACGCTGGTAATCAGCGTGCTTTATACCCTGCCGAATTTTTTTGGCGAGGTGCCAGCCGTGCAAATTTCTTCGCTCAAGGCCACCGCCAGAGTCGATACCCCGCTCATGGAGAGGGTCGAGAAAATCCTCAAGACGAATTCGATCCAGCTCGACGGCATGTTCACGGATCCCAACAGCATCAAGGTCAGGTTCAGGGATACCGACACCCAGCTCAAAGCCAAAGACGTTCTGGACCAGGCGCTCAACCCCGATCGCGAGAGCCCGTCGTTCATTCTGGCGCTGAACCTGATCTCGGATTCTCCCGGATGGTTTACGGCGATCAACGCGCTGCCGATGTACCTGGGCCTCGATCTGCGCGGCGGCATCCATTTCCTGCTGCAGGTCGACCTCAAGGCCGCGCTCAGCAAGCGGCTCGACGGGCAGGTCGCGTATATTCGTAACGCGTTACGCGAGAAGAAAATTCCCTATACCGGCATTGCGCGCGAGGGGCAGGCCATCGGCGTTAAATTCCGCGATGCCGACACGCGCGACAAGGCGCAGCGCGAAATCGAGCGCGTCGCGCCCGATTTTGCGTTGAGGACGGCGGACGAAGCGGGCGAGTTCCGCATTGTCGCGACCCTCACGCCGCAGGCGCAGACCGAAACCCAGAAGTCGGCCATCGAGCAGAACATCACGACGCTCAGGAACCGCGTCAACGAACTCGGCGTTGCCGAGCCGATCATCCAGCAGCAGGGCGCCGACCGCATCGTGGTGCAATTGCCCGGCGTGCAGGACACCGCGCGCGCCAAGGACATCCTCGGCCGCACCGCGAGTCTCGAGATCCGTATGGTCGAGGCGCATGCCAGCGATTCCGCGGCGCGCGATTACGACCCGGCGAAGATCGAAGCTGCGGTCAAGGGCAATATCCCGTTCGGGACTGAGTTGTTTTACGAGCGCCGCGGGCCCGTCGCGGAGCCGCTGCTGGTGTCCAAGCAGGTCGTCATCACCGGCGAGCGCCTCACCAAAGCGGCGCCGACCTTCGACCAGCGGGACCAGAGGCCGGTGGTCGCGGTCGAGCTCGACGGCCAGGGTGCGCGCCTCATGCGGGACGCCACGCGCGATTCGGTCAAGCGCCGCATGGCGGTGCTGTTGATCGAGAAAGGCAAGCCCGAGGTCATCACGGCGCCGACTATCCAGGACGTGCTGGGAGGCAGTTTCCAGATCACCGGCAGCAAATCCCCGCGCGAGGCCAGCGATCTCGCGCTGCTGCTGCGCGCCGGAGCGCTCGCGGCGCCGATGGATATCATCGAGGAGCGCACCGTCGGCCCCAGCCTCGGCGCCGAAAACATCAAAATCGGCTTCCATTCGACCTGGATCGGTTTTGCCGCCGTCACGGTATTCATGGTTGCCTATTACGTGATGTTCGGCTTGATCTCGATCATCGCGCTTGCGGTAAACGTTTTGTTCCTGATCGCGCTGCTGTCCATGCTGCAGGCAACGCTCACTTTGCCGGGCGTGGCCGGCATCGCGCTTACCCTCGGCATGGCGATCGACGCCAACGTGCTGATCAACGAGCGCATCCGCGAGGAGCTCAGGAACGGCAACACGCCCCAGGCGGCGATTTACGCCGGTTACGAACGCGCATGGGGCACCATCATCGATTCCAATCTCACGACGCTGATCGCCGGCGTCATGCTGTTCCTGCTGGGCTCGGGCCCGGTGAAAGGCTTTGCGGTAGTGCTGTGCCTCGGCATCCTGACTTCTACTTTCAGCGCGGTGACGGTCTCGCGCAGCATCGTCAACCTTTACTATGGCCGCCGCCGCAAGCTCGAGAGCCTCTCGATCGGACAGATCTGGAAGCCGGGAGCCGAAAAGCACGAAGACGCGAAGAAGTGAGCGAAACATGGTGAGCCGGGTTCTCACGAATCACCAATCACCAATCACGAGTCACGGAATCTAATATGGAATTCTTCAGAATAAAACGCGACATTCCGTTCATGCGCTATGCGTTGATCTTCAACGTGATCTCGCTCGTCACGTTCCTGATCGCGGTGGTGTCGCTCGCGACCAAGGGCCTGAACTTCGGTGTCGATTTCACCGGAGGCACGGTGATGGAGGTGAGCTACGCGCAGCCGCCGGACGTGGACAAGATCCGCGAGTCGATGACGAAGCTCGGTTTTGCCGACGCTGCGGTGCAGAACTTCGGCACCTCGCGCGACGTGCTGATCCGGCTGCCGGTCAAGCAGGGGCTTACCAGCGCCCAGCTCTCCGAGCAGGTCATGACGGCGCTGCGCAAGGACAGCGACAGCGTGCAGATGCGCCGTGTCGAGTTCGTCGGCCCGCAGGTCGGCAGCGAGCTGATTGAAAACGGCGCGCTGGCGCTCTTGTTCGTCTCGCTCGGCATCGTGGCCTACCTCGCGCTCAGGTTCGAGTGGAAGTTCGGCGTCGCGGCGATCATCGCCAACCTGCACGACGTGATCATCATACTCGGCTTCTTCTCGCTCTTTCAGTGGGATTTCTCGCTGACCGTGCTCGCCGCGGTACTGGCGATACTCGGTTATTCGGTCAACGAGTCGGTGGTCGTGTTCGACCGGATCCGTGAAAACTTCCGCAAGATGCGCAAGGCCAGCGTTACCACCATCATCGACAACGCGATCACGCGCACCACGTCGCGCACCATCATCACCCACGGCTGCACGCAGCTGATGGTGACCTCGATGCTGTTCTTCGGCGGCGAAACGCTGTATTACTTCGCGCTCGCGCTCACCATCGGCATTCTGTTCGGCATCTACTCGTCGGTGCTGGTCGCAAGCCCGATCGTGATGTGGCTGCGCGTCTCGCGCGAAGACCTGGTCAAGCCCGAGAAGAAAACCGAAATCGGCGCGGCCATCTGACGGTGGAATTACTCGCGCAGTTCATCGACATCGTCCTGCACCTCGACCGGCACCTGACGTGGCTGGTCGACAACTACGGGGTCTGGGTCTACCTGTTCCTGTTCCTGATCATCTTCTGCGAGACCGGCCTGGTGGTGACGCCGTTTTTGCCGGGCGACTCGCTGTTATTCGTCGCCGGCACGCTGGCCGCCGTGGGCGCCATGTACGTGCATGGCCTGTTTGCGCTGCTGGTATTGGCTGCGTTCAGCGGCGACAACAC
>ERZ1292640.1397-Hain-H43-02um-R1-1397-length-19954-cov-8_pt1 | contig 18358 bp, 17 predicted proteins | sample MGYA00564404_ERZ1292640 | MGnify/ENA primary metagenome ERZ1292640 (study PRJEB36523, sample SAMEA6512636) | groundwater metagenome | collected 2019-01-08 | study: AquaDiva: Metagenomics assemblies of 32 groundwater samples
AGACGTTGGGATTTCAGACGCCAGCGGCTATATTGGAGGCAGGTGTTGCTCTCACTGGTTGAACCTGCCGCTGCCGGCTTAAAAGACACCGAGTTAGGTGTTCTGTAAAACCAGTAGCAGCCTACTGCCTTACTTCTGCTTCGACACAATCTGATCCTTGATCTTATCGTAGGTCGCCGGCGGGATGATCTTCTTCTGCACCAACTCGTCTTTTCGCTTATAGGGACGGCCCTTGATGATCTTCTCGGAATAGGCCTCCCCGATTCCTGGCAGGACTCTCAGTTGGTCTACCGTGGCGGTGTTGAGATCGAGGGGTTCGGCCTTATCAGCGGCCTGGGCCAGCGTGGCATTGGTCACGGTAACAGGCAGCAGCGGGAGCGCAAGCAGGAGCAAGCTTCCCAATCCGACGCGAAGAGTCCATCTCACGATCGCTGGTAACATAGAATCAGCCTCCTTGTGTGATGTGATTGAGTGATCCGGCCTCATGGAAGAAAACAGAAGAGAGGGAGACGATTCATGCGAGAAAAGGCCGACCCCTTTTACCTGGTTCACTATGCCGAAGGGGAAAAGCATTCAGACGGAGAAAGAATCGTCACGCTGGTGGTTGCTCGCGTAAGCGCCACATACCAGTCCTTCCGGCTCATATTGTTCGCATGAATAATCACGGCATGATCGAATTCAAGCCCCTTCACGAGAAGCGTACTGCCGATGCTGCGCTTCCCAATCCAGCGCCCACTATGACGGGTGCGGTTTTGAACGTCCCATATTACATCCGAAAGTTCATCGTGCTGCCGTGTAGCATTGATTCGCAATGCTGAGCACATAGAAAAAAACAATTCCCTGCGAAATAGATGGGTGGTTTTCTTGCCATTGAAACCTTGCATCAATTCAAGCACAGCATTCTCAGCAGTGCCTTCGACAACAGCAATGCCGACTCTGATCAGATCGCCAAACTTAGCAGTTCCGCACTTTCCACCAGACGCATGAGACTTCACCGCTTTAAGAAAATCAGTTTTTTCAGCGCCGACCATACAAGCACAGATGAAATCCAGAGCCTTTTCAAGACGTGGGAATCCTTTAGCAGCATCGATCTTCGTCGCAAACTCATACAGATGCTTACTGCCAAAAGGTTCAATGTTGGAAAAACCCGCCTTGGCAAGCTTTTGGGCAAGAGAGGTCCGCGCATTGATGTTAGCAGGGTCAGCGATCACGATAAGTGGTGCATCGTTTGCCATGCCCATTACGTTTATGCAGGTTCTTACAATTGTGGTTTGCCGAATTGTAGGATCGCTAGAAAGACCTTCCCACTTCACACATTCTGGACGACTCGTCAAATCGATGTTACCACCCTGCTCAAGAGTGAGGCGTATACCGGCTAGCCAGTTGGCCAACTCTGTATTCCCTGCATTCGACCACCGCCATGGCGTGGTCAATTCTCCTGCCTTGCCAAAGATCGGAAACACATCAGCGTCCCAATCGACCGGTTTCTGACCGTTGAAGTCAAAAATAGCCTGAAGTGGGTCACCGAATACGCATATCGGAAGATAACCGGCTATCGCTTTGATGACTTGATGCTGAAGGCCAGAGCAGTCCTGGTACTCATCGACGAAGACACCCGAATAGGATGACATCAATACGCCCTTGACCGCGTCGCTCCGGATGAGCCTAGCAGTCGCTTCATAGACAGCATTCCATTCTTCATTGGATCGCGGGCTTGAGTATGTAAGGCTGGACCGCCATGGGAAGGACGCCGCATAGCGGAGACACCAGCCAGCAATTGTGTCGATGCGGAACTTTTCGCTCGGAACCTTGTGTATCTTAAGTCGTGTTCGAAGTGCGTCCACGCCCGCATGCGTATGGGTTAGAATTAGCCTACGGCCTTCAGCAATCTGAGTCGCCCTCGCAATCTGCTCGGTTTTTCCGCAGCCTGCCGCCGCGACCACGCTTCCACATTTTAAAGAAGCGACAAGCTGGGCAATGTCCGCGTCCGGATTCGTCACGCATCAACCCACAGTCTCAAACTGGTAATTGTTTTCGCTAGGGGCTTGTTAGGAATTTTATCGAGACATGGCGCAACACTCTCGCCAAGCCACTCCCCTCTGGTGATATCTTTGAACCAGGGTCTATTATCATTCTTGGATGCCATCCCGAGAGTACGACGAAAATCATCGGTGTCGAGGCTGTTGGAGAGAACAAGGTCAGAGATCTCGGAAAGCAACTTTTTCTTGCACGCATTATTGATATGGGCTCTGACGCTGTCAGATCCCACATGGTCTTCCGCAAGCTTTACGAGTGCAACGGCCGTCGCCCACGGTACATCCAGGAATATTCTCTCCTCGGTCGAGCAGTTGTCCGGCCATTCGAAAATAATTCCACCTTTCACTTTGACAGAGTCAATCTGGTCTGCAGGGAACGCTTTGTCTGTATCGAGCAGGAGGGCGACCTCATAACCAAGATCGAGTAGATTCTCGGCAATATTCAGTGCGCCTGGATTGCCTCCGCCATTAATGGCAATCACCCCCCGTAGGGCGAACGAATCATTTCCCTTCTGGCTCCACCAAGCATCAAGGCCGCGCAGCAGTCCGAGTTCGGTTCGTCCCTCGCCAACGAGGATCCTTCGCGCAAGAAACGCATCAGGTGAGCGGCGCAGGTGGCGCTGGGCGGAATCAAGATCCTTTGCTGTTCCTGCGACGGACCGAACCTCAGTGACACCAGCGCTAGAACGAACAGTGAATATATCGTTGGCAGTAAGTTCATGGATGACGACCGGGGAATGGGTTGTCATAAATATTTGTGACGGTGGGACCGTACTCTCATCAATATCGAGAGACTTTAGGTGCGTCAGCAGTCTTGCAATGCGGTGCGGTTCAAGCCCATGTTCAACTTCATCTATGAGCGCAATATGCGAACCGCCAGCATCGTGCTGCATCGCTGAGACAATCAGTCTGGATGAGCCAGTTCCCAGTCGCCTCAGTGGCAGCTTTCCGTCATGGAGAGAGATACCCCCAGCCGTAATACTGACACCCTGAACATCGAGCTCAGCCGCATATTTTTCACGAATGGGTACGGAGAATTTTCTCCCAAGCTGTTCTATCCGCGAGACGATTACTTCAAAAATATTCTGATTGCTCTTGCGGAATGTCTCGCGTGCCGCCCTGCTCGCCTCCGCCAATTGAAGATTAACACTGTCGGGCCCTTCTCCAATGCGCGTGAGAACCGACTGACGGCCCCAGCCCAAATGCCGCTCAGCATACGCTCCGAGTCGGGTTGTCGCCATCTGCTTTGCATCTTTGTAGCGAATCGTTGGTGGATCACCACCCTCTTTCTCGATACGGTCATTGAAGATCGACCAGCGCGCTTCAAGCGACTTGTCGATCGTGACACGGACGGATAACGCGTCTTCCAGATTTCCATTTGGCTCATCTTCGACCTTAGAGTCCTGCGCGTTCCATCCGCGAAGATGCATTCCATAGCGATCATCAGACCTGAGCTCAGTGGGTAAACTGGCTAGTGTTACCGTAATACAGATGGGCTTCTCGACCTCGAGATTGAAGAAATCGGAGTCGTCTGCGAGCGTGTATGACCTGGGGTTTAGCGCAAGCTCAATCGCATCGAGGATCGTGGTCTTAGTAGAGTCACCAGGACCAATAAGACAATTCACATGCGCTGTCGGAGCCCAATCAAGCTTCTTTATTCCCCTATAATTTTGGATTTCAATAAAAACAATTCGCATGTGACCTATCCTCCAGTAAGCGCAACATTATGCTGAAGCGCCTCAGCAAGGACGGCTTCGAGGAGGAGGCGGCTTTCGGTATGGGTGGTAGTGAGCTGTTCCCAGCTTGTTCCAGAAGCCATCAGATCATCTACTTTGGCGACAATACGATGTTGTTGATCGAGAGGCCGGCGAAGAATAAGGCCTGGAACCATTCGCTTTAGGATGGCTCGGGTGGTTGCAGCGCTCATCATGAAGCCATGCACCTTAAGTCTATACCCATACCTGACCCCGATTCCTTCTAGGAACGATTGCGAGCCTGAAAGGAATACTGCGGATGCGCGATCTCACAATGTGTGAGATACAAACCCTGATCGCCCAGAGCCGAACGGGCCACATTGATCACATGGCGATGGTGCGTAAAGACCATGAGCTATCCACCTCGGCAAATCGGGCCAGCACTCACCGGATGTTGGCAGTGCGGTCATCGTCGGAAGTGATGAGTGCGTCATCGAGCACCAGCGGCATCTAGGGATGAGAGGAACGCCGCAAGGCCAAGCACAACACTACCCCGTCTCATTGAATTGTATAAATCCATGGGTGCGCCACCTCCGGCCTTGGACCAATGACTCAAATGGTATCCCTCCATCGAGTACTAAATGATCAGCGTGATCGGTGACTATGATCTGGGGCTCAATACCACTCGCCTTAAGTGTTTCCTGACAGAATCTGACCAGCTCTGAATATAGGTTCGTTACAGCCCTCACGTCCTCGTCAACAGGCCTGGTTCGTGACTCTCCTTCTAGTTGCGCCAATTTCCCTGGATCGAAATTCGCATCATGATCAATCACACTAGGGAAGTAAACTTGGCTAGGCTGGTCCAAGAAGAGAATAGAGGGAATGCTGCATAAATCTCCGAGCGTGCAGAAATACCGATGAAGAGCTAGAAACAGGGTCAAATGGCAGTAAAGCCAATTTGCTCCACTGCCCATCGATCTAAGGAACACCTTTCGTTCCTGTGACTCATGCCATAGATCGAATGTCTCAAGTGAGAATCTAAGATTGATAGGACGATATGAATCCTCAAATTCGAAACGGCTGCCAATCTCCTCCATTACAGATCGGAGGTACTCTTCTGCTTCCCCTAATTTAGACTCGATGTTGTAGTGCTCTCGGAGAAAGCGCTTCAAAGACTCGATCTCTTGCTTTAGCTCAGCAAGCTTCTCAATGAGCTGACTACCTTTCCGGTCAAGCAAATTTTCGAGCAGCGCCTCGACCCGCCATTTCGCCTTGAGCGTTAGTTCCGTCTGACTTTTATAATTAGCTAGATCACGTATCTGCGCTTCTAAAACCAAGATCATGTCGTCCAGGGCTTGGATAGCTTGCCGATTTTGCTCAATTTCCGCCACCAGCCGTTTCTCATCTTCCTCGAATGATTCAAGTAAGTAGGGTGAGCGCCTCAATTCCTCATTTAACCAGCCAATCGCATCTTGCAGTCGGTTGGCCTCGGCTTCTACTGCGTGATGCGGACTACTGCAAAAAGGACATTCGGAAACCCGCATTTCTGCCTCTGTTGGTACCGACACAGCCGCCACGTCACTCGTATACCGCTTTGCAAACTCGATAGAAGACTTGATTGACAAAAGTTTGTGCTGCCGCTTCCGTAGCTCTCCAACCAGCCTCGCCTTTTCACGTTCATGTTCATCTCTTTGCCTTGCGTTTTCATCCGACAGTGGGAAAGAGATCACATGTGTTGATTTCAGTAACTCCAATACTCGCATGGGATTCTGCAACGCTTCATCAATACTCCCAATCGCAAGGGTCGCGCCGCTAATTGCCGAATACTCCCGAAGGGATACTTCGAGATCCTCCCGAGCCTTCCTTTTCACTTCAGCTGCCTTTGGAATCTGTTGCTCGATCTGGCGCGCCTCGCCTTTAAGGCTATTTAACTCTTGAGACTTCAGGAAATAAGCTTGATCGGCAAAACCTGCAAAAATCTTGAAGTGTTCAATTGTCTGCTCTCGCTTTTCTTTCTCATCAAAGCGATAAAATATTGCATGTTTATTGGCTACCAAGTTTTGATGCTGCAGCATAAATGAGGCGAAGCTCCGAATGGACGGCGTCGGGCTCTTCCTGTTCCCTCGAAACTTCCTCTCTTCCACGCTTTCATCAACATCAGTTATTACCAGCCCAAAATAGCGCCCTAACTCCTTTTTGAAATCAGCAAGCGGAATAAAGTACCCATTAGTGAAGTAGGAGATCCGAAACACATTTTTATCAGCGGCTATGGCGTCATCTGCTTCTTCCTTGATAAAGGCGACAACGCTATCACGTTGGCGCGCCAAGACCAGGTTAGTGTCTTTTACTCGAATGACGACAAAGTATATGGAACTATTCCTTGTGATCACTCCTTCCGGTACTGTGAAATCTGAACTGCCGAAGCAGTAATCGAAGATCTCGATCATGGCACTTTTCCCGGTCGACGATTTTCCGGTGATCACATTGACTCCAGGCGTGAACGAGACGGCATGAACAGAGTCTGCATGATCAACGATACCAATATGCCGAATATAGGCTCTCATAGTGCTTTGACTCCGAGAGATCGGTAAATAGCTGATATTTCATATGGGGCTATTAGGGCACCCAATTTAGTTGCCGCTCTTGCCGAAGTTCCCGGACACAACGACGCATCAAGCTTGGGGGTGATGACCAGGATAGAAAGATCTTCCTCGATGGCAATCGAGCCTGAATCAATTGCGTGTTGAATACACAAGTTAGTTAACGTCTTGTATTCTTCCACCCGGCCACAAAGTCCATAGAATCGTTCGCGCTTCTTGTTCATAGTTCGGATTGAACTGCTAACCTTGGCACCGGCAAGAAACGATCTGGAGGGTGGATACAAAACCAAAGGGAGAACCAAATAAGACAAGAGGATATTCTTCGGCTTCTTTGGCAGCGATGCATAAAAGAATTCAAATAATGGGGCCAAAATGAACGGGTTGTTGTGAATAACCGCATAGCTGCCGATAGCGTTGCTCATTTCGGCTCAAGCCTCCACTTAATGCCCTTCGAAAGATCGTCTGTGTGCATGTGAATCACTCCGTTCTTGAAACTGAGTGGCGGAGTTTCAAAGCTTGGGAAGCTGGGCGGCTGTTCCCCCATTACCTCGTCATAGAAGTTCTGAGAATCTTTGATAACATCGGTTACTTTTCGTGATGCTTGTCGATAACGCGGGTTGTATTGATCTAATACGTTCTTCGCAAATACTTCATAGTAATTGCCGGGAACCTCATAGGCTCCAAGATCATCAAAAACCGTCCTGCTGGCATATAGGTAGTCATCAATTGCCCCAGAAACCACTTCCTTGTACTCAATATCGATGATCTTCTTGACGAATAGTTTATCTGCATGATCCTCCGGTACTATTGCGGGTGAGGACAGTTGGTTGGTCTTCATGTACTTGCACGGAAACTGCTTTGTGCCCTTACAATATTTGGAGGTAAGTTCTTGCACTTTCGCCACAAAATCACCGTATGAGATCTCCCAAGAGTTTCGTATGACCGTTTTAGGGCAGATGATGAAACCAAGCAGCGCATTGAGGAAATCATCTTGTTTGGCGCAAAGTATCCCTTTCGCGTGTTTCTCCTTGATCTGGATATAGAGACTACTTATGTCTGGACTCCCATGAGCAATGACAAAACGTTGAACAACACTCTGAAGTTTATTATTTCGAGTCGGCTCTAAAACCCATCGCTGGTTGCTTAGCGCTTCCGGAATCTTGTGGGCGGCCTTATCCCTTGACGTCTCGCGTTTTTTCTCGCGAAGTTCCGCGTGATTATGGATGGTGTGTAGAATGGCAATGCGACCATCTGTGTCTTTCGAGTTCCAGTCCTTCAATAATGATTGATCCCCTAATTCTTGAGTCGTACAGAGGAGCAAGGCAGCATATCCGGTCTCGTCAAAATCATCTCGCATCCAATTCTTCAGAGTGGTCCAGAAGTTAAGATGATTGTCTGTTAGTGGCTCTCCGTAATGCTTGATTTCCAATTGTTGAGACTCGCTCACCGTTACATCGCCATAACGCTCGATGATGATTTTCTGTCCGGAAATCATCCCAAAGCACTTTTCGACCGCGACGTAGAGTTGGTAGAGGGTACCCTTAACTGAAGCGCTTGCGTCATTGGAAAGCTTGCTCTCAGTCATAGTAATCCTGTACCGAGCACAGTAGAAGCGTCAGATATGTCATGCCATCCTGTCGTTTCACCTGCGGCACCTGCAAGCACTTCGTGTAACACGGCTTCGAGAAGGCGGCGGCTTTCGGTTTGGGTGATGGTGAGCTGAGCTTCCAGCCGGTCGCACAGAGCTATCAGTTCATCCACCCTAGCGACGATGCGGTGTTGCTCAGGGAGTGGAGGAAGAGGGAGCGGCATGGTTGCAACTGATTTCGTATTGAAATGTGTGAGTGCAACCCCGACAGTACCGGCCTCAATATGGGTTGACGCTAGCGAATTGAGGTAGAAGCAGAGGTAGGCAGGATGCACGGCGATAGGACGTTTCACCACAACTAGATCCGAACAGTTTGCTTTCAATAGCGATGGTGGAATGACGCATGCCGTGCCAACATTTCCAGAGCGAACTACTACCACATCCCCAGGGGCCAGCGCAGACTTTGAAATGGCTTGGTGGAATTTCGGCGAAATACTGATTAGCCCATCTTCTCGAAATCGATTGGCACGCACATTCTGGCTCCGAAGGAATGGAATCCCATCTTGGACGTATTGGTCTTTCATCGGACCAACATATCCGACGGTCACACGCTCAACCGTGTTGGCGATTCGCGTCCAAACCCAACCTTTGGGTATGACAAAGGCCTCATCTACCGGCTTTGCAATGTCACCTATCCAATCACGGCCCGTTTTTGCGTTGCCAGCTTTCGTCTTTTGAACTGCAACCCTTTCCAATAGTTCGAAGGCGGGTTCGTCGTTGTGGTCTTGGTGGACGAGTTGGCCGCGGATGGCCAGGTTAAGGATGGTCTGGCGGAGTTGCTGGATGTGTTCGAGGCGCGTGGTGAGACAAGGGAGCCGGTTGAAGTAGAATCGGGCGTGCTCGCGGAAGGCTGACGTGTCTTCGGCGGGCTGGTTTAGGCGTTGCAGGGACGCCAACGCCAACCGATCACGCCGACTCTCACGTTCTGTTTGCGCTGCTTCCAATCGATCACACAGCGTCATCAATTCATCTACTCTTTGTTGGATTCTTCTTGAGACAAGGGGCACCGGAACCTCAGCGATCTTGCCGATAGTCAGGCTCACGTTGGCTGTGCCAATCATGCGCATGACTAGCAAGTCTTCTTTGAACGCGGCGAGGTATTCGTATAAAAACCGTGCCGAGAGAATTTCTTCGGAGATGGGGAAGACGGCGCATAGGATATTTCCGAGAGCAAACTTTCCCTCCTGATAATGCAGCCGATTGATGCTGGCCTTGCCGTGACCAGCCGAAGAAACCATGGGCACTATCGCTGCAGTTCCATCAAAGTCAAAGTGGTCGCATGAAGACCGGGCCTCGGCCGTAACCACTAGTGGGAACGGGCCGGGAGCAGCGCTTTGAATTCCAGTCAGACCCTTCGCCAGCGTCGCTAAATTACCAAGCCTTTCAAAGTGGCAGGCGTTCGAGATTTCGAATGGGAGCTCTTCATAAGATACAGAAGGTAGCTCTTCTTGGGGTTTGAGCTTGCCCATTTTTATCAGCCGTACACGCTCTGCTTTTAGACGTTCCCTCATGAGGGTAAAGGACTCTTCATCATCGGAGGCATCGAGCTTGCCACTAATTGCAAGCGCGACGACCAGTCTCCTTAAGTGCGGCACATTCTCCGATGAGTCCGCAACGTGGGCCAGGCTCTCGATTAGATCAGCGTTCATCGCAACAGGGCCTTCTCCAGAATGGCCTTGAGTTGATCGCGTAGCGAGGAAGTTTCCTTTTCTGCCGCGTCGAGTTTTTGCAGCAGTTCTTCAGGATCCCCGTGGTCATCGGCGACGGTGTGTGGGTTCTTGAAGTCCAGGTTATAGCCACGAGCTTTCACTTCATCAGCGGTCACCTTCCAGGCAAGTTCAGATTCCTTGCGGCCTTTGCGCTTCGCTCCACCCCACCAGTCGGTGCAGGGCTTCAGATACTCAAAGCGGATGGGTTTGGTCATTGAGTAGGCCTTCTGCCCATCGGGGATGCGGTGCTCGTAGAACCAGATGTCTTTCGTCGGCTCGCCCTTCTCGAAGAACAAGAGATTCGTGCCGATGCTGGCGTAGGGTTTGAAGACACTGTTGGGCAGCCGGACGATCGTGTGGAGGTTGCACTCCTCCATGAGATGTTCCTTAAGCCGCGTCTTGACGCCTTCGCCAAAGAGCGAGCCGTCCGGCAGCACCACGGCAGCGCGGCCACCTGATTTGAGCAAGCGCACAATGAGAGCGAGGAAGAGATCCGCCGTCTCGCGTGTCTGGAAGTGCTTGGGGAAGTTGCTTTCAATCCCATCCTCTTCCTTGCCACCAAAGGGCGGATTGGTCAGAACAATATCCACTCGATCAGCCTGACCATAGCTGATGTAGGGCCTGGCCAGGGTGTTGTCGTGGCGGACGAACGAGGGGTCGTCGATGCCATGTAGCAACATGTTCGTCACGCAGAGCATATGCGGAAGCTGCTTTTTCTCGCAGGCGCGTAGGCCTTGCTGCATCTTCTTTTCGTCGGCTGGTTTCTTCACGTAACGCTCGCGCATGTGACGAATGGCGCAGGTGAGAAAGCCGCCGGTGCCGCAGGCTGGGTCGAAGAGAATCTCGCCTGGGTGTGGGTCGATGCGATCGGCCATAAAAGCGGTGACGGCTCGCGGAGTGTAATATTCACCCGCGTTGCCGGCGCTCTGGAGATCGGTCAAGATCTGCTCGTAAATATCGCCGAAGTGCTGGCGCTCGGTCAGGTTATTGAAGTCGATGCCGTTGATCTTGTTGATCACCTGGCGCATGAGCTGGCCGGACTTCATGTAGTTGTAGGCATCTTCGAAGACGTCCCGCACGACACGGCGGCGTCCGTCCTTGGCGGTGCCGGACAGCTCTTTGAGCGAGGGGAATAGGTCATCGTTGACGAAGGCCATCAAAGGCTCGCCGGTGATGCCCTCGGCATCGGCGGCCCAGGTGCGCCATTGGAACTTCTTCGGGATGGGCGATCGGTAGTCCTTCTGCATCGCTTCGAGTTCCAGGTCCTGGTCATCGATGATCTTGAGGAAAAACATCCAACAGAGTTGTGAGATGCGTTGGGCATCGCCATCCACGCCGCTATCCTGGCGCATGATGTCTTGAATGGATTTGACGGTGTTGCGGACGGACATAGATTAAGCAGCCCCCTGATACAGCGCGTTTTGGAGTTCGTGGACTGCCTTTTCAAAGCCGGGCCGTCCGCCGAAGGTTTTCAGTAATTCGATGGGAGTGCCCATGGCGTCAAACGGTGAAATCTTGAGGATCTGCGGATCGTCCAGACTGGTGACGCCTTCATCCTGGTATTTCTGGAGCAGGGCCTCCAGTACGGCGCGGGCTTGCTTGCCGTACTTGGTGAAAACATCACGCTTGCGGACGTTTTCCACGCGTTCACGTCTGGTAAGAGGCGGCTGGTCAAACGCTACGTGACAAATGAGGTCGAAGGGGTCGAGGTCCTTCCCCACTTCATCGGCCAATGGTTCGAGCAACAGGCCTTCGCTTTCCAGCTCCTCGATGATGGCCTGCTTGCGCTCGGTGCTGTTCCACTGCTTGAGAAAGGCCGTGAGGCTGGCATAGCGCTTCCGGAGCGTCTTCTTGGAGTAGTCGCGCAGAGTTTCGGTCACGAGCTTGCCGTATTCGTCGAGATACTCGATGCGCTCGGCAATCACGCTGACCTCGTCGCCATGAATGTAGTATTTGCGCGGTTGAGTCCCGCCGGACGGGATGGTGATGTCCGGCTTGGCGGGATCGACGACGATTCGCTCATCCTCACCCGGTTTCGGCGGGATAGGGTCTTCTGCATCAGCCGGTGGGAGCACATTGTCCGGCGGGAGCACCGGATCGTTCTCCCCCGGTTCGTAAATCTGCACTGGTTCGCCGTCGAAGTCGGGGTCCGCGAAATGGTTCGTGGCCTTGCGGAAGTCGATGAGCGTGAAATAGTACTTCTTGGTGTCCTCATGGACGCGAGTCCCACGGCCGACGATCTGCTTGAACTCGGTCATGGAGCCGACCTCACGATCGAGCACGATCAGACGGCAAGTCTGGGCATCGACCCCGGTGGAGAGCAGACGTGAGGTGGTGACAATCACGGGGTATTTCGCCTCTGGGTCAATGAAGTTGCCAATCTGGGCGCAGCCTTCGGCATCATCTCCGGTGATCCGCATCACGTAGCGTTCATTCTGCTGGACCAGATCGGGATTCTCGTTAATCAAGGCTTGGCGCATGCGTGCGGCGTGCTGGACGTCCACGCAAAAGACAATGGTCTTCTGAAAGCGGTCTCCGCTATCCTTTAAGAATTCACTGACCCTGCGGGCGACGCGCTTGGTGCGCTCGTCGATGACCAGATTCCGATCGTAATCCTTCTGGTTATAGATCCGATCTTCGATCTCCTGACCATATTTGTCGGTCTCTCCCTTGGTCGGGCGGTAGCCTTCCACGTCGACATCAAGATGGACTTTCACCACTTTGTAGGGAGCCAGAAAGCCGTCTCGGATGCCTTCCTTCAGCGAGTAGGTGTAGACGGGTTTACCGAAGTAGTGAATGTTCGAAACGTATTCGGTTTCCTTTGGCGTGGCCGTCAGCCCGATCTGAGTCGCGCTGGAAAAATAATCGAGAATCTCCCGCCAGGCGGAATCCTCCGCCGCACTGCCGCGATGACATTCGTCGATCACGATGAGGTCGAAGAAGTCCGACGAGAGTTCCCGGAAGAGTTTTTGGGATTCCTCTGGGCCGGTGATGGCCTGATAGAGTCCGAGGTAGATCTCGTAGGAGGTGTCGATGCGCCGATGCTTCTTGTCCACCGCGGTCGGCAGATCGACCACGTTCCCGTCCTCACGCTCGATGGTCTTGGAGCCGGTGCTGAGCTTGGCCATGGTCTTCCCAAAGGGGCGGAAGTCGTTGACCATGGTCTGATCGATCAGGACGTTGCGATCGGCGAGGTAGAGGATGCGTTTCTTTCGCTTGGCCTTCCATAAACGCCAGATGATTTGAAATGCCGTGTAGGTCTTGCCAGTGCCAGTCGCCATGACGAGGAGGATACGATCCTGACCTTTGGCGATAGCCTCGATGGTCTTGTTGATCGCGATACGCTGGTAGTAGCGCGGCTCCTTGCCGCTCGCGTCGTCGTGATAATTCTGAAGGACGATTTCTTCTTGCGCGGGCGCCAGTCCTTTCCAGGTGCGGTACTTCTGCCAGAGTTTATCTGGGGCTGGGAAGGCCTCAAGAGATACGTCGGTTTCCAGCTTGCCGCTTTGGCCGGTTCGGTCGTGGAACAGAAACCCGTCGCCGTTGGATGAGAAGACGAAGGGGATGTCAAGCGTCGCGGCATACTCCAGGGCTTGCTGCATGCCACCGCCGACGGCGTAGCTGTTGTCCTTGGCCTCGATCAGGGCGATGGGAATGTTGGGCTTGTAGTAGAGAATGTAATCGGCGCGCTTGGCTTTACCGCGAGTGACGAGCTTGCCCCGAACAATGATCCGGCCTTTCGTGAAGTAGACCTCCTCACGAATCTGTGACATCTCATCCCATCCCGCCAGCTTGACGGCGGGCGTGATGAACTTGGTGCAGATGTCACGTTCGCTGAGGGATTTTTTATCTAGTCCAGCCACGCGCGAAAACCCCGCTAACAATAGGCTTTAGTGCCCGCAGAATACCCGTTTCCCTTAAAGAAAGCACCCACTTGGGGGAAGATACCCTAAAAATGAACCATTCACTCTCGGCACCGCGTTCAATCCTGCTGGGATGATACGGAGAGCATGTTTCCCCCCACTATTGTTCTTACTTTAGGCTCTCAATAGCCTGGTAGCTGCTCGCCCGTCTTACGCACCATTCTTACGTATCATTAAGTATTTCCATATGTGTACACCGAAGGTACATTTCCTTCGGCTTGTGTCGTGACCGTTGTCCCTAATGGTCCCTAACTGTCCTAAGCAGGCCTAAGCAGGGTACTTCCTACCATCATCTTATGCCGGTATGGTCAGCGCTGTACTGAGCCGCACCGACAGAAAGGACTGGGCATGAAGAAGGAGTTGCTCACGGTGAAGGAATTAGCGGCGGAATTGCGCATGAGTCCGAAGTCGATCCAGCGAGCCTATCGCAAGGGGGAGATCCCCGTGCAATGGCTAGGTCGTATGGCTCGGTTCGATCTCGCGAAAATTCGACGGGCGATGGAACGGAATGGGAGAAGTCGCATGCTACGTCTCAACGGGAACTCGACACTGCAGGGCGCGACCGCCGGCACGAGCCGGCGGCGCGCACAGCCAAAAGCCCCCGGACGGTAAAACGGGGGCTCGTATAGCAGAGGAAGGAAAGGACTGTTCATGGAGAACCACATCTTTACCGCCATCATTGATTGGCTCGCGTTTACCGTCCCTCAGGCCACGGTCGAGGAGATGAGTGCCGTCGTCGGTGGAGACTGGTTCGAAACCACGACGGGCTTTCGTGGCTATCCCACCTGTTGGCTCACCAATCAAGGCCGACACGGCGTGGGCAAACTCGGGACGGGTGCTCATCGCAACAACAAAGAAGTCCACGTCGATCTGTCCGCCGGGATCGTCTCGACCTGGGATGAAGCAAAAATCCGCAGCGTCCTAGCTTGGATCTTCACCCGTGAAGGACACATTACCCGAATGGATGTGGCCCTGGATGATCGAGAGATGCTGGTCTCCATCGCACAGGTCAAACAGGCCGTGGGCGCAGGACAAGCCGTGACGCGGTCACAGAAGTTCCAAGTCATTGCCGGGTCCTCGTTGCGCGATGGCACCTCAACGGGAGACACCCTCTACTTCGGCAGTCGGGAGAGTCAAACCATGTTGCGCGTCTATGACAAGCGACTGGAACTCGAACAGAAAGGCCGTGAAGAGGCGCAGGACTATGGCGTCCGGTGGGAACTCGAACTGAAAAAAGATCGTGCGCAAGCCTGCGCGAAAGCGTTACTCACGCTGGAGCCGGACGATTGGCGAGAATTCCTCGTCGGCATTCTCCGTTCCTACGTGGATTTCCGCGAGACCACCCATGATGCGGAACCCTGGGAGAAGTACCGGGCACCGCTGCTCTCCTGGTGGGCCTCGCTGACCGAAGGCTTCAAGCGCTGCCGGCTCGTCGTGGAGAAAGTCCAGCAGACATTGGATGACGTGTGTCAGTGGCTGGGCCAGTCCATCAGCGCCATGCTGGCCCTGGCCTATTGCCGACGGGGCGAATCCTTTCTCCGGGAATTGATTTACGCGGGCTCGAAAAAATGGAAAGCCCGGCATCTCGCCATGCTGAATGAGGGGAGGAGTAAGCGCCCCTATGTCCTCCGTCCTATCTAAGGAGTGTAAACCGATGTGCCCAGGCTGTGGAGCGAGAGGCTGCGGGTGTCGATGGGAGCAAGGAGCGCTGGTGCTTACCTGTCAGGAGTGCAAGACAGAATTTACGTTGTTATTAAAAACCCGGTCGATAGGCCGGGGGCACCGGGTCAGAAATTTCTCTGACCCTCATCTCAACCAGGAGGACCGCATCATGATGGTGAAAGCCGAAGGCAGTGTGCAGGGGTATGTCGAACGGAAGGGCAAAGAGAACCGGATCTATCGGTCGATGGATCTCTATGTGAAGGGCAAAGATCCGGGGAACCTGCGCTTGAGCATCCCGGAAGAGCATCACAGCCTCATCGAGATCTGTAAGCAGTCGGAAGGGAAGCAGGCGCGTGCGTCGGTGGAGATTCGCAAGTTCGAGCAAACCGGCAAGATCTTCTTCGATCTCGTCGGGCTGGAAATTCTGAAGTAAGGCCCGACCATGGGAGGAAGGCCAGTGGACCCCACCATCACGATGATCACGGTCCTACTCATGGCCTTCCTCTCCGGCCTGCTCGTGGAATGGTGAGGGACGGCGGACCTTCCGCGCGGGACGCCGTCCACAGGGAACACAGAAAGGGCTGCGCGATGGTCTGGACGGATCTCACGCTCGTCAATCAGTTGGAGTTTTCAGCGTTATTTGTCCTCTGTTTCTTGATGGGGATCGTATGCGGAAAAAACTAGCCCTAGTGTTGTATCTCCTACTGGTTGACGTGATTGCGTCCTATATGATCGTGGCGCCTGTTCAGGCGTTTACGGCTGCGGATTCCACAACGGGTTTTGTTCGTCGAGCGACAGCGGCGTCCATGACTTCGCTGATGGGGGCACAGCGGGCGGCGAATGTCTCGGCGTTGGCTACGGCAATCGCAGCCAGTAGCGCGGGGACGGTCGCTGTTCGGACTGTGGCCTCCTCGGTGGGCTGGCCGTTGTTGGGGATCGCGGCGGGAATGACACTGGCGGCGGTGTGGTACTCCCAAAGTGACGTTGGCGCTATTAAGGCAGCATCTACGGGGCCTGCTCCGTATACGATCCCTGGCTATACGATGCCTGTCGGTGGGGTCGTGACTCCGTGCGCTTCTTGCTACCTCGCGGGCGGTGCTGGTTATGAATTGACGGTGCCGAACCCGTATCCCTACGATACGATGGTCGGTTGTGCTGGTGCGACGTATGTCGGGCCTGTTCCTCTTGGTTGGGGTCCGTGGGGTTCTTACGGGACTGCGGCGGGGTGTAAGTCGCTTCACAGTGCGACGGTCAATTCGAGTTCACCTATTGTGGGGGTCGCTCCTCCTCCGACTCCGGCTCAGTTGTCAACGTATCTCGGCGGGTTGTCTGCGGGTGATCCCAAGTCTGTGGAGTCTCATTCCGCGCCGGTCGGGTCGCAATCTACGCCTGCGGATTCAGTGACGTCGCTTCCTGTGCCTTCATCGGCTGTGGCAACGGAAGTGGTGCCTGCGTCACAGATTGCGCCGACTGATACCGTGATAAATCCTAACGCGACGGCTCCCGCTGGTCCTACGCCTCCTCACCCGTCTACGCAAACAGCGACTCAGGCGAAAACTACTACCGCGACGACGGTGACGAATCCCGATGGTTCCACCACGACAACCTCGACGGAGACACAGACCGAAACAGCGGTGTCTCAGTGTTCGGCGGGCAATCATGAGCAACGGAGCTTCGGCGGGATTCTGCAAGCCCATATGGACCTATGGACCGGAAGCGGGCTGTTGTCGGCGTTGAAGCTGCTCAAGAATCTCACCTGGCCCAGCGCGATCCCGTCCTTTGCCTTAAGCTCGACGCTATTTGGCAACTTCACCCTGGATTTCAGCGCGTGGGCGGGCATGCTCACGGCCTTGCGCTCCCTCATCATGGCGATCGCGGGCTTCGTGGCCTATCGCATCGTCTTTGTGGGGTCCACATGACGGGACTCCTCAATCTTATCTACTGCTTCCTCCTGGACATGATCGCCAGCTTCAAAGACATCTGGCTGCTGGGCTGGGATTCGCTGCTCGGTCCTGTCGATACGATCCTCACGTCGATTGGGACTGGCGGCTTAACGGTGCCGGTGATTGCCGATCAATATGCCTGGGTACTGGGCGCGACAGGCATGTCGCAAGCCATGGCCATTATTGCCAGTGCGATGGGTGTGCGGTTCCTGTTGCAGTCGGTGCCGTTTGTCCGGTGGGGGTCCTAATGATCGAACTGCTTGAAGGGGTGCCCGGCTCAGGCAAGTCGTACCACGCGGTCAAGACCAAGCTGCTGGCGTGGGTGCGGTCCGGTCGGCGGGTCTATGTCTACGTCGAGGGATTTTATTTGGACCGGTTGGCACTGTTTGAAGGCGTGGACGTGCAGATCCTGGCACAGCAAATCACGCTGTGGCAGAGCGTCGAGGACGTGAAAGCGGGACTGCTCACCGTCGAGCCTGGGTCGGCGGTGTTCATTGATGAAGTGCAGACTATTTTCAGATCGAAAGAAAAGGCCGATCCGGAGATTTTACGGTGGCTGGAAACGCATCGGCATCGCGGCATCGACATGGTGCTGCTGTGTCAGCAATACGGGCAACTCACGCTCGGGGTCAATCGGCTCGTCGAGGCCACCACAAAATTTCGCCGGCTGGATCGGTTCGGATTAAAGAATCGCTATCAAGCCTTCGTCCGTGGGAATCCGGAAGAAATCGAAGTGATCAGGATGTTTACCGGACGCTACGAGCCCAAGGTCTACGCCTATTACAGCTCGTACAGTTCCGGCGCCATCCGGGAAACCGCACGAGGAGGCTCTATCTTGAACAGTCCTTCCATCATCATCGGGCTCGTCGGCCTGGCCGTGGCGGGCTGGTGGTTTCTGTATGGCGGCTGGATCACAGGCGCGAAGGTGGCCCCGGTTCCCGTGGTGCGTGCTACGACCTTGCCGCCGCCGCCTCCGCTGCCTGTGGAGCCGTCTCCCGTCATGGCTTCGATTCCGTCTCAGCCAATCGTGCCGATCACGATTCAAGGGGGCATGTCCATGTTCAAGGATGGGAAGGAGTCGTGGTTGTGGGTGACGGCGGATGGTCGCTTGCTGACAGAAGATGACATCGCCGGAGAGTCAGG
>ERZ1292640.1644-Hain-H43-02um-R1-1644-length-18352-cov-10_pt1 | contig 18352 bp, 11 predicted proteins | sample MGYA00564404_ERZ1292640 | MGnify/ENA primary metagenome ERZ1292640 (study PRJEB36523, sample SAMEA6512636) | groundwater metagenome | collected 2019-01-08 | study: AquaDiva: Metagenomics assemblies of 32 groundwater samples
TGCGCTTCTTGTCGCGTGCGACTCCCATACCCCACATCTTTTCCTGAACCTGCCTGGCGCCTTCGCGCGATTGATGCGAAGCGCGCGATCTGTTTGCCGCGAGATTTCTGAGTAGGAGAGAAAAGACGTGAACTGGGCAGGATTGGGAAACAGTTTTCAGCTTTTCGTTGCCTACTTCGTATTGGCAGTAGTTGTAATCGTGTTCGCGGTGCGAAGAGCCAGACCGGGGTGGGCGAAGTGGGCGGCCGGGCTAGGCACATTCAGTGTGTTCTGGGGGTTAACGCTCATCGATGACGTCATGGGCGCGCGAGAACACAAGGCGCTGTGCGAGAGGGAGGCGGGGGTGAAAATCTATAAGCAGGTGAAGTTGCCGCCCGAGTTCTATCATCCAGACGGGAAGCCGAAGTTCATAGAATCCAATGGCGATATCAGTGAAAAATTCTTGGCCAGTTACATCAAGTTCAATCGGCGAGGGGAAGGTTCTTACGTATCTCGTTACCTTAAAATCGATAAGGATTTTTATTCGATAAATGATGCATTAACGGGTGATCCCTTGGCGGTGCGGGTAGATTTCTTGCGTTGGCCTTCGCCTTTCGTACCGTCAATTTTGCATGGTGGGGCAATAGGATGCGATTCATCGCATGATCCCTATCCTCAAATGTACAGACAAGTGTTTCCCGATTCGCCTGCTCAATAGGTGGCCTTATGAACAATGCACTGATTACTTATTACGAGCAAGCCCAGCTTTCATTGGCCGCTTATGCAGACTTGGAACTGGGGATGTCAGTTCAGAGACAAATTGATTTGCTCAAGAGCAAAGGCATGGGCTCTGTTCAGGCCGCAACTTTTGCTCAGACCTACGAGGTCGTTGACCGCTACAACGGCATGGCGCTGACAACCTACATCGATGAATTCGGGATCACGCAGCATGAGATGGTGCGGACGGGGCTTTCTGCAACTATCTTCAAGAACCGCCAAACGGGCGAGGTTACGCTCGCCATTCGCGGCACCGATGATTTGACCGATTTGCTCAGCGACGTAATCAGCGTTGGGGTAATTGGTAGCACAAAATACCAAACCCAGTATGCCGCTTTACGCTCCCAGGTGCAAGAGTGGTTGGGTAACGGAAAACTCGGCTCAGCCTTTACCGTCACCGGTCATTCCTTGGGTGGATTTCTTGCGACAGGGCTTACTGCTGACTTTGGTTCTAACATCACTCACTCATATCTCTATAACTCGCCAGGCATCGGGAGCGTCGCTGCGAATCTCGATCCCCTGTCCGCACTCCTCCGGGCCTTGGAAGTGCAAGCGTCTGGGGTCGATGCTTCCAAGATCACTAATCTGCGTGCTGACAGTTTCTTGTCGCTTATTGCCGGGATTGGAACACCAATTACCACGCCGAGTTTGATTCATATCGAAGACCAGACCTCACCCACGGTCGCCAATAGAGAATTCCCGGCACTCAATCACAGCCAAGCGACGCTCACCGAAGCGTTGGCAGTGTACGATCTTCTAGCGCGAATTAAGCCCGATATCAGTGTGGCGGAGGCAACTGCCGTACTTAAGGCGGCTGCAAACCAGCCCGGCGGTACGCTGGAACAGACCCTCAATCCGTTGCTTAGGCTCTTCGGGTTGTCCGAGGTCAGCAGGCTGAACGCAACGCGTGATGAACTCTACCGAGCCATTGGTGATTTGCAGGCGATATTGCCGCAACCCGGTAGCGCAAGCCCTTACCAATTTGTTTCACTTGTAGACAAGGTGGACTTGGTAACACTCGCGCAAGACCCCAGCGGCTTGGCCTATCGCTATGCTCTAAAAGACCTCAGTCCATTCGCTGTCAATGGTCCCGATTACGGCCCATTCAACAACACGGGGCAATTGGATCGCTTTATCCCTGCGACCGGCCAAGGCACGCTCACCGATCTTTGGCTTGCCGACCGTGCGGCGATGTTGGGATGGGTCCTCAAGGCCAATCAAGCGGATAAATCGGGCACGATAGACAATAACGTCCGCTCAGTGCTGGAGAGCTATACATTCAGCGATCTCTCCACTGGGATGACGCTGACGGTGCGTGGCGGATGGCAACGAGCAGGCAACGCCGCTGGGGCAACGCCATTCGCCGTTACGTTCGGATCGGATGCGGACGAGACAATCAGCGGAACCGACGTCAGCATTCTCGGCAAAGGCGACCGCCTCTACGGCGGCAGCGGCAACGATACCCTCAATGGCAATGGCGGCAATGATTATCTCGAGGGCGGGCAAGATTTCGACACCTATGTTTACGCTGAAGGCGACGGGTTCGACACGATTGTCGACACTGACGGACAGGGCAAGATTGTTTTCGACGGCCTAACGCTGACCGGTGGGATGCGACTCGCCGCAGGTGATTACATCAGCAGCGACAAGCGATTTCGTTACGAGTTTCAGGGAGATCTTGCGACCAGCGGAACGCTCGTCATCAACGGAAACATGCGCGTTGAGAACTTCAGGAATAACGACCTCGGAATCTTTTTGGACAATGCTAACGCGCTTCCGGCGATTCAACCCTTTAGTCGAATCGTCGAGGATGATGGAAATGGCCCGAGAATACTTTTTGGCAGTTTTGACAATGATTACATCAAGGTAACCGGAGAGAACGGCCTGGCCTTTGGTGAGACGGGCGACGATCTGCTGGAAGGGGGGGTTCTTAGCGACGGAATTGACGGAAGCCAATTTTCGGGAAACGCCGGGGACGACATCATTCTTTGGGAGCAAGACGACTCCGGGTATGCGCTCGGCGGTCCTGGCGCGGACATCATACTTGGGGGTGACCAGAGTGATGAAATTTGGGGTGACATGTATGCGCGCCTTGATGAGGGCGCCAACCAGATCATCATTGATGATTTTCAATTTAATTTCCGCACTGCGCCGGATACCGGCAATTATTTTTGGGACGGTGACGTTTTCGATTCCGCCCATTCATTCCATGGCAATTTTGCCGAAGCGTTGAACTTTGCTCTCGGAATCACGCCTACCACCGACATCTCAACTCTTTATGATGACTTCATCGACGGCGGCGCCGGCCGTGATTTCATATATGGCGGTTTCGGTTCGGATATTCTCCTGGGAGGCGACGGAAACGACAGAATTGACGGGGATAAAAACAGAGGTTTTTCCGGATTGGGAAGTTATGCGAATTTGTTTGGACAACCGGGTGATGATTATCTGGACGGGGGAAATGGCAATGACTCTTTAATCGACTGGGCGGGCGGTAACGATACGATTATCGGAGGCGATGGTGATGATGAAATCGGCAGCGAAGATCCCGTCATTGGCGCGGTTGCGTTCGAGAATTACCTGGAAGGCGGCGATGGCAACGATACCATCGAGTCCAATAACAGTTCCGTCGATGGTTTTGATGCGTTGCTGGGAGGAGCGGGAGACGACATCCTGGATACGGTTACGGGAAACGCTTTCCTCGATGGCGGGGTGGGCAATGATACTTACGTCGTCAGATATCGCCACGCGGGTTCGGTCACCATACAGGACCACGACAGCACACCCGGCAATCTCGACCGGCTGGTGCTTGGTAACCCGGACTATATCCCATGGCCCTTTAACGCGATTCCGCCTTCCGAAGCTGCCATTACCCGGGATGAGTCAAACCTTTATCTCAGTTTGGCTGGTGAGGATAAGGTTGTTCTGCTCAACTGGTTTATCGGCGACGCAGACAGGATTGAGCAAATCCTCTTTCAGGACGGTACGGTGTGGGATGTTCCCACGCTAATCGCCATGGCCACAAATGCGGCGCCCATCAACGGCACACCGGACGACGATCTTTTCTACGGGATAAACGGCGCAAAAAACAGCCTTTCTGGTGATGCGGGCGATGACACGCTCATCGGCGGCAATCTCGATGACCGGTTGATTGGCGGTCCTGGCAACGATGTGCTTGCCGGTGGAGCCGGCAATGATACCTACCTATTCAATGCCGGCGACGGCGTTGACCGCGTTCAGGACGACGCCGGGACCAATTCGTTACAGTTCGGAGCCGGGATAACTCCCGACGTGCTGACTCTCGGGTTGGGTTCCCTTTTGCTTCACGTCGGAGGTGGCAACGACGCGATTCATTTGGACGATTTCGATCCTGGAAACGTATTTGGTGTCCATACCGTAGCGAACTTTCAGTTTGACGATGGGACAAGCCTGACTTACAGCCAGCTGATTGCCCGCGGCTTTGATATTTCCGGGACGGACGGCAGCGACACTCTGGCGGGCACGAACGTCAATGACAGATTCACTGGCGGGCCAGGTAACGATACCTATCTGTTTGGGCTTGGCTCGGGACAAGATCAGATTGAGGACAGCGACATTACCGCTGGCAATTCCGATACCCTCCTCATCGGCGCGGGGGTGGCTCCCGACGATCTCGTGGTTACTCGGACGAATGATGCCCTTCTCATCAGTATCCGCGAGACGCAAGATCAGGTCACCATTACAAACTGGTTTCAGGGTGAGGCAAACAGGATCGAGCGTGTGCTGTTCGCGGATGGAACGATATGGGATGCCACAACCCTGCAAGGCAAGATCGGTGGTGTGCCGGTTAATCACGCACCGACGGTAGTCAATCCGCTGAACGACCAGGCCGCGAACGAGGATGCCGTCTACAGCTTTCGGTTACCGGCCGATGCATTTGCGGACGTGGATGCCGGCGACACGCTCACGTACAGCGCGGCGCTTGCAGGCGGGCAAGCATTGCCCGGCTGGTTGAGCTTTGACGCGATCAACCGCAGCTTCACGGGAACACCGACAAACAGCGATGTCGGCACGTTGAGTATCAGAATTACTGCAACGGATAACGGCCTTCTGAGCGCGTCCGATATTTTCGGCCTTACGGTTGCCAGAATTCCGGGGCAGATCCTCGTCGGCACCGCGGGCAACGACATACTAACCGGTGGCGGAGGTGATGACACGCTCGATGGCCGGGTCGGTCCGGACCGTCTGCTGGGTAACGGTGGCGATGGCACTTTCCAATACTTCGCCGATGCGACGTGGACCGGGCAGTTCGTCGCGCACAACGAGGGCAGTCCGGGCAACCCCGGAACCGGCAGGACCGCTGCCATCGCCGGCAAGAATCGCTCGCACGACGTGTTTCAGGGCGGACCCGGCATGGATGTGTTGCTCGGTACCAGCGGTGACGACGCGTTGTTCCTCGATGACCGTTACAGCCCGTTCCCGTCCGGCCGTGAACCGCGCCTGAGCGGCATCGAGCGCATTGAAGGCGGCAGCGGCGGCGACGTGATCGATCTCACCAGCCCCGACTATGGCTACGGGGACGTCACCCTCGACGGCGGCGAAGGCAACGACGTGCTGTGGGCATCCGGCGGCAATGACATCCTGCTCGGCGGGCCGGGCAACGACGAATTGGTTGGCGGTGCAGGTAACGATAACTTGAGCGGCGGCACGGGCGCCGATACGCTGACCGGTGGTCTCGGCGATGACGTGCTCGAAGGCTTGAACGGTAACGACACGCTTGCCGACACAGGCGGCAATAACCTGTTTAGCGGCGGAGTCGGCACTGACAGCATGACCGGCAACACCGGCAATGAACTTTTCATCGGAGGTGCCGGGAACGACACGATCACCACCAATACCGGCGCCGATATCATCGCATTCAATCGTGGCGATGGACAGGATACGATCAACGCGAGCACCGGCGCGGACAACACGCTCTCGATCGGCGGCGGCATCCGCTATGCCGACATGACCTTCACCAGGAAAAGCAATAACCTGGTCCTGAACCTGGGGGGCCGCTCCGAGAAGATCACGCTCACCAACTGGTATGCGTCCTCGCCCGCCAACAAGAGCGTCCTGAACCTGCAGGTGATCGCCGAGGCGATGGCGGACTTCAACGCCAGCTCGGCAGACCCGCTCCTCAACAGGAAAATATCCAACTTCGATTTTCTCGGTCTTGCGAGCGCGTTCGACGCCGCCGGTGCGCCTGCGAACTGGGCGTTAACCCATGCCCTGCTTGCCGAGCACTTGAGCGGCAGCGATACCGAGGCCTTGGGCGGAGATCTTGCCTACCGCTACGGGCTCGCGGGTTCGCTCGCCAATGTCGGATTCGATCCCGTGGTCTCAATACTTTCGGACCCTTCCTTCGGGACAGCGGCGCAGGCGTTTCAGTCGCAAGCCGCGCTGGAACAGGGTATCAGGCGCCTGAGCTAGCGCGCACCTCTATGACCGACAACGGCTGGCTCGTCGCCGACGCGCTCGAATTCGCGCCGGACATCGTCAGGGCGCAGGAAGCGCCGCCGCTGCGATATCGGCGCTATGTGCTCTACGCGCTGCTCGCACTCTTGGCGGCGTTGCTGACGTGGGGCGTCTTCGGACGGCTCGATATCGTCGCCATCGCGCAGGGGAAGCTCGTGCCGCAGACTTATCTCAAAGTCGTGCAGCCCGCCGATTCCGGCATCGTCAGGGAAATCCTCGTCCGCGAAGGGGATGTGGTGACGGAAGGCCAGACGTTGATGCGCATGGATACGCGCCTGTCCGATGCCGATCGCAATACCACCCAGAATGAAGTCGCGCTGCGGCGCCTGCAGCTGCGGCGCATCGACGCCGAGCTTTCGAACCAGCCCATGGCGCGCGTCGCCGGCGACCCTGCGCTCTACCGTCAGGTCGAAGCTCAATATCGGGCGCGCCTCCAGGCCTATCAGGATGCGATCGACGCCGAGCGCGCGGTCATCGCGAGAGCCCAGCAGGATCTGCGCGGATCGATGGAAACCGAGGCGAAGCTGCGGCAAACAGGCCCGATCTATCAGGAGCAGGAAGCCGCGTGGCAGAAGCTCGCCGATGAGGGTTTTGCCGGCCGCCTTTTCCTGCTCGAGCGTCAACGGCAGCGTATCGAAAACCAGCAGGATTTGAAAACGCAGCAGTTTACGGTCGCAAGCCTCAAGGCAACGATCACGCAGTCGGAAAAAAAGATCGCGCAGATTGCTTCCGCCTATCAGCAGCAGCTGCAGAACGAGCGCGTCGATACGGCCGCGCAACTGCACAAGCTCGAGCAGGACTCCGAGAAGCAGGAGCATCGCTATGGCTTGCTCGAGCTGAAGGCGCAGCACTCCGGGATTATCAAGGATCTCGCCACGCATACGCGCGGAACGGTCGTGCAGCCAGGCACGATCCTCCTCACGATCGTCCCGCAGGATGAGCCGCTGTTGGCCGAGGTCTGGATATCGAACCTCGATGCCGGTTTCATCATCCCGGGACAAGCGGTACGCGTAAAACTCGCCGCGTATCCCTTTCAGAAGTACGGAATGCTTGACGGCAGCGTGCGTCACGTGAGCGCCGATGCTTCCAGCGCGCAGGAAAAAAACAAGGGTGGCGAGCAGGCGCAAGACGACTCCCTGCCCGCCGCAGGACTCAATTATCTCGCGCTGGTCGAGTTGAATTCGCCGGTACTGGAAGCGCAAGGCGCGCGCTTGCGCCTTACCCCGGGGATGCAGGTCTCCGCGGAAATCCTGCTTGGCACGCGCACCGTACTCGAGTACTTGTTGTCACCCATACAAAAAACCATTTACGAAGCCGCGCGCGAGCGATGATGACAAGACACTCGGCTGCTGTGATTCTTTCGCCGGAATCCTTTGTCTGGGGTTTGCAGGGAATGTGCCAGCTGCACCGCATTCCGTTCGCGCCCAATCTGGTCTTGCAGCAAATTCCGCCTCCCTACAGCCTTGCGGCGTTACAACGCGCTACGGAATCGCTCGGTTTGAAGGCGGGGGTACGAGACTTGAAGGCGTCCGAGCTGACCCGGCAGCCGCTCCCGTGTTTAGTCGTGTTGAACTCCGCTCCCGGAGATGCTGTAGAGCAGGAATCGCTTTATCGCCTCGGTCTGGTGCTGCAATGTGACAATTCACGTCTGCTGCTGTTCGCGCAAGGACGCGATGCGCCTGACACGCTATCGTTGTCGGAATTCGAGCCGCGGTATGCGGGTTCGGCGGTGCTGTTTTCGCGCGACTCGGGCGCCGCCCAGGTCTCGGACGCCGACGTACCCAGTACGCAGCCGTTCGGTTTCCGCTGGTTCATTCCCGAGCTCCTCAAGCACCGGCGGATCTGGCGCGACGTGCTGTTTGCCTCGCTCGCGATCCAGCTCATGGCCCTCGCGACGCCGTTGTTCACTCAAGTCGTAATCGACAAGGTCATCGTGCACCACACGACCAACACGCTGCTCGTGATCGGCATCGCGCTTGCAATCTTCATGCTGTTCTCGGCTGCCATGACGTGGCTCAGGCAATACCTGGTGCTGCACACCGGAAACCGCATCGATGCCGTCCTCGGCACGCAGGTTTTCCGGCATCTGTTCCGGCTGCCGATGGGTTACTTCCAGCATCGCACCACCGGCGTGCTGGTCGCGCGCATTCAAGGCGTCGAGACGATCCGCGAATTTATTACCGGGGCGGCGGTCGCCGTGACGCTCGATTTTCCGTTTCTGCTGATTTTCATGGCGATCATGTTTTATTACAGCGTGATGCTGACGCTGATCACGCTGGGCATCCTGCTCACCATCGGCGCGCTGAGTTTCGCGATCACGCCCGTTTTGCGCGAGCGCATCAATCAGCAGTTTCTGCTCGGGGCGCGCAATCAGGCATTCGTCACCGAATACGTCTCGGGCATGGAGACGGTGAAATCGTTGCAGATGGAACCGCAGCTCGACCAGCGCTTCGGGGATTATCTTGCGAGCTACCTGGCCGCGGGCTTCAACACGCGTCAGATCGGCAACACGTACAACGTCATCGCGAATCTGCTCGAGCAATTGCTGACATTGCTGATCCTGTGCGTGGGCGCATGGATCGTGATGAACAGCCGCGAGATGACGATCGGCATGCTGGTCGCCTTTCAGATGTTCGCGGGCCGGCTCACGGGGCCGATGCTGCGGCTCGCGGGCCTGTGGCAGGATTTCCAGCAGGCTGATATCGCGCTCAAACGCCTGGGCGATATCATGGGCGCGCCGGCCGAGCCTTACGCGCTCAAGCCCTCGCGCGAACGCGTGCAAATGGGCCGCATCGAGATCAGGAACCTCAGCTTCCGCTACGCGGACAACCTGCCCTACCTCTACCGCAATTTCGATCTGACGATAGAGCCGGGAAAGTGCGTGGCGTTGATGGGGCCCTCAGGTTCGGGCAAGAGCACGCTCGCCAAGCTCTTGCAGGGTTTTTATGCCGCGAGCGACGGCGCGATCCTGCTCGATGGCCACGACATCAACTATCTGCCCGCCAATGAGCTGCGCGGCTATTTCGGCGTCGTGCCGCAGGAGACGCAGCTTTTCAGCGGCTCGATTTACGACAACCTGGTGCTGGCGAACCCGCTGGCGGCTTTCGATCAGGTGGTCGAGGCCTGCAAGGTCGCGGAAATACACGAGACGATCGAACGCCTGCCGCAAGGGTATCAAACCGAAATCGGCGAGCACGGCGCCGGGCTTTCGGGCGGCCAGAAGCAGCGCATCGCGATTGCGCGGGCCTGGCTCAAGCGCCCGAAGCTGCTGATTTTCGATGAGGCGACATCGGGCCTCGACGCGGAGACGGCCGGGCACTTCGCGCAAACCATCAATCAACTGCGCGGCAAGGTGGGAACGATCTTCATCGCTCATCAATTACCCAAGGCGCTCCTCGTCGACGCGGTCGTACAGCTCGGCTCCCGCTAGTTTGGCTTTCGTGGCGCAGGCGCCTCGCCTGCGTTCGTTGACAGAGCGGGCGAGGCGCCTGCGCTACATGACCGCGCAAGCCCCGTGAGCCTCTTCAGATGAGCTGAAGCACCGCTCAGGCATTGGCTTCCAGGCTTTTTTGCGACGAGACCTGGTAGTAATCGATGCCGCGCCGTTTCATCTCGAACGCGGCATGCTCCGTAACCACATATTCGCGAATCGGCTCGGCTGGCATAGTGTGCCATATTGTGGCACTGTGGGGCGGTGGAGGGAAGCTTTCGTAGCCTCTGGATCGCCCGGAAAAGCGCATGGTGCTCAACCTTGATGAGGAGGGTATCATGGACCGCTGAGCCGGGCTCGGCGTGCTGGTGTTAATTTTTTGAAGGAAGCAACCATGGGCATCCTTTTCGCACGCTGGATCGCGGCGATCGTGGCGACGGCGTTTTGTACGGCCGCTGCAGTCGTGGCCCAAGACTACCCAACGCGGCCCATCAGGATGATTATCCCGTTTCCTGCGGGCGGTCCGACGGATGTCGCCGGGAGAATTGTCGGACAGCAACTGACCGAGATCTGGCGCGAAACTATCGTCGTTGACAATCGGCCAGGCGCCGCGGGCACGATTGCGGCCGCGATCGCGATCAGGGCGGCGCCCGACGGATATACGCTCCTGTTCGGGTCGAATAGTACTTTCGCAGTCAATCCTGCCGTGTTCAGCAAGCTGCCTTACGATGTGTTTCGGGACCTGAAGCTGGTGGGCCTGGCCGCCTATTCACCCCATCTACTCGCCATTCGCGCTGGCATCCCGGCCAACACCGTGGCTGAGCTCATCGCACTGGCCAGGAAACAGCCGGGCAAGCTCACCTTCGCCTCCTCAGGGGCGGGGGCCATCATTCACATGGCGGGGGAACTGTTCAAGTACCATGCTCGAATCGACATCCTCCACGTCCCGTTCAAAGGCGGCGCGCCGGCCACCGTGGCGATGCTCTCCGGCGAAGTCGACATGATGATGAATGACCTGTCGCAGTTCCTCGTGCATATGAAGTCCGGCAAGTTGAGGGGGCTCGCCCTCGCCCACCCGCGGCGTTCGGCCCTGGCGCCGGAAATGCCGACGTTCGCCGAGGTGGGATTTCCGGGTGTCGAGTCGGGATCGTGGTTCGGGCTCGCCGTTCCGGCCAATACGCCCACGGTCGTGGTGGCGTCGATTAACGATGGGCTCGGCAAAGTGCTCGGCAAGCCTGAATACACGGAGCGCCTCAGCGGTATCGGCATGGAGGCGTTGCGGATGACGCCGGAGCAGGCTGCCGCATTCACCAAGCGGGAGATTGAGAAATGGTCGAGCGTGGCAAAGGCGGCCAACGTGCGTCTCGATTGACGCTTTGCCCTCACCCCGGAGTCGATGACTATCGAATGTGTACAGGACTGGCGAGATGACAAGCCACGCAGACATATTGATACGTAACGCTACGATCTTCACGGTGGATCCGGACCGGCGAGTGATTCTCGATGGCGCAATCGTCATCGAGAAAGATCGCATCAAGGACATCGGCAAGAGCGACGCCTTGACTCAGGCATACCAGGCGACCCGAGTCATAGACGGAAAGGGAAAACTGGTCATGCCGGGGCTAATCAATCTGCATTTTCATGCCTACCACGGCGTCCATCGAGGCGTGGCACCCGAAGAGCTCATCGGCGAGGCCTGGGGCAGATGGGTTCACACCAAGGTAATGAAACATGTAACGAGGGAGGCTGAGGTTTCCGCAACCGTGGCGGGATTGATTGAAACGCTGAAAAGCGGAACAACCACCGTTCTGGAGTCCGGATCTTTCAATACCGAGGATGTTATCGAGGCCGTGGCGGATGTGGGAGCGCGCGCATTTATGGGCAGGCGGCTTCACGACCAGGCCGTGCTGGGCCACTCCGCGTTGTTGCAGAAGACCGAGGAGTGCCTGAAGCTGAACGAACGGATCCTGATCAAGTACCGGAACGGGCTTGCCGATGGTCGCGTTAGGCCGCACGTGTGTATTGCGGGTAATGGCAAGTGCTCGGATACGCTGCTGACCGAGTCCAAGAAGATGGCCGATAGCTACGGCGTTATTCTGAACATGCATCAGGCTGGGCGCATGGAACAGGTTTTCGAGAATCTCGATCGAACCGGAATGCGGCCAATCGAGCACCTGAATCATCTGGGCTTCCTCGGACCGAACGTCAACCTGGTACACATGGTCCAGGTCAACGATCTGGAGATCGAGATGCTCAGGGCGCACCAAGTCAACGTGATACATTGTCCGGCCACCGCCCTGAAGCTGGCCATGGGTCTCGCGACATTCGGCCGCTTTCCGGAAATGCTGAACCGGGGGGTAAACGTCGGCCTTGGAACCGATGCCGTCGATTGCGCGAGCTACCATGACATGATTCGCGTCATGTATCTTGCTGCCGTCTTGTTCAAGGACTTTCGCTTCGACGCCAAGGTGATGGGTGCCGAGATCGCGATCGAGATGGCGACGATAAACGGGGCGCGCGCACTCGGAATGGAGAACGAAATCGGTTCCCTGGAGAAGAGCAAGAAGGCAGACGTAATCATTCTGGATATGTCAGGAGTCGAATGGATACCGGTTCACAATCCCATCCAGAATCTGATCTATTCGTCCACCGGCAGCAGCGTTCAGACGGTTATCGTGGATGGAAGAATTGTGATGGAAGACCGTGAGATCAGGACCGTTGACGAAAGAAAGATCCTTGCCGAGTGCCAACGCACCAGTGAGGCGCTCTTGAAGCAGGCGGGCGTCAATCCTATGCATACCCTGCGTTGGAAGGTGGTCTGAATGTCACGCTCGGGGAGGCCGCATCAACGAACGGCGACGGGCGTCCGGCGTTCGGACGCTCAGAGCGAAGGGGGGGCGTCCCGGACCACAGACTCCGCCAATCGCATGTCCACGCAATCCTCGAACGCATAGCGCCTGGTGATGAGTCCCGCGGACAGGCCGGCGTCGCGGAGCCACTCGAAGCCCTGCCGGGCCATGACGGGTCGCCGGTTCCATACGTCCAGCGACTGGTAGCGCTGGCAGGACGCCGTCAGCACCGACCTCGAAAGACCCGGGAAATACGGCGCCACGACATCGGCAAGCTCCACGGCCGGCCTTGCCGCCATCCATTTCTGGGTGCGGTAGATCGCGCGGCAAAGTCCCCGCGCGGTTTCCGGCTCCGCTTCCAGAAATGCCCGCGGCGCATTGAATGTGGTGTACGTCGTCGGTCCACGGCTCGCCGCCGCGTACCAGATGTATCCCGCCCCCTCTTCTTCCAGTTGCGCCGCAAAAGGCTCGAACACCTGGATTACATCAACCTGCCGCGAGCGCAGTGCCGCAACGTTCTCGGCCATGGTACGGTCGCTGATCCTCGTGACCTTGGCCGGGTCAAGTCCAGCGAGCCGCAGATCGTGCTGCAGGCACATCCACGGCGTCGGAACTTCCGACGCGGTTGCGACCCGGTTGTCGAGGAGGTCCTTCAATTCGAAATGAGGATGCGGGGCGCGCCCAATGAGGAAAAAAGGATCGCGGTCCACCACCTCGCAAAATGCGACGGGACGGCTCGTGGGATCTTTCTCGAGCGCGAGCATTACCCGCACGGGGCCACCCCAGGAAACGTGGCCGGCGCCGGACATGACCGACTCGAGCGTCCTGGCCGCATCCGGCGAGGTCTTGAGCTCCACCTCAATACCTTCGGCACGATAAGCGCCGAGGGCAATCGCGGCGTAATAAGGCGCGTAAAAAACGGCCCGGAAATTTTCGATCAGCGTGATGTTCATGGGGAGGCAGGAAATTTAAAACCCGTTTTTCAGCTCAGCAGGCTCGTGAGCTCCGACATCGTCTTGACCGTTTCGAATTCGTGCACCACCTTGAGGCTGTCCTCGACCTTTTCCGGTGCCAGCTTGCACAGCGGCACTAACGTCCGGTATTTCGCGTCCACGTCGGCCCACTCGATCCCGCGGGGCCCGGACCCGCGCGGAAAATCGACGTGGTCGGAGAACTGCCGGCCGTCCTTCAGCGTGATCGTGACCGTCGCGCCATGGCGGTGCGGGAAGCGGTCCGGGTACGGTTGCGGGTTCGGGTCCACGGTGACTTTGTCGATGAGTTGTCCGATCACCGGGTCTGCGACCTTCGCGGGAGAGACATGGATCCAGCCGTAGCCCCTGTCCGCCACCGCTGCCGCGAGGAAGTAGGCAAGGCTGTGCGCGACGCCGATAAGGTTGGTCGGATGCGCAGGTCCGGGCAGCGTGCGGTACTTCGCCGCAGAGGCCATGATGCTTACCACGTCCGCCGGGTTGACATTCCCGGCCATTGCGGCATTGGCGGCCGCCTCCGCCGCGGCGTGATTGGGGTGGGCACCGGGAACCAGCTTGATCGCCATGTCCGTGGTGATGTCCCACACCGTGCCGAAATCCTTCGTCACGTCTTCGAGGTGATCTCCGCCATACGCGGAGAAGAAACCGCGCGGCATCTCCAGCACCCGCTCCTCCGCGACGAACCCCTTGTGGGCGGCAAGCGCTGCGTTGATGCCGAGCATCGCCGACAGTCCGGCGTGGTACTCGCGCGCGACGCTGGTGTTGGCGGCAACCATCAGGCCGCCGATCGAGGTTGCGGCGAGCGCGATCGCCTGCGTCATCTGTCCCTGCGTCAGCTTCAGGAGCGTCCCGGTCGCGACGGCGCCGCCGAAGATCGTGGCGATCGAGCCATGGAAGCCGCGCTCGTCGCGGCCCGGGGTGAGCGCTTCGTCTATGCGCCCTGCCACTTCGTAGCCGAGCACCATCGCCCCGAGCACTTCGCGGCCACTCGCGCCGGTGCGCTCCGCCATTGCGATCGAAGTCGTCGCGACACTCGTGCCTATGTGCGCGATGCTGCGCAGATCGCTGTCGTCCGAAGCGGCGGCGTCGCTCATCACCGCGTTCGCGCGCGCCACGTCAGCAACGGGCAGTTTCCGGCCGCCGTCGAACCAGATGGTCGCCTCCGCCGTTCCTCCCCGCTCTTTCGCAAGCTCGCGAATGATTTGCGAGGAAATGATGGCCGAGCCCGCCGCCGCGCTGGCGATCGCGCTGGCGATCACCATCCGCGCGCGCTCCAGCGCCAGGGGCGGCAGGTCGTTGACGTTCGTGCGCGTCACGAACCGCGCCAGCTCTCCTGCAATGCTCATCGGAAGTCAGCCCGGCAACGCTCGCGCCAGCGCAAGGTTCGTCGGCGCGGGCTCAAGTTCCCCCCGCTCTATCCGCTGCGTGATCGTGGCGACCGCCTCGTTCGCCGGCGTGGCGATGCCGACGGCCCGCCCTTGCGTTACCACCAGTCCGTTGAGCTGATTCGTTTCGGTCCTGCGTCCCTTGATATGGTCCTGCAATACGGCGTTGCGCGATTTCTTGCCAACATGCCCGGCGAGCGTCGTGGCGAGCTTTTCGGCGATGGTGCCGGGCTCATCGCCCATCTCGTCTGCCGTAAGCCCGAATACGGGTTCCAGCCGGTAGCCCAGGGCCTGGCCGACAGCTATTGTTTCCTTGCCGATGCGCACGGCGAACGCCAGCATGTCGGGTTCCCGCAGCGCGTCGTATGAATCCGCGCCGAGCATGGCGAAAGGCGCGAGTATTATGGTGTTGGCCACGAGCTTCGTCCATTTGGCGCCCGCGATATTGGAAGTGAGGTCCACGTGCGCGACGTTGCTCAATATCGATTGCAGCTCAAGCAGGCGCGCGGTCATCCGGCCATCAAGCTCGCCGAGCGCAATCCAGGTGCGTGCACGCGGCGTCTTGCGCCTGACCCTCCCCGGCTCGAAGCTTTCCGCGGAAAGCTCCAGCACGCAGCCGACGGTGCGGCTATGTCCGATGACACCGGCGATTGTGTCATCCATCATGCCGTTCATCAGTCCGACCACCACGCCGGAGGACTTGACGTACGGCGCGATGAATTCCGCCATCCAGCGCGCGTCCTGCGCTTTCACCGCCAGCAGTACGACGTCGAAGTCGCGGCGCAGGCGCGCCATGTCGCACAGGTGATAGGCATCCAGCGGCGGGCATTGCAGCTCGCCGTCAGGAAGTTGCACCTTCAGGCCGAATGTTCGCAGCGCATCGACCTGCGCAGGCCACGGATCGATTACCGTCGGGCGATAACCGGCCATGGCAAGGTCCGCGGCGACGTTACTGCCAATGGCTCCGGCGCCGAGCACGGCGATATTCAGGGTTGCATTTCGAAAAAAATTAATGGGGTCGTCCATTTATTCTTTGTTTCCGCATTTATTCAGACCGGTGGTGGCAAGTCCGCGCAGCCTGCCGCTGCGCACATGCGGCAGTGCCGATACAGCATTCGCGAACGCCAGGTCACTCGGTGCGCACGTTGGCCGCCTTGACCACCTTGCGCCAGCGCTCGGTGTCTTCCCTGAGCAGCGCGGCGAAACGCTCGGGGCTGCCGCCCTGGGGATCGAGACCGAGCGCGGCGAAGCGCTCGCGGACCTCGGGCAACTGCAGCGTCTTTTGCAGATCGAGATTCAGCTTGAGCACGACCGGCCGCGGCGTGCCGGCAGGCACCGATACACCGAACCAGATCAGGACATCGAAACCGGCCAGCCCCTGCTCTTCGGTAGTGGGCACCGCCGGATAGATCGCGAGCCGCTTGTTGCCGGACACGGCGAGCGCTTTCAGTTTGCCGGCGCTGATCAGAGGCTGTGCCGTGACTGACGTGGTAAATATCAAAGAAACCTGCCCGCCTATCATGTCCGTAATTGCGGGTGTGGCGCCCTTGTAGGGCACGTGCAGGATATCGACGCCGGCCTGCAACTTGAAGAGCTCGAGGGCGAGGTGGCTGCTGCCGCCCGTGCCCGAGGACCCGCCTGATAGCTGGCCAGGCTTGGCTCGCGCCAGCGCGATCACGTCTTTGACACCAGACGCGGGAAAAGTCGCGCTGGTCACCAGCATGATGGGCGACCAGCCGAGCAGGATCACCGGCGCAAAGTCCTCCGCCCGGTAAGGGGTTTTCGCGCGCAACGAAAAGTTGATCGCGTTTGCGCCCGGATTTGCGAGCAGCAGGGTATAGCCGTCGGGGGTCGACCTGGCAACGATCTCGGCTCCGACCAGGCCGCCGGCGCCGCCGCGATTGTCGATCACGACCTGCTGTCCCCATGCCTCGGTGAGTTTCTGCCCAAGCAGCCGCGCGATCACGTCATTCGATGCGCCTGGCGTAAAAGGCACGACCCAGCGGACGACCCGTGCCGGATAATCCGTCGCCGGCCTCACCGTCTGCGCCAACGCGCTGCCGGTTGCAAGCAGCGCAATGCAGAAAACGCAGGTTGCCTTATTGACGGTGCGAATTCTTTCCGGATTGACCCGCGGACAGGGAAGCATTTTGGTTCCTTTCCGCAATTGAAGAGGTTCACCTTCTCCGCGACAGCTTCCGCCTTGCCCGCGCCGCAGTCAAGCGGCGTTATGTCGACACCGTAGCACGCGTTGTTGCGAACAGGCTCACTGCGCAGATGGACTTTTGCCAGGATTGGGCAGCAGCCCAAACATCGCGTTAGCCGCTGAGAGGAACAGTGTCCGGTTGACGCCATCGGAATGCAGAAACGCCGCCGCGTCCCGAACCAGCTTTTCGACCCCGGTCTCCTTCATATAGCCGTAACCGCCATGGATTTCCAGGCACCAGGTAGCGATTTTCCAGGCGGCCTGTGAAGCCATCACCTTGGGCAACGCGCCCAAAGTCCTGTCCCAGCCGTGTTCCTTGTGGTCGGCCAGCCAGGCGGCACGGTGGATATAAGAACGCGATGCATCAATCAGCATGCGCATTTCCGCCAACTGCGCGCGGATGCCGTCATGCTCCACCAGCAGCTTACCGCCCTGGACGCGTAGCTTGGCCCACTCGATGGCTTTATTGTGGAGCGCGACCGCCACGCCGAGGACGGAGGCACCCGCATAAGCGTTCGACGCCGCCATGAATTCGGCACGTTCCTTCGCGCCTTTGTCCACCAGGCCCACCACGTTTTCATCCGGAATAAAGCAATCCTGAAAAACGAGCTCGGCGTTATTGGCAAGGCGCTCGCCCATCTTGTCGTGCACGCGGCCGATGGTAAAACCTGGACGGTCTCTTTCCACCAGGAACATGGTGGAGCCGTCGGCCATCGTCTTTGCCTTGTCAGTCTGCACCCCTACCAGATAGTAGCTGGCCCGATTTCCGTTGGAAATGAACTGCTTCATTCCATTGACGATCCAGCCGCCCTGGGTTTTCACGGCGCTCGTGCGGTACGGAACCGGATGAGAGGTCATTTTATCTGAGCCATTGCCGGGTTCGGTCATGCCGATGGCCAGCAGGCCGCGCGGATCTTTGGCGAAAACCGGAAGAATGCGGGCTTGCTGTTCTGCGTTGAGCGCCTTCTGCATGAGTTGGGCGATCTTGAATGTCTGAGCCAGGATTACAGAAACACCCATATCCCCTTTGGCGAGTTCCTCGACGACCATGGCAGTGGTCAGCGAATCGGCTCCAAGCCCGCCCCATTTTTCGGACAAAGTCATGGTACGGATGCCAAGCTTGTGCGCTTTCTCGACGATTTCCCAGGAAAAACAGTCTTCCGGGTTCTGGTTGGCATCAAGCGCAGATGCCCTCGGTGTCACCTCGTCTTTCACAAAACGCGCAACGGTTTCCAAAATCG
>ERZ1292640.1645-Hain-H43-02um-R1-1645-length-18348-cov-7_pt1 | contig 18348 bp, 14 predicted proteins | sample MGYA00564404_ERZ1292640 | MGnify/ENA primary metagenome ERZ1292640 (study PRJEB36523, sample SAMEA6512636) | groundwater metagenome | collected 2019-01-08 | study: AquaDiva: Metagenomics assemblies of 32 groundwater samples
AACTGCTGCCTGTTCAGCATCTGCGTCAAGACGGTATTGGTCGGACGCTTACAAGCAATCGGGTGAGACCTGGTTTGAAAACGATGACGCAGACCAGTATGAACTTCGCGAATGCTGTCATCCTGGGAGAAATGGTGAAGTTCTGGTCATTCTGTACCTGGAAAGCAAAATGCTGCATGCCCGCTACGACCCCAATCTCGGGCAACGCAGATACAACGAACACGGCTCGTACGTTGTTCGTGCCAAGCCGGCGGCGCGATAACCTCTAGTCGGACATTCTTGAAGTTGCCGGGTCAAACGATTGGTTCATTTCCACCACTTGGTTTGGCGGTCAAGGTAAATACTGCACTCCGGAATGGCGACGGTTCCACCTTGCCATGCCTCACGGTGCGAGCGGTGGAAGCTCGCGGAGATAAGCACTGGAATCCCGAGACGAGGCGTACGCCAGCGCTTTGATCTTTTGTCGTATCCACCTGCACTGCGCTCTGAACCGCCTTCGTACCAGGTGCTATGCGGTACTTCAATGACATAAGGATCAAAGTGGGCTACCTTTAAAACTTGCCCTTGATCCCAATAGTAAATGCGCCCATAGTAAGTCGCATGGCACCATTTCTCCCATGCACTTGGACTGTATTTTGAAGTGGCCAGGTCTGGGCTTGGAAGTGCAATCCAGAGTACCGCGATACCCAGTCGATGGTAGTTTTGAGTTCGTGCGTTTATTTGATTAGCACTCAGCGCGCTGCGTTGAATTTCTATCGCCACTGGTGTACCAGAGATGCGGGCAAATACATCCGCCACAGAAATGCCGCAATCACGCTCAATCTCCAGGTCCGCTACATTACCCTCCCGCTTTAATGCATCGAAGATTGCCAACTTAGCTTGAAGGTGGGCCTCGGATTCACCGATACCCCTTGCGCAGGTCACCGGAGGCTTGTGTGCAAAGTGATGTACCTTGATTCGACCTTTGTGAAGAGTAACTTCGCGCTGGCAAGTTGGACATTGAAATGGTGCCTCGGTGCGTTCGCTATCACGAGCGGTAACTTTGGCGGTATCAGATCGACGCATCGCTGTAAGCATGGTGGCTTTCCTGTGCGCGGTGCAGCAATTTTCTGAGGCATTTAGACAGTAACTGGAACGCGCGTCGGCAGAGTTTGATGCAACCAGTTCGCACTGTTCAATGCGCGAATCCCGCTGCCATTTACCCCGCCATTGCCGTCCAAAGCACGCAAACTGACCAACAAAGCCACATTCAGTGGTTCAGCCAACGGCGGTTCATTGGCCCGGAGCAGCGCCTCCACTTGAATCGCCCATTGGGCACCAGCCACACCCACAGGGAAACTCTTTCGATGGAGCTTTACGGGGGACCATTTCCCTCCAAACTCGATCTGAGTGGCTTCATACCCTGTCGTACCCGTTTCACCTTCCAACGGCACTTTGCCGGAGATACGGGTGCCGTTGAGCACGCCGAAGCTGACGTTAGCGTTAGCTCGCACGTATTCGGCCCCGGAGTTTGGGTCCAAGGGTGGAGAGTAAACGGCAGTGATGATCACTTCGGCTTGGAGCCTGCCATTTCTCATCAAGACCTCAGGTATCGGGTATGGTGTCTTGCGCCATTTGTAGCCGGGCACCACCATCACCTCGAACATCAGAGTGAAACAATCATCCCGGTCATACAGGGTAGCCAAGGCGTCGCTGGGGACCCCCGCGCCGAAGTAGCGCCGCTCCGCTGCCGCGTAGTCCGGCGATGCCAATCTGGCGGCATGGATCATCAGGGCTTTGACCATGTGCGGCTTGACGGTAAAGTTGGGTTGGCCATCCAGGCTCTGCCAAACATGCGCCGCAAGGCCCGTTACCAGTGGCGCGGCATAACTGGTTCCAAAGCCACTTCCAACCGTGTTATCGGGCTGCAGGACCTGCATGCTGGTCAACCCCGCAGCCCATGGGGCGTGCACTCCGCCACCAGCATGGACCAGGTCTGGCTTGGGTGTGAACACAGGCCCGGGGCCGCGGCGTGAGTAAGATGTCGGCTCTCCTGCGTTTACAAGGGCGCCCGGACCATCCAAATGCGCCACAGAGCCAACCGTAAGGGAACGCACCGAGTCGCCGGGACTGCTTAAACGGTCATCCAGCAGTGCGGTGGCCGGCCAGCCTCTGCGTGGAGTTCCTTCGTAATTTCCTGCAGCGATTACACACAAAACTCCATGCTGGTCGCTCAACGCATCCAATTGTTGTGCGAACCAGCTAAATTCATCACTGGAAATCGGTGCGCTCCCAAGTGATAGATTCCATACCTTGACTTGGGGCGCCAGAGCCATGGCCCTACCTAGTCTGAGTACTAGGTCTGCAGTTTTCGCGAAACCAGATTCCATGGCGCAGACATCGTGCACCATGCACCGCGTATGCGAAATCAGCGCATGGTCATTGTTCAGAAGTCGCCCCCCAGCCACCAACGAAGCCACAGCTGTACCGTGCACGTAATCGGTGTCAATCGCAAGAACATAGGTGTCCGTACTGGCGATCCACGGGCGCAAGCTTAAGGCGTTCGCAGCCGTGCCCGTGTCAAAGACGCCCACAATGGGGTGATTGGCTTCAGGGATCGGAGCCGGCAATGGTCCGGCCAAGGTGGCGCCTGACGTGGCTGACGGAAAGGCTATCGGCTCCCGAAAAATCGCCCGCAGACCCGGAAACTTTGTCAGCGCTGCGAAACTCTCCTCACTCAGACCTTGCGCATCAATGCGAAATACCGGCGGACCCCAGCGTTGGGGGATGACTTCTGCTTGAATGTTCCGCTGTTGCATCAACAAGCGAAGGACATCCAGATTGCGCGCCGTGGCATCGGTGGCGTGATAGCGAAACAGAGACAGCAAGATCGAGCCATGCGCGCGCAGCTGCTCGGCTGGCACTTCCATTCGGCGTTGACTGTCCCAAGCGCCTATGCGCTGTATGGCCGACAAATTGGCCTTGATCGCTTGCGTTTGACGATGCAGGATGGTCTGTGAAAAACTGAGAATGCTTGCAGCGTTCGCCGCCACCAGCATCTCATCGATTCGGCCAACGCCGGCAGGTTGCAAGCCGGCTTCCGCGACCAGCGTATTGGGGCGGTGAGTTTTCGCGACCGCAATGTCCCGGAGTTTGAGTATCAAAACGCCAGGCGTACTAGGGTGAGCCTGAATCTCGGGTAGCAATGCCGCTGAGGCTGCGGCTAGTGAGGCATTTAGGGACGCCCGGTATTGCGGTGTGACAGGAACCAGCTCTTTGGGTCCACCGCCACCGCCCTCGGGCGCGCTCCGGTCCTCCGGACGAAACGCAATCCACCGAAATGGATTTGCTTCACTCGCTCTGTTTGTCCCCCGTGTAGCCATGTTGTTCCCCCTCTATCGCATTTCTGACCTGGCGCTGTGAGATTCCGTACGCTGCTGCTAGCACCCGGTGCGTGAAAAGCTTGGGATACCAGGCACGCAGCCATCGAATCTCCCCCTCTGTACTGCCAACCACCTTTGATTGCCCCAATGCCAGCGTCAAGCCAAGGCGTCGGAACAACTCGGTTTCATCGACAACAGTCTCACCCTTCAAGACGGCCGTGCGTTTGGCGTCCTGGCAAACCTGTTCGATTGTGGCCCCTGACAGCCCCTCAGACCTACGGGCGATATCGTCAAGGTCGACTATTTCTGGCAAATATTCACCCAAAAAGTGCTTCCAGAGGATTTGGCGTAGCTGACTATCTGGCAACGGCATAGACAATCGATAACTGAACCGCCGCCAAATTGCGTAATCCAGCAATTGGCCGTGATTGGTTGCAGCAACCAGGATGGTGTCAACCGGTAAGGCATCAATGTTCTGCAGCAAAGAGATCACCACGCGCTGAAGCTCCCCCACGTCGCGCTCACTTCCTCTTGCTGTGGCCATGGCGTCGAGTTCGTCCAGGAAAAGCACGCAAGGGAACTCCTGTGCGTATTCAAACACCCTACGGAGGTTCCGGCTGGTCTGTCCCAATAAGCTGCTGATCATGGTGTCGCAGCGCACGGTCAGCAGTGGCAATTCCAATTGACCCGCGATGGATCGAGCGGTCTGGGTTTTTCCGGTGCCCGGCGGTCCGTCCATGATCAATCGATGGGGGATCGCTACCCCAGCCGCTACCAATTTTGCATGGTGTCGTATGCCGTCGAGATAATCCTCAAGCCTGTTCCGCAACGCATGCGGGAGCAACAGGTTTACCTCAGTCGCATTCGGTCGGCTCAAATCCACGGTATGCATTCGGCTGTCGCCATCCACGGGGAGGTGCACGTTTTTGAGCGGAACCAAGGCGCCGCCCTGAGTAATCGACAAAGCACCTGGCACACGTGCCAGACGCTCGCGGATCATCCGCGCCTCGCGTCGGCTACCATCCCGCTCCAATTTGTCCGCAAGCAAGCCAGCGTAGTTCGCAGCCATGCTTTGATTGGACTTCAGGGCGCCATCAAGGATTTTCAGGACTTCGGAAAGATGTTCCACGAGATTTGGGCAGCACAAACGGCGTAACCGCGGCTGCTCCGGAAATTGGCGGATTTGCTCCGCAAGAAGCCTATTTTGCTACGAAAATAGCTCCTTTTGATCCGCAATTTTATTTGGTATTGCAAATACCAGGGGAATTGTGGCTGAGCTGGTACAGACTATCACACTGAAGAATGCCAACCGGGGTCCAGCTCCGCCAGGCCAAGAATGTTGAATGCATAAAGCTGCAGCTAGACGCACGAGCTATGGTCAAGGCTCTCGCTTCGGTCAACCCACGCCAACAGCCCGTCAGCCACTTGTAGGTGACTTGGCAGGCCTGCTTTTCGCTGTACGCCGTGTCCGAGGTTCCAGGGCTGAGGCTGCAAGTGCACTCTCCAATCCTTGCGCCCGTTCTTCGGCCCCCTTCAGTCGCTCCTTGAGTGTGGCCACCTCGACTTGCCCCTCATGAACACGATTGCCCAGCGCGGCGTTCGTGCGCTCCAGAGCCTGTTTCTCAACTGCATGCTTCTGGCCGGCGTCATCAAGCGCCCGAGATGATTGCTTTGCTTCCTGGCGAGCGCGATCTACCTCTTCCAGAAGGCGCCGCTCATTGGCTGCCGCTCGTTGCTCGAGGCGTTCTCTCTCCTGGGTGAGCACTCCAAGCTGCTCGTCAAACTGGCGCCTGCCTGCGTCGCGCTCCTGAACCAGGTTGGCGAGGCTGCTGCGGGCCTGTTCGAGATCGCGGCCGGCCTTTTCAAGCTGGGCGGCCTGATCTTGCAGCTGGGACTTGGCCAGCTCCAGCGCATGTTCCAGGGCGATACCGCGCTCCGCGAGTGCAGCTTCCCGCTGCAGGAGCTCCTGGCGCGCGATGTCCAGCTGCAGGCCTTGCTGGGCAAGACGGTCGCGCTCGGGCTCGAGAGCCCTGTCAGCCTCGTCACGCGCAGATGCAACAGCTACGGCCCAGACTTTGTCCAGCGCCTGGCGCAGGTCCTTGGGCGCGCCCTCCGCTGCCTGGGCGCCGGCGGCCACAACCCCGAGCCGCGGCGCGAGCGTGCCAAACCAGCTTTCCAGCATAGGGCTCACGGTATTCGGTGAGCCGCGGCCGATCTTGAGGCGCACCCGCTCGATCGTGGGCCGTTCGCCAGCGGCGATCAGAGCATCTGCTGCAGCCCACACCTCTTCCTGCTGCACACCTCTCGTACTTTTCGTTTGCATGGCTGGGCTCCAGTGGCTATATTTACTGACGATAAGAGATTGTTATCGAGATCTATTTTTTGTTCGTGTAATACATCATACATAACATGTATGTTTCTGATCAAAAACTCGCCCTGAGTCGAACATGCGCCTGCCCGCCCTCCGAAAAGTCCCCGCCCTAGAGCCGACAGAGCTCAGCGATGTCACGCAGCGTGCCGTGGAGGACTTGCTGCGCGAGGGCGAGTCGAAAAACACCATGGCCAGCTACAAAAGCGCCCTGCGCTACTGGGCCGCCTGGTACGGCATCCGTTATGGCGGCCAGATCCAGCTGCCGGTGCCCTCCCCTTGTGTACTGCAGTTCATCGTCGACCATGCAGAGCGAACCTCCGACAAGGGCTTGGTCTTCGAGCTGCCGGCGTTGATCGACCAGACGCTGGTCCAGGCCGGCTACAAAGGCAAGCTGGGCGCGCTGGCCCATAACACCCTGGTGCACCGGATGGCCGTGCTGTCCAAGGCGCACAGGCTGCGCGAGCTGAAAAACCCTTGCCAGGATCCGGCGGTGCGCGAGTTACTGTCCCGCACGCGCAAGGCCTACGCCAAACGCGGCGCCCTGACCCAAAAGAAAGAAGCGCTGACCAAGTCGCCCCTGCAGGCCATCCTGGCCACCTGCGACGACTCGCTGCGCGGCAAGCGCGACCGCGCTTTGCTCCTGTTTGCCTGGGCCAGCGGCGGACGTCGGCGCTCCGAGGTTACAGGAGCGGACATGCGGTTCCTGAAACCGATTCCGGAGGGCTTTGTCTACAACCTGGTCTATTCCAAGACCAACCAGGCAGGAGTGGATCTGCCGGAGAACAACAAGCCGCTGCTGGGTGCGGCCGCGCTCGCTCTTGCTGACTGGCTGCAGGCTAGCGGGATTGGGTCGGGGGGGATTTTTAGAAGCGTTCGCAAGGGTGGGCATCTGGGGGAGGCGCTCTCCCCGGCTGTGGTACGGGCCATTGTAAAAGAGCGTTGTGCCTTGGCCGGGATTGAGGGGGCGTTTTCAGCGCACTCGCTGCGGTCAGGCTTTGTGACCGAGGCTGGGCGACAACAGGTACCGCTAGCCGACACCATGGCCATGACGGGGCACCACAACGTGGCGACTGTTATGGGGTACTTTCGCGCAAATGCCTCGGTTCGCAATGCTGCGGCTAACCTGCTGCCCTCCTGAGATTGTCATCGCGCAAGTATCGCAAGCTGCAGTGGCCAACGCACAGCATTGGCATCACAAGCTTGAAACGAATTCAGAGGCTTCAGGACGCAGACGTGGCGCCTTTCGCTTTGAAACCATGCCGATATTGATGAAACACACGGCCTCTTCGCAAGCTTGAAGTCTGAACAACGCCCGCATTCGGGATGAAGACATGGCCTGGCCACTGGTGAGGCTGCTACCGAATCCCATACCGTGCGCGCTCAGCAGGATATTCTGGATGGAGCAACCGACGGAAACCATGCGTTCCAGCACCGGAATATCCGGTTCACAAGGCCCCAGGCGAGCCACGGCAAGCATAAGCAAAGGTGCACGGTGGGCCTTTTCGCGCGCAGATTCGATCTGGTCCAGCGTGGCACCAGCATCACGATCAATCAAGGCCAGGGCGAACACTTCGGCCAGAACAGAGCGTTTGTCTGCGGGGATCACCACAAAACGCCACGGCGTCAGCAAGCCATGGTCCGGCGCAGCAGCGGCAGCACGGAATAATTGGTCGATTTGCTCAGCCGATGGACCAGGCTCGACCAGCCTTTTGGGGGAAATGTTCTGCCGCGACGTGATGAGAACGTCGGCCAAGCCGGCTTCCTGACTGACGACAGGTGCGGGGAGACCTCGGGCTTCACTCCGGGGAACTCCGTAGGAGGCGTTCAACTCGCTACTCATTGGGGCTCCTTGAAAACTCGCTGCTGAAACAACGGGCAGAAAAGCTTTTTAGGTAAGTTTCCAAAAAAAGGGGCCGCATTGGCCCCCTTTTTCCACGCATCACGCGTAACGACGGTCCTTGAACGAGATCGTGGCCTTGTAGTCATCCACGCTGCCGACCCGGCGAATGCTGCCCCAAGTGCCTTTGTAATAGGGCACCACGTTGCGATCCACCCAGTTGGTCACCACGTCACCGTGTACGCCCTTGATGTAGCCGAACAGCATGAAGGTCTGGCCCGGCTTGGCCGACTTGAGCGGGTAGGCCATGGCATAGGTACTGCCAAAGTCATTGAAGACTTCGATCACGTCTCCCGGATTCACGCCCAGTTGGCGGGCATCCTCGGGATTCATCTCGATGAAGGCCATGGGAATCCGGTCGCGCACAAAGCTGTTGTACTGATCGTGGTAGGCGGTCTGCCAGACCTCATTGGCACGGCCGCTGTTGATCCAGTACTTATGTTTCGCCTTCTGATCGGCCACTGTCTTGGGCAAGCCGTTCCACGGCGCCGGCTTGAACTCGGCCCGGCCATCCTTGGTATCGAATTTCCCGTCGTCGTAGTGAATCGGCGTGCCGATGAGCTTGTCGCCTTCAACCCGCTTGATCGGCAACTGAACGCCGTTGTTGCCCGCCTTGCGCAACAAGGCATAAGTGGCCATGTACCCGGTGTCGCCGCCCTGGCTGTCGATGGGTCCCACGCCCGGACGCCCTGCCCTACGAAAACCGTCATTGAATGCGTCTTCCTCGTTCTTCCAGTCAAAGCCGTCGAAGCGTTTGGCCATGTCTGCCTTGCCGTCCCGCAGGTACATGGCCTTGAGCGTATTGGCAATTTCCGCCGCAATCATGCAGTCGGGCTTGGCCGAACCCGGGGCATCCATGAACTTCTCGGACAGGCGCAAGCGGCGTTCACCGTTCATGGAGGTCAGGTTCATTTCCCCCGGGTGCGCGGCCGGCAACAACAGGTGGGCTTCTTCCGAAATCACCGTGGGGTACAAATTCATCGCTGCGATGAACATGCCTCCCTTGTTTTTGCAGGCGTCATAAATCACGTCAATCAACTGCTCGATCGATGCGCCCTTGGCTTTGGCAATGGCTTCGTTGACGATATTGGCGCGCTTGTGCAGTACCAGGCGGTGCTGCTCGGCGTTGAGCGTGGTCTGGAACGGATTGGTGCCCCACAGGGTGTACATCAAGCCACGGCCAGCGATGACCTCCTGGTCGATGTAGATCTTCTTGTCACCGGGGTATGGCGGGCGCGTGTAGCCTTCCTGATGGCCTCCCAGACGGCAGACACCTGTGCCACGGCGTCCCACGTTCTGAGTGGCCAGCACCAGGCTGACCAGCGCGCTCTGGATCACGTAGTTGTCATTGCCCCAGATGATGCCCTTTTCATAGGGGTGAAAGGTGCGCGGCCGATGGCCTGATGCCTTGGGCTTGTAGGCCCATTCGGCCGCCTGCTTCAATTTTGCAACGGGGATGCCGGTGGCCTTGGCACCGTCCTCCATGGACATGCGGTTGGTCTTGACGGCCTCGTCAAAGCCTTTGGTGTGCCTGGCAATGAACTCCTTGTCTTGCCAGCCCTGTTCAACCACATAAGTGAACAGCGTGTTGAAGAGCGCCGTATCCGAGCCGGGCTCGATGTCCAGATGCAGCACGTTCTCCTTGCCGGCCACCTGCTCACAAATGGCCACGGTTGCTGTGCGGCGCGGGTCCACGATGATGACTTTGGCGGCTGCAGCGGTCTCACCCGGAAACCACTTTTTCTTTTTGTCCACGGTGGAGCCCGACATGTTTGGCACCCAGTGGTTCAAAAAGTAGTTGGACTGGGTCTCATAGGGGTTGGCACCGGTACAGAAAATGGTGTCTGCCACTTGCGCGTCTTCGTAGCTGTTGTTGAGTTCACCCACGCCCATTTCCCGCGTGGCGTGGCACTCGGAGTTGTAGGCCGGGCGGTTGTGAATGCGCACCATCGGCGTTTGCAGTGCGCTGAACATCAGCTTGCCGGTGCCCCAGGTGTTCTCGAATCCACCGCCCGCACCTCCGTGGTCAAAGCAGTCATAAAACAGGCCTGAGGGACCGTCGTTGTCGAGGATTTTTTTCGTCAGCCCTGCATACAGGGCCATGGCGTTTTCCCACCCCGTGTCTAGCCACTGGTCGCCACGGAAAATGCGCGGATTTTTCAGGCGCTCTTTGCCGATGCCATCATGGGCATACATGTACGAAGCCATCTTGCCGCCCCGGGTGGACGACAGGCCGCTGTTCACCACGCACTCCTTGTCGGGCACGATCATGATGTTCCAGCGCTTGCCGGACTTGTCAGTGATGGTGTTGGTCATCGCCTTGGTCATGGTGATGCTCATGGGCGGCACCTGTTTGGTGAAATCCACGCCCAGTGCATTCTGGCTGGCTGCCCGGCCGCCTTCCCTGTTGGCATCCCACTTGTAGACGTTGTAGCCACAGCCGACGATACAGAAGTGGCAAGTCATGTTGCTCTTCTGGGCGTCCTTGGTGGGCAGCGCAATTCGGTCATTGATATTGGTTGACATGGCTGCTCCTTAGAGAATGTTGGACTGGCGACCGTAGATCAGGCCATCGACGCCGACGGCCTGCACGGAATCCGTCTTGGCGTCGTACTCCAGCTTGATTTTGGGAAGATCTTCCGTGGCCTGCCCGCACACCATCTGGCCCCCATTCTCCGGGTCGAAAATCGAAAAATGGCAGCCACACTTGAAGGTCCGGCTACCGCCGTCATAGGCGACAGGACAACCCATGTGCGTGCACATCGCGCTGAAGGCGACGATGTCGCTGTTTGGGCCCACGCCACCCGGAACGGGGTTACCCATGCGAATCGCGTAACAAGGTGAGCTGGCATCCGGGTAGCTGAAACTCGTGGCCTCGTTCACTGGCATGCCACCGGCCTTGCCCACTGCCCTTTTTGGATAGGGCAAGGTAGTACTGCCTGATGTTGCCGGCGTTGCGGCATTCGCGTTATGGATCGGGATGACCACCGACCCGGCGATGGCGGCGGCGGCACCGCCGGACTTCAAAAAGAAACGTCGTCCGAATTTCACGTCTTCCATGCTGTCTCCTGTTATAAAAATGTGCCCCATGGCTATCGCAAGCGATGTGCCAGTATTTTTCTCAGCAAAATCAACAACTTACGAAGGCCTCCTTGACCATATGGGTTGTTTTGGTAACAATCAGCGAAAAATATAGTTACGCTTTCGTAACAACGAGGAGACAAAACCATGGACCGCAGAGCCTGTGTTCGCGCGCTGACTGCCGCCGGTGTTGCCGCCATTACTGCGCCGGTGAAGGCATCCCCAGAACGACTGCGCATTGGCCTGACCCCGGTGATCCTGGCCGACCAGGTGGCTTTCCTGTCCCGCTGGGGGCGCTACCTTTCGGCGCGAGTTGGGTGCGAAGTCAGCTTCCTGGCCCGGGAGTCCTACCAGGCCATTCTTGATCTGCTTTTTTCCGGCCAGATCGATGCAGCATGGATTTGCGGCTATCCGTATGTCCGCCACGAGCCGGACCTGGCCTTGCTGGCGGTTCCGCTTTACCAGGGCCAGCCCACCTATCAGGCCTACCTGATCCGTTCCCGCAACCCAGCCGTCCCCCTGAACGGATGGGCTGACTTGCGAGGCAAAGTTCTGGCTTATTCCGATCCCCTGTCGAACTCCGGCTGGCTGGTCGCCCAGGCACAACTGGCCAAGGCGGGGCTGGGTCCACATGACCTCAAGCGTTCTTTCTTTGCGCATGGGCATCGCAATGTCGCGGAAGCCGTGGCGGCGCGCCTGGCGCAGGCGGGGTCCATCGATGGTTATGTCTGGGAAACCATGCGCCAGCAAGGTATGGCTGCCGTGGCCCAGACCGACGTGGTGTGGAAATCCGAACCACATGGGTTTCCCCCGCTCGTGACCAGACGGGACGCTGTGCATCCCTTCCTGCCCCAGCTACAGCAGGTCCTTCTGTCCATGCCGGAGGACGCCACGGGGCGGGACTTGTTGAACGCCCTCAATCTCACCGGTTTCAACGAGGGCGCTTCGGCGCTTTTTGATTCGATCCGGCGCCAGGCCCAAACCGTGCCGGGCAGCGGCGTGGTGGCCTGATGCTCTGGCGTTTTCCCTACCGGGTACAGATACCGCTCGGCCTCTCACTGGCCGTGTTGATGACGGCCTTGTTGGTGACGGCCGTATCGGCGCAGATTTCCGCCCGCAGTGCCCGCCTGGAAACACTGGCCACACTGGACCGCGCCGTCGTTCTGCTGGTGGCACAGGCTCGCCCCCTGCTGGCGGCCGATGACACGTGGCGCACGTTCGCCTTGCTGCGCGACACAGCTGCCCTGATTCCTGGCGCGGCCACCGGACATGCCAGGCTGGCGGTGCTCGACGCTGAAGGCCAGGTTTTTGCGGCCTCGGACCCGGTCCAGCTTGACACCGGACGGCCCCTGCTGGGCACGACTTGGCACAACCAGCCGCTGCAGGCTTCCCGGGAAATCACGGGAACGCAAAGACTCGATCAAAGTGATGGCGCGGTCATTCTGCTGGACCCCATTCGCAGCGAAGACGGTCAGACCCTGGGCCATGTGTTCATGGAGGTAGATGCATCGGTATTCGCCCCCGATTGGCTCGCGCTGGCCAAGACGGCGCTGATCGGCATGGCGCTGGCGGTGACGCTTCTTGTGCCGGCGGGCTGGTGGGTGGGCAAACGCATGACCCGGCCGGTGGCGCGGCTGGTCAAGGTGATCGAACGCATAGGCCACGACACGCCAGGCAATCTGCGCAAGGAGGTTCCCCGAACGGCCGATCCTGAAATGAAGCGAATCAGCGATGCCGTGCTTCAGTTGATGGGCGAGCTGGAACAGCGGGGAAAGGCCGAGGCACGTGCCCTCTCCGCGGAACGACTTGCCGCCGTGGGCCGGATGACCGCCGTTGTTGCGCATGAAATCAACAACCCGCTGGCTGGGCTGCTCACGGCCACACAAACCCTTCGCCTGCACGGAGCCACGGATGACATCCGCGAGCGCACGGTCGATCTGCTGGATCGCGGATTGCAGCAGATCCGCACCACGCTGGCAGCCTTGCTGCCCCAGGCGCGCAGGGAAGACCGCCCCCTGGAGCCGGGCGACCTGGACGATGTGGTGACTTTGGTTCAGGCCACGGCCGGACGGCACACCGCGCAACTCATCACCCGTGTTGAGGTGGAATCGGCCCTTCGGGTACCGTCGGCGCCCTTGCGGCAAGTCATGCTCAATCTGCTGCTCAACGCACTCAAGGCAGCGGGAGAAAACGGGCAGATCGAGGCCATGCTTAAAGCTGACGCCGAAAGAGTGCAATTCTGTGTTTTCAACACGGGAACAGCCCTCACGCACGAGCAATTCATGGAATCGCTGGCTGGAGAAAGCGGTCTGGACCCTCGCGGCTTCGGGCTGTGGGTCTGCCAGGAACTGGCGAGCCATTACAGAGGCGGATTTGAACTGGACCGGACCACCAGCAGCGGCACCAGACTCGTGTTCTGGCTGCCAAATACAGAACCCCAGGAGACCAAGGCGTGAAAAGTGTGTTGCTGATCGAGGATGACGCGATCATGGGTGAGTCGCTGGTGCAGCGGCTGGAGCTCGAAGGCCTGCATGTCCGGTGGTGCCGGCGCCTCGACGAGGCGCAAACGCAGGTGACTCAAGGTCATGCAGCGGTGATCAGTGACGTACGCCTGCCCGATGGACTGGCAACCGAGTGGTTTGTGCAGTTGTCCCCGGCTGTGCGATCTCTGCCCTGGTTTTTTCTCACGGGATATGGCAGCGTCAATGACGCCGTCACGGCCGTTCGTGCGGGAGCGCGCGAATACCTGACCAAGCCTTTCGACATCGAGAAACTGGTGCTCCTGGTGCAGAACGCCGTGGCAAACGCACCCGCGGCCGAGGAAGAAGTGGTGTTGGGCATTTCCGCGGCCATGCGCAGGGTGGAAGCCATGGTCGGCAAGGTGGCCCGGCAAAAGGTGTCGGTACTAATCAATGGCGAATCGGGTGTTGGCAAAGAAGTGGCTGCGCAATTGATCCACAGCCTGGACCCGCGCCCCGGCAAGGGGGAGTTTGTGGCGGTCAACTGCGCCGCCATTCCTGAAACCATGCTGGAAGCAGAATTTTTCGGCTACGAGAAAGGCGCTTTTTCCGGAGCGGTTCGACAGCACAAAGGCTACCTGGAACGCGCAGACCGTGGCACGCTGTTTCTCGATGAAGTGGGCGAACTGCCCCCCAGCATGCAAGCAAAGTTGCTGCGCGCCTTGCAGGAGAAGTGCTTTTTCCGTCTGGGGGCTGAGCGGACCACCCGTAGCGACTTCCGCATCGTGGCGGCCACCAATCGGGATCTGTACGCTGACATGACCGCTGGCAACTTTCGTGAAGATCTGTTCTACCGCCTGGCGGTTATCCGCATTACCTTGCCGCCGCTGCGCGAGCGTCCCGATGACATTCGCTGGCTGACAGAACGACTGCTGGCCAGCATGGTGATTGAACAAGGGAGGCCGCTGGCGATGTCCGAGTCCTTTCTGCGCGACATCATGGCGCGCGACTGGCGTGGCAACGTCCGCGAGTTGCGCTCCTACCTGGAGCAGGCAGTCGTGATGAGCGATGCAGGTGTTCTGGATGACCCCTTGCCCGACAACGAGACACGAGACCTGACTGCGCCACGGCACTCAGAATCAGAAGCCATTGTTCCCCTGCAAGCCATGGTTGAAGAAGCAGAACGTGTTCACATCCGCAAGGCCCTGAACCGTTGTGAAGGAAGTGTCGGCAAGACCGCCGAACTGCTGGGTATCAGCCGCAAGACACTTTGGGAGAAAATGAAGCGGCTGGCCATCAGCGCCTGAGGAAACCATGTTGAACGGAGCCGCACCGAACTGCCTGACCACCGCCTGGGCCGCCCACGCGCCCGAGTTGCGCGGCTGGCTGCGCCATCGCTTGGGTAACCCGGCCGAGGCCGATGACCTGCTGCAGGACCTGTTCATCAAGGCCCTGCGCCAGGGCGAACGCTTTTGCTCGGTGCAAAACGCCCGCGCCTGGCTGTTCGAGGTGGCGCGCAACACGCTGGCCGATCGGCTGCGCGTGGCCCGCGCGACCGTGGACTTGCCCGACGACCTGGCCGCACCGGCCGAGGACGCCGACACGGTGGACACCCTCACGGCCTGCCTGCCGCGCGTGCTCTCGGAGTTGACGGCCGAGGACCGCGAGGTCATCACGCTGTGCGATCTGCAGGGCATGCCGCAAGCCGAATTCGCTGCTGCCAGGGGGCTGAACCTCAGCGCCGCCAAATCGCGCCTGCAGCGCGCACGCCAGCGCCTGAAACAGCGCATGACCCAAGTCTGTCAGGTTCAGCTTGACGATACCGGGCATGTGACGGATTTTGTGCCGCGCCCCTAGTCAACCCGGCCCTTTTTTCAAGCCCTCTTCGTTCGACGCCCTGCTCAAGCATCCTGATTTTTTTACCGGCAGCCCTGCTGACGGCTTACTGCGGCCCTTCGCGCGGCTTCAAGTCGCCGGCAAAGGGCGACGGGAAGCTGTTGCAGTAACTCATCTAGGCATCGGGCTACGCTTCGGGAAAAGATCCTGACGCCATGGTCGGCACCGCAGGCGGGTGCAACGCGTGGTGCCGAGGTCCGGCGTTTTGACTTGGCCTGCAAGCTTCTGCAGGCCAAGGCGGGTTCCGCTTGAATCACCGTTTGGCCATGGCCGAGCGCATCATGGCGGCGCGGCCGTCGCGCGCCAGTTCACAGACCTCCTGGGCGCGGGCCTGCAGTGCCTTGACAACAGCCGGGTCAGCGGAAGTTTGCGTCACGATGGCCCCCTTGGCGGTCATCTCGATCTTGGAGGTGAGCTTGTCCTTTGCATCAAAGAGCACGGGCAGGTTCTCGCTGAAGCGGTTGAACACGCGGCCATCAGCCAAACGTCCCTCCATGCTGGCAACGTGGGCCTGGATCGACTTTGCAACTGCCGCGTCATCGGATTCAGTGACGGTGCGGATGCCATTGGGCAGGTTGGTCACCGTGCGCTTGATCTGCTCGTGATTGATGACCATGTCGCGCACAAGCATCATGTCGTCGTGCGTCGCGGCATCGCGCTGCATGCCGCCCATCATCCCACCGCCGCGCATCATCATGCCCTGGCCCTGACTCATGCCTTGGCCCATGCCTGAGCCCTTCCCGTGCCCCATGCCGCCGCCCTGATGGGCAAAGACGGCGCCTGCAACGGCCAGTGACACGGCGGCGACGCCGCCGGCAATGATTTTGGTGCTGAATTTCATGGTGATTTTCCTGTAAATAGTTGGCAGGTGAGTCGGTCGAAAACCGTACCGACTTGTTGCGGGATGTCCCAGCAACGAGGTCTATTTCAGCGCCGCCAGGTAAGCAGGTGATGTCACCGACGGGCCTTTTTGTCGCCGCATGCGACAAACCAGCGACCTGACATACTGTGATACATCTTTCCGGCCTGCACAGTGCGGGCTGCGATGTAATAAGAGCCGATGGACCGACCCGACCACATCCTGATCGTCGATGACGACGCCGAAATACGCAACCTGTTGAGCCGCTACCTTGAAAAAAACGGCTTGCACGCAAGCGCAGTGGGCGACGGCCGCGCCATGTGGCGGGCGATTGACAGTACCCACTTCGACCTGATAGTGCTCGACCTGATGCTACCCGGCGACGACGGACTCACGCTGTGCCGCAACCTGCGCGGTAAATCCGACATCACGCACGCGCAAGGCCTACGCCAAGCGCGGCGCCCTCCCCCAGAAGAAAGAAGCGCTGACCAAAGATCCCCTGCAGAGGGTCGGCAGGGATTCATGTAAAAAACCGCAGAAACGACCCTATCTCTATGATTCCATTGGAATTATTGGCGCGTCGAAGTTCAACGGACCGATCTTTCGCCGGAAGTCCAGCGTGTAGTCCCCGAACCGGTTGATGTGGGCCGTTCGAAACGGCGCAAACCCCGCCAAGATCTCCGGCGTGATCTCGACGCCTTCGTCACGAAGCTCCTGTAAAACCCGCGTCATTCCCACCACGTTGTGCAAAATAATCATGTTGGCCACCAGGTGGTTGTACTTGATGACCTTGCGCTGCTCGTGCCGGATGTTTTCGGCAATGATCCCCTCTCCCCCGAAGAACGACCAGCCGGCAAAGCCGTTGAACTGCTCGCTCTTGTTCGTTTCGGCGTGGATCACCTTGCGCAACCCGACATCGCCGATGTAGCTCAGCAGGAACATGGTCCGGATGACCTTGCCGAGTTCGACAAACCCAAAATACAGCTTGTTCTTGCGGCTGTAAGTACCGAGCCGGCGCAGGATGGCCGATGGCGTGATCTTGCCGGTCTTGATGGATACCGCCACCCGCAGCATCGCAGGTAGATGCGTTTCAATCAGGCGCCAGTCGATCACATCGCTGAACAAGGCGTTGATGTTGGGATACGCATTGCCCGGCTCGGGGCGATGGAACTTGAGGTCCTGGATACCCCGGATGCGCGGCATGAGCTTGATGCCCAGCAAGTGGGCCAGAGCGAAAACCGGGTAACTTTGGGCCTGGGTGTCCCCGTGAATCGTGTCCGGCCGAATATCGGACTCGTTGGTCATCAGCCCATCCAGGATGAAGAGGCCTTCATATGTTCCGCAAGAAATGAAGTGACTGAACATCGCGATGAATTTGTCGGACACGTGGTAGTAACCAATACCGCCGTACCCGCCATAGCGGATGTGGTGCTCGGACAGCAGGTTTTGCTCGTACAAGTTCCACTTGGTGCCGTCAGCTGAGACGTGTTTACCGGTGCCCCAGTAGCCTGGCAGTTCAAATTTGTTGTACGCGTTGATAACCTTGACAATCGCCTTGTCCAGAAGGTCTTCGCTGACGTATTTCAGGTTGAGCCAGGAGATCTGGCGGCGGCTCAGCCCTTTGATCGATTTGGCGGTCTGGACTGGCCCCAGGTTGCAGCCGTAGCAAAACAGCGTCGTGATGACGCGCATGCGCAGGTCCTCAAGGCGGCTGTCCGTCCCGGCCAATGGCCGAAACAGTTTGTGCAGGTCCAGCCAGCGTTCGGTGTCTATCATCACGTCCACAATGCTGGCCGCTTCCATGCGGTCGGTGATCATGGCGTCAATCCGCGCGACGGCCTCCAGGATTTCGGAGGGAGGCGGTTTTCTGAGAATCAGGCGCCCATCGACAATTTCCGCGTGGGCGTTCTCCGGGAAATTGGCGTCTATTTCCTTCGCCCGCTGGCACATGGCCGCTTTGAGCGTGGACACGAAGACGCCGGGATCGGTCTCGATGCCGGTGACCTTGCCATAGTCGCCCACCTCTTTTTCAAAGGTTTCGTCATCGACCAACTGCTCGCGGTAGTCGTCATAACGCTCACCATACTTGATGAAGAGATCGCCCGATTTCAGGTCGTCCTTGACCGCATGCATGACCGCCAATTCAAAATATTTGCGGTGGACAGCCTCCGCCTGGCCTCTACCTGATGGCTTGACCAGCACCAGTTTTCGCCACTGGGCCGACATCCAGCGGAAATCTCGGTCTTCAGCCAGACCCAACATGTCCAGCGACACGATGTCCGCGCGGTTGTCGCGGAGCCTGTAAAGCGCCTCAATCAGCCGCTCCACCACCAGGTCCTCGCTGCTGGCCTTGGGAGCCGCGATCCCGATGCAGTTGAGCAACTGGGCCCGAACCATCTTGTAGGGCTGCAGCAGGAAAGGCA
>ERZ1292640.1647-Hain-H43-02um-R1-1647-length-18324-cov-43_pt1 | contig 18324 bp, 18 predicted proteins | sample MGYA00564404_ERZ1292640 | MGnify/ENA primary metagenome ERZ1292640 (study PRJEB36523, sample SAMEA6512636) | groundwater metagenome | collected 2019-01-08 | study: AquaDiva: Metagenomics assemblies of 32 groundwater samples
GTGATCGGGTCGGTCTTCGCCACCAGCAGCTCGGGCCCGCCGAGGTCGATCACGGCCGCGTCTTCACCGACGCCTGGTCCCACTATCACCGAGGGATCGTCCGCCGCGAGCGAAGCCAGGAGCGTTCGCAGCATCTCGACCGGCAGCTTTCCCGCGGGCAGTCTCACAGCACTTTTTCCACGTCCACTTCGATCGTCTTGCCCTTGAACTCCACGCGCCGGTCGCCGAAGCCGCGGTAGATCCGCACCTGCCGCGAGGATGCGAGCGGACGGCCGTCCAGGCTGCGCAGCACGAACAGCGGCGGCTCTTCGTATGCCAGCCCGCGATACCTTCGCGCGTGGAAGGCCACCAGCGCCGGGCTCTCGATCACAAAGCCGTACTGCGGCAGCCGGAAGCGCGGCTCCTCGTACTCCGCCGGACCGTAGTTGACGGTGATCTCGACGTCCTTGCCGAACCGCGTCCGCTCCACCCGCCGGTCCTGCGTGACGAAGCGGTGATCGGTCATCGGCAGCAGGGCGGTCAGGCGGTGGAGCGGGCTGAGCACCTCGTAGGTGTTCTTGATGAACTGGTCGATGAGGCCGAAGCGGCCGCCGCGCGCGAACACCATGCGCGCCTCCGCGCCGGCCGGCGGCTTGAACTCCTGGGCCGGGTCCAGCCAGTAGCGGCGCCGGCCGAAGTAGTAGACCGGCATCTCGGCGAAGAGGACATGGTCGAGAATGTAGCCGGGGTTGTCGGGCCTGGGCCGGTCGCTCTGGTGCGCGTAGATCGGAATCGCGTCGCCGAACACCAGCTCGAACAGCGGGATGACGATGTCGGTGTCGTTCGGGTTCTGGAAGCGCGTGCGGTGCGACATCAACCCCTCGAAGTAGTCGCTGCCGGCGACGCCCCACTCGCGGCCCTCCTCGCTGCCGTACAGGCCGAACATCTTGCGGATGTAAGCGCCCAGCTCCAGCTTGTAACGCAGGTCGTCGGCCTTCGTGAGCGGATGATCGCGGTCGAAGCACTCATAAAGAGGGGCGGCGAAGACCGTGTCCGAAAAAAACAGATCCGGTGCGAATTGTTTTTTCACCGCCGGCAGGTTCTGCGGCCGCGCCGCCAGCTCCAGGCTCTTCTTCGAGCAGATCAGCCAGGCCAGCCCGCCCGCCCAGACGCCGCCCTTGCGCGACGTGCCGTCCGCGTTCTTCATGAGGTAGCTCTCGTCCCACGAGCGCGCGTCCTGGTAGAAGTCCTGGTAGTTGTCGTGCAGGCCGAACACCCAGCCGCCCAGCGCCTTTACGCGCCGCGCGCATTCGATGAGGCCCGCGTCGCCGCCGATCTCGGGCGCGGCCGGCAGGATATCGGGGTGGCGGTTGTCGTAGCCGCCGTTGATCCAGCCGTTCAGCACCAGCAGGGCGCGGTCGATGCCCAGGTCGTTCTTGTAATGCTCGGCGAGCTGGGCGCACTCCTCGAAGGTGAAGTTCAGGTCGGCCGTCCACTGGTCGCTCTTGTTCCAGCGCGTGTTGGGAGCGCGGCGCATGAACGCGAACGGCTTGAAATCCGCGGCGCCGAAGAAGCGCTCGACCGCCGGGTTCTCCCGCGCCTTCTCGGCCAGGGTCTTGAGGTACCCGCGCTGGCGGGCGACCTCGCGGTAGGCCTTGGCGATCTCGACGTAGCCGCCGCCGCCCAGCGGCCGCAGGCGCACCGAGCGCGCCGTGCGCCGCAGCGCCAGGCTGGCCGCCAGCTTGCGGCGCGGCTCAACGGCGTAGTCCACCACGATCTCGGTGTACGGGTCCTCCCAGGTGAGCATCAGGGCCGAACCCTCCTTCACCGCTCCGAACATGGCCATCGAGTAGCCGCGCCCCGTTTCGTAAGCGCGCAGCCGGCGCGAGTGCGGCTTGTCGCCCTCGACCGGCATCAGCACGCCCATTCGCTGCGGCAGCGCGTAGTAGTTGCGCTGGCCCGGTCCGATCTCGAGCGACTGGTTGAGCAGCAGCACTTCCTCGACCTCGGCGCGCGGCGTGAACGAGTACTCAACCGCGGGCGGGTTGTCAGTCAGCCGCAGCTCAAAAGCGACGCCCTGGAGGGTGAAGCGCAGCGCGCGTCCCGGGCCGGACGAGGCCTGGTAGCCCTCGGCCGGCGCCTTTGAGATCACGCGCGGCGGATTCAGGTCCCAGGCGACTCCGGTGGCTTTGTCGGTGAGCTGGAACGCGCCGCCGCCCCGGGCCTGGAGCCGCAGCGCGCGGTTCTCCAGCACCTGGGCCGCCGCGAGGGTCGAGCAGACGAGAGCAAGTGTGAGGCGCACGGATAGATCTTATCGAACCGGAGGCCTGGCCCGGAGCGGGTCCTCCGGCCACGCGTGCCGCGGGTAGCGGCGGCTCAGCTCACGGCGCACCTGCGGATACAGGCGCTCCCAGAACCCGGCGAGGTCGGTGGTCGTCTGCACCGGGCGGTTGTTGGGCGCAAGCAGATGCACGACCACCGGCGCTTTGCCGCCGGCCACTCGCGGCGTCTCCCTGAGCCCGAAGAATTCCTGGAGCTTTGCCGCCACCCAGGGCGGCTGGCCGCGCGCGTAATGCACGCGTGTCTGGCGGCCGCTGGGCAGCCGCAGGCGCGCCGGGGCAACCTGCTCCAGCAGCCTCGCTCCGCCCGCCGGCAGCCCGTCCTCCAGTGCGCGCAGCAGGCCGCCCCCGCGTGCCGCGGACTCCAGTTCCGCGAAGCTGCGCAGGCCGCGGCACAGCCCCGTGAGTGCCCGGGCTACGTCCTCATCGCCCAGTGGCTTGAGTGGCGCATGCTCGGCCGCGAACGCCACGCGGGCCAGGAACTGGTCGATCTCCTCCGTGTCGGCGAACCGGCCGATGCCCGCCTCCAGCGCGCGCTCCGCCAGCAGCCGCGCCGCCGCCTCACTGTCCGCGGGCGCCCCGCGGCTCTCTTGAATCACCAGTTGGTCGTAGACCAGCGCGCTCACCGATTCCACCCGCTCCCCCGCGCGGTTCCACTCGACGCCCCCGCGCTCGCTCACCCGCTCGGGGAACAGGTCCAGCAGCCACTCCGGCTCGATGCCGCTGGCCAGCCGAACCAGCGGCAGCCCGCGCTCGCGCCGCTCCTCGATATCCACCGCCACCAGGAACTCGCGGTCGCGCACGGCGCTCGCTGGCGACAGCACCGCCGAACCCCCGCCCGCCAGCAGCAACTCATCGCCTTGCCGCCGCCGCGCCACGCGGTCTGGAAACGCGGTGAGGACAGCGATCGGCAGCGCATCGTCGTCACCGCGTCTTCTTGAACGCGGCGCAATCTTTCTGAGTTGCCTGTAGGATAAGTCTCCCGACTTGTCTATCCCGGTGAGACCCTCAGTGAGACAAGTCGGGAGACTTATCCTACTGGAGCTCAGCGTCGCCGCCAGCGCGCAGCCTTCGTCGCACGCGCCGCGGCGCGCGGCCTCGATCACCAGCCGGGCCAGCCGCGGCTCGAGCGGGTAGCGCGTCATCTCGCGCCCGGTCTCGCTCAGCCGCCCGCCCTCGTCAAGCGCGCCGAGCCTTTGAAGCAACTCCTCGGCGGCGGCCAGAGCGTCCCGCGGCGGCGCATCCAGCCACTCCAGTTCCTCGGGCCGGCGGATGCCCATCGCGTGCAGCGCCAGCAGCGCCTGGCTGAGTTGCTCGCGCAGGATCTCGGGGACCTCCTCGGCGGGACGGCGCGCGAAGTCATCGGCGGAGTAAAGGCGGATGACGCGGCCCGGCCCCAGGCGCCCGGCGCGCCCCGCTCGCTGGTTGGCCGAGGCCCGGCTCACTCGCTTCACCTCCAGCCGCGGCAGCCCCGACCATGGCGAATGGCTGGCCACGCGCGCCAGGCCGCTGTCGACGACGGCGGTGACGCCCTCGATGGTCACCGAGCTCTCGGCGACGTTGGTGGAAAGGATGACCTTGCGCTGGCCGGCGGGCTGGACGGCGCGGTCCTGCTCCTCGGGCGAGAGGTCGCCGTGCAAGGGAAGCACCAGCAGGCCGGCGCGGGCGGCGACGCGTTCGCAGGCTCGCGCGGTGCGGCGGATCTCGGCTGCGCCCGGCAGGAAGACCAGCACGTCCCCATCCAGCCCGTCGCGAACCAGCGCCTCCAGGGCTCGTGCCACCTGCTCCTCCAGCGCCGCCGCCGAAGCCGGGGTGTAAGCGATCGAAACGGGGAACTCGCGGCCTTCGGAGCGCAACACCGGGCAGCCGCCCAGAAACGCCGCCACCGGCCCGGCGTTCATCGTGGCCGACATCACCACCAGCCGCAGGTCGGGCCGCGAGGTCTTCTGGAACCGCCGCAGCAGCGCCAGCGCGAGATCGCCCTCCAGGTGGCGCTCGTGAAACTCGTCGAGCACCACCGCGGCCACCCCGTCGAGCCTGGCGTCCGTAAGCAGGCGGCGCGTCAGCACGCCCTCGGTCATGAACCGCAGCCGCGTTCGCGGCCCGGCCACCTCCTCAAAACGCACCTGGTAGCCGGTGGTCTCGCCGGCGCGCTCGCCCATCTCCCAGGCCACACGCCGCGCCGCCAGGCGCGCCGTCAGCCGGCGTGGTTCCAGCGTCACCACATCCCCTGGCCGCGCCAGCAGCGCCGGCGGGACGCGGGTGGTCTTCCCTGCCCCCGGCGGCGCGACCAGCACGAGGCTTGGCCCTTCACGCAGCCGCGCGACGATGTCGGGAATCAAAGGATCGATCGGCAGCGCGCGGCGCGCCTCGGTTGACTTCACGAACACCCTTCCTACAGACTAGCGTTTTATGCCCGAATCATCGGTTGGTCCGCTCAATCCGCCCAAGCGCCTGCTCATGGGACCCGGTCCGGTGATGGTCGAGCCGCGCGTTTACGAGATCATGCGGCAGCCGATCGTCAGCCACGTGGACCCCTTCTTCTACACCGTCTTCGAGGACATCCGCAAACTGCTCGGCCCGGTGTTCGGGACCCAGAACGAGTTCCGCATGGTGATCTCCGGCACCGGCACCTCCGGCATGGAGACCTCGATCGTCAACTTCACCGAGCCGGGGATGAAGTTCGCCGTCTTCGCCAACGGCTACTTCTGCGACCGCATCAGCGACATTGCCCGCCGGCAGGGCGCCAACGTGGTGCGCTTCGAAAAGGCCTGGGGCGAGACGTTCGGCGACGACGAGGCGCGCGACTTCATCCGCCGCGAGCGGCCACGGCTCGTCGCCTTCGTTCAGGCGGAGACGTCCACCGGCGTCTACCTGCCGGGCAAGGCCATCTGCGCGGCGGCGCACGAAGTGGATGCCCTGGTCATCGGCGACTGCGTGACCTCGCTCGGCGGCATGCCGGTCAACGTCGATGAGATCGGCATCGACATCGCCTACAGTTGCTCGCAGAAGGGCCTGAGCTGCCCGCCGGGCCTGGCGCCGATCACCGTCTCGCCGCGCGCCATGGACCGGCTGCGCGAGCGCAAGACGCCGGTGCCGTCCTTCTACTTCGATCTCAGACTGATTGACGACTACTATGAGGGCGCGCACCGCTACCATCACACCGCGCCGATCTCGATGTTCTACGCGCTGCGCGAGGCGCTGCGGATCATTGACGAGGAGGGCCTGGAGAACCGCTTTGCGCGCCACCGCCGCAACCACCTGGCGTTTGTGGCCGGCATTGAAGCGCTGGGCCTGCGGATGCACGTCCCCGACCCCGCCAACCGCCTGTGGACGCTGAACACGCCGCGCGTGCCCGACGGCATCTCCGACGTGAAGATCCGCAAGCGGCTGATCGACGAATACGGCATCGAGGTGCTCTCGGGCTTCGGGCCGTTGGCCGGCCAGGTGCTGCGCGTCGGCCTGATGGGCGCGTCTTCCACCCAGGAGAACGTGTCGCTGTTCCTCGAGGCGCTGGAGAACGCGCTGCGGGCCGAGGGATTCCAGCCGGGCCGGTAGGGGTCGGGCATGCCCGACCCCTACAAACCCGGCGCGGCTGCTACAATCTCGCTATGCGCCGCAGAACCTGTCTCACAAGCCTCGTGGCCGCGGCACTGCCGGCCGCGGCCGCGCCCAACCCCATTCAGCTTCACGTAGACCTGGACGTCGATCCCGCCAAGGAGAAGGACCTGGTGGCGGCCTTCCGCAAGGTGTTCCGTCCCGCCATCAGCAAGCAGCCCGGCTTCGTCAACGTCCGGTTGCTGAAGTTGCGGCAGGCGGTGGTGGGCGAAGCGCCCAAAGATGCCTCCTACCGGCTCCTAATCAGCTTCCAGACCGAAGAGCAGCGCCAGACGTGGGTGAAGACGGACGACCACCAGCAGGCCTGGCCGGCCATCGAGAAAACCCTGCGCGGCAAGGTGACGGCGCTCCTCTACGACGTGGTGTAACCTAATACGCCCAGCGCCAGAGGCTCGCGCCGGACGTGTAACCCGCCCCGACGGCCGCGAACAGCACCAGGTCGCCCTTCTTCAGCCGGCCCCAGTTGATCGCATCGCGGGCGGCCAGCGGCAGCGTGGCCGAGGTGGTGTTCCCGTAGCGGTCGATGTTGAGGATCACTTGGTCTGAGTTCAGTCCAAGGCGGGTGGCGGTGGCCGTGACGATGCGGGCGTTCGCCTGGTGCGGGATCATCACGCTCACCGCGGAGGGGTCGATGTGGTTGCGCGCCAGCAGGTCGCGGCAGACCTCGTGCATGCGGCGCACGGCGAACTTGAACACCTGCTGCCCTTCCTGGTGCACGTAGTGCTGCCGCCTGGCGACGGTCTCGGCCGAAGCGGGCAGCCGGCTGCCGCCGGCCGGCATCTTGAGGAACTCGCCGCCCGAGCCGTCGATCTCGTTGAGGAAATCGATCAAGCCGACCGAGTCGTCGTCGCTGGGTTCGACCAGCATGGCCCCGGCCCCGTCGCCAAACAGCACACAGGTGGCGCGATCGGTGTAATCGATGATGCGCGACATGGTGTCGGAGCCGATCACCAGCACCTTGCGGTGCGCGCCGGAGGCTACCAGGTGCGCCGCGGTTGTCAGGCCGTACAGGAAGCTACAGCAGGCGGCGATGAGATCGAAGCCCCAGGCTCCCTTGGCGCCGATGCGGTCCTGCACCAGGCAGGCGGTCGAGGGGAACAGCATGTCGGGGGTGACGGTGCAGACCAGGATAGCGTCGAGCTCGGTGGCCGCGATGCCGCGCTGCTCCAGCGTCGCCCGGGCCGCCTCTACCGCCATGTCCGAAGTGGCCACGTCAGGTTCGGCGATGTGGCGCTCGCGGATGCCGGTGCGCTCCAGTATCCACTCGTTGCTGGTCTCGACCATCTTCTCAAGGTCGAAGTTAGTCAGCACACGCGGCGGCACGTAGCAGCCCACCGCGCTGATTTTCGCCTTTGGCACGCCACCTCCCTCGACGAGCGATAAAACATCAGCTTACCCTGTTATCTTAGGTCGTGGGGAGATGCCGATCCAGAGCGCGCTGTTGTTCGAGACACCCGAAGAAATCTGCGCCCGCGTCTTCCGCGCCCTGAAGCCGCGCACGCCGCCACCCGAGATCCGGGTCGAGTTCCGGCCGTTCGCCAATGCCGACAGTCTCATCCGCATGAAAGACGGGCGGCTGGAGATCCGCATCAGCGACCTGCTCGAAAACGCGCCGGCGCCGGTCCTGGAGGCGCTGGCCTACATCCTGCTGGCCAAGCTGCTGCGGAAGCCCGTGCCGCGCGCCTGTGCCCACCGCTACAAACTGTACCTGAACCGGCGTGACGTGCGCCGCAGCATGCACCTGATCCGGCAGATGCGAGGGCGCAAGTTTATCTCCGGCCCGCAGGGGAGCCACTACAACCTGGAAGAGATCTTCGAGGAGTTGAATGTGGAGCACTTCCACGGCCTGCTGGCGCGCCCCTTGCTGGGTTGGAGCCGGCGCCCGTCGCGGACAACTTTCGGACACTTCGACCCCTCGCACAACGCCATCATCGTCAGCCGCCTGCTGGACGCCGCCGCCGTTCCGCGCCTGGCGGTGGAGTACATCGTGTACCACGAGATGCTCCACCTGCGGTTTCCCGTCCAGGCGCGCGGGGCGCGCCAGCGCTTTCACACCCGCGAGTTTCGCGAGGCCGAGCGCGCCTTCCCGCGGCTGATGGAAGCCAAGGAACTGCTGCAGCGGCTGGCCTGAGGCCCCTTACAGCGGCAGGATCTCTTCCCGCACCGGGTCGAACTTGATCCGCCGCTTCTCCAGATAGGCGATGTTGCCCAGGTGCGAGGCCTGCGCCGAGCGGTGGCCGATCAGCACGTCGCCGTTGGGCAGCTTGCGCGTGCGGCAGCACTCGAGGAAGTTGTTGACGTGGTGCACGGTCTGATCGCCGTCGGACTTGACGATCACCGGCGGGGCGCCCTTCTCGGGAGGATAAAACTCGTAGCGCGAGCGGCTGATCCAGAGACGGCCCTCGGTGCCGCAGATCTCCACGGCGGCGCCGGTCGCGCCCGCCGCCAGCGTGGCCTCGAAAGTGGCCGTCCAGTCGCCGGGGTACTCCAGCAGCACCGTGATCGTATCCGGCGCCGTGCGCCCGTCCTTGTATTGGTAGACGCCGCCGGCGGCCACCGCCGAGACCGGGATCTCCTGCTCCATGAACATGTGCACGACGTCGATCCAATGCGTGAACAGGTCGGTGACCTGGCCGCCGCCGAATTCCAGATAGGCGCGGAAGTTGTAGTACTGCTGCGGGTCGTAGTCGCGCCACTTCACCGGGCCCAGGTAGCGCGCCCAATCGAGGTTCGATGGCTTGGCCTGGAGCGAGGCCGGCGCCCGCCGCAGGTGCGCTCCGTTGCCGTGCCACCAGGTGCGGGCCAGCGTGATCTTGCCCAGCTTGCCGGTGCGGAAGTACTCGTCGCGCGCCTGGATGTAGTGCGGGCCGGAGCGCTGCTGCATGCCCACCTGGCAGATGCGCTCATTGACCCGCGCCGCCTTGACTATCGCCGGGCCCTCTTCGATCTTCAGCGTCAGCGGCTTCTCGCAGTAGACGTCCTTGCCGGCGTTAAGCGCGTCGATCGCGACGGCCGCGTGCCAGTGGTCGGGCGTGCCCACCAGCACGGCATCCAGTTCCTTCACCTCGAGCAGCTTGCGATGGTCGGTGAAGCCGCGGGCTTGCGGCGCCTTCTGGAGCGCGCGGTCGATCTGAACGCCGTAGACGTCGCAGACGGCCGTCACCGCGACCGCGGAGTTCTTCTGAAACGTGCCCATCACGCCCAGCCCGCGGCCGCCGCAACCGACCACGCCCAGGTTGATCCTGTCGTTCGCCCCCAGCACGCGCGAGTACGAGCCGGCCGTCATGGCCAGGGCCGAAGCAGTGCGAAACAAGTCTCTGCGGTGAATGCCGCCGGTCATAACCCGTTATCATGACAGATTATGGAGTCGGTCGGAGTAGGCATCGTTGGCCTCGGCAACGTCGGCGGCGGCACGCTGACCATCCTGGCGGAAAACGCCGCCCAGATCGCGCTCAAGCTCGGGTTCCGCCTGGAGGTGAGGGCCGTCTGCGACCTGCTGCTGGCTTCCAGGAAGCTGCCAGCGGGGCTCGATCCCGCGCTGAAGACCACCGACTGGCGCGAGCTCGTCTCCCATCCCGAAGTGGACGTGGTGGCCGAACTGGTCGGCGGCACGACGGTTGCTTACGAGATCATCCAGGGCGCGATCGCCAACAAGAAGTCGGTGGTCACCGCCAACAAGGAGCTGATGGCGCAGCGGGGCGCGGAGATCTGGGAGCGCGCCATTGCCGCCGGGGTGAACCTGGCGCTGGAAGCGAGCGTCGCCGGCGGCATTCCCATCCACGCGGTGCTGCGCGAAGGGATCTCGGGCGATCGCGTGGTGGCGCTCTACGGCATCCTGAACGGAACCAGCAACTACATCCTCACCGAGATCGAGCGGCGCGGCGCGTCCTTCGAGGACGTGCTGGCCGAGGCGCAGCGGCTCGGCTACGCCGAGGCCGATCCCAGCGCCGACGTGGACGGTTACGACGCGCGCTCCAAGCTGGCCATTCTGGCCGCGCTGGCCTTCGGCGAGAAGATCACGCCGTCGGACATCTTCACCGAGGGCATCCGGCGCATCTCGCCGGTCGACTTCCAGTACACGCAAACGCTGGGTCACACCATCCGGCTGATCTGCGCCGCGCGGCAAACGCCGGAGGGCCTGCTGCTCTCGGTGCGCCCGGCGTTGATTCCCACTACCGCTATCCTCGCCAGCGTCAGATCCGCTTACAACGCGGTGTGGGTGAAGGGCCAGTATGGCGAGGACACCTTCTACTATGGCCGCGGCGCCGGCCCGCGCCCGACCGGCGTAGCCGTGGTCAGCGACCTGATGCGGGTGGCGCGCGAGATCCTGCGCGGGAGTCCGGAGCGGGTTTCCCCCTTCGCTCACGAGAGGCTTGGGGAGTACAAGCCCATCCCCATTACGCAACAGAAGCGCGCCTACTACCTGCGTTTCCGCGTGGACGACCGTCCCGGGATCATCGCCGCGCTGGCGGGGATCCTGGCCAACAAGCGCATCAGCCTGGAGGCGGTCTTGCAACTTCCCTGCGACACCAAGCACGACCTGCCGTTCGTGATCACCGTCGAGCCGACCACCGAACAGGCGGTGCGCGAGGCGGTGGCGGAGATGTCGCGCCTGGATTTTCTGCGCGAGCCGCCGCTGGCGCTGCCGATGGAGCCGCCGCTGTAACGGCCCGCTGGCGCAGGCTTCCCGGCCTGCGCGCGACTCCTAGAAGATGTCCTGGCCGGCGGCCAGGAACGCCCCCAGGTAAGCGCCCAGGAAGACCGGTAAGGCCCGCAATACGTAAGCGGGGAACTGGCTGGCGAAGTACGGGAAGAGCAGTTCCGGAGTCGCCAGGCTGACCCTGGGGTCATTAGCGGCCCAGGCCAGATCGCCCAGCGGTATCGCGATTAGGCAGGCGACGCCCCACCGCCAGGCCCGGTCGTGCCGGAAAAAGCCCAGGAACACGCCACACACGAACAGCCCGGAGAAGATGAAATACGGCGCAGTGCGCGCGTCAACGAGGCCCCTGAGACCATCGGGCGCCCACATCGAGCACAGGCCCAGCGCCGCGCCCATGGCCCACCAGAGATAATCGTGGCCTCTTAACCGGCTTCTGTCCCCAGCGCGCAAATCCATGTCTACCATCCTGCGCGAAATTCGGAATGCCTATAAGTTAATTGTAATGCTCTTTCTTAACATTCCGCAAGAGTTAGACATCGTATTCGGTCCCAGTACTCTCAGCGGTCCTATCCGCTATGCGGTAGCAACCACGATGTCAGCGGCTGCCGGCAACCCAGGAATGGGGACAGTCCCCATTCTCCCCGGCATTCTGCTATCCTCAGTGGGTGGACCGGCTACTTTTCGGGCCGTCGTAAGAGGTTCTCATGTCAGGCCATTCCAAGTGGGCGACCATCAAACATAAGAAGGCTGCCTTGGACGCTAAGCGCGGCAAGGCGTTCACGCGCATCATCAAGGAAATCGCCATCGCCGCCCGCAACGGCGGCGACCCCGATTCCAACCCCCGGCTGCGCACCGCCATCCTGGCCGCCAAGGCCGCCAGCATGCCGGCGGACAACATCAAGCGCGCCGTCCAGCGCGGCACCGGCGAGCTGGAAGGCGGCCAGATCGAAGAAGTGATGTTCGAAGCCTATGGACCGGGCGGCACGGCCGTGCTGGTCCAGGCGGTCACCGACAACCGCAACCGCACCGTGAGCGAGATCCGGCACCTCTTCGCCAAGCACGGAGGCAAGCTGGGCGAGCACGGCAGCGTCTCGCGCCTGTTCGAGCGCAAGAGCCAGGTGCTGATCCCGCTGGAAAAAGTGAGCGAAGACGACCTGATGACCCAGGTGCTGGACGCCGGCGTGGAAGACATCCGCGACGACGGGACGAGCTGGGAGGTGCTCTCCCCGCCCGAGGCGCACGAGGCGATCATGAGCGCCGTGCAGCGGGCGGGCCTCGAAGCGACTTCCGCCGAAGTGGCCATGATTCCGATCACCACCGTGAAACTGGAAGGCAAAGAGGCCGCCCAGATGCTCAAGTTGGGTGAGGCGCTGGAAGAGCACGATGACGTCCAGAACGTCTACGCCAACTTCGACATCGACGAAAAGGTGATGGAGGCCCTGGCGCAGGCCTAGCGGCCGGGCCTGCCAGCCGGCACCGCCGATGCGCGTCCTGGGCATCGACTGCGGCACCGAGCGCACCGGCTACGGCGTCATCGACAGCGACGGCCGTGTGCACCGTATGGTGGCGGCCGGCGTGATCCGGACCGGCGCCCAAGCGCCGCTGGCCGAGCGGCTGGCCCAGATCGCCGCCGCTCTGCGGCAGGTCATCGCGGCGCACGGGCCGGAGGCAGCCGCCGTGGAGGAGGTATTTTACTCGGCCAACGTGAAGACGGCGCTGAAGCTGGCGCAGGCGCGCGGGGTCGCTTTGTTGTGCGTGGCCGAGGCGGGGCTGGAGCTGGGGGAATACTCGCCGCTGGAGATCAAGATCAGCGTGGTGGGTTACGGAAGGGCGGAAAAACGGCAGGTGAAGCTGATGGTGCGGTCGCTTCTCCAATTGGAATGCAACCTCGACTCGCAGGACGCTGCCGACGCGCTCGCGGTGGCCATCTGCCACGCCACCCGCCGCTGGGAGCTCGTCCGATGACGCGCCTCCCGCTCTTGCTGCTGGCCGCAGCCGCGCTCGCCGCCGACCTGCCCAAGATCTTCTACTCCAAGTCGTTCCCCGGCAGCGCGCCGCCGTTCGCGGCCGTCACGGTGGACAAGAACGGCCGCGGCGAGTATCGCGAGGCGCCCGAAGACGACAACCCGCTCGTCTTCCAGTTGACGCCGGGCGAGACGGGCGAGATCTTCGCGCTGGCCGGCAAGCTCGACCGCTTCAAGCGCCCCCTCGAAGCCAACCTCAAAGTGGCCAACACCGGCATCAAGACGTTCCGCTACCAGCACGGCGCCGAGAACAACGAGGTCAAGTTCAATTACTCCACCGACGCCGACGCGCGCTTGCTGTGGGACTGGTTTGAGCGCATAGCCGAGACCGAGCAGAACCTGATCCGGCTGGAGCGCGTGGCCAAGTACGACCGCCTCGGGGTGAACGACGCCATCCTGCTGCTCCAGGTTTCGCACGAGCGCAAGCGCCTGGTGGCGCCGCAACAGTTCCTGCCGCTGCTGGAGCGGATCGCGAAGAGCGGGTCGTACGTCCACATGGCGCGCGAGCGGGCGGCCAGCCTGGTGGAAGCGTTTCGCGCCGGAAACGCCCCGCAGCCACAGTGATGATGCCTCTCCTCCGTCTCGCCCTGGTTGCGCTGTGCCTGACAGGGATCTCCGCCTCGCCGGCGCAGACCGACCAGTCGCTGGCCGAGGAACGCGAACTCCAGCGCGCGCTGGCTGAAGTCGGCGCCAGTGCCATCGACCTGATTCGCGCCCTGGAGGGCCACCTCGCCAGGTATCCGAACTCTTCCCACAGGGCGGAGCTGGAACAGGCGCTCGCCAAGGCGGCCCTGGAGACCGGCGACGAGCCGCGCATCATTCGCTACGGCGAGCCGGTGCTGGCGCGCGAGCCGGACGACATCCAACTGCTGGAGCGTGTCACCCGCGCCCTGCTCTCCGGCGACGACAAGCAGCGGTCCCAACGCGCGCTTAAGTACGCCCGCAGCTACCGGGAGAGCCTCCAGGCCCTGCGCGACCAGAGCCCGCCAGGCCGGATCAGCGCGGCGCGGTGGCGCGAAGAGACCGACCGCGGCCTGGGGCGTGCGCTGGCGCTGGAAGCCCGCGCCACCGGCAACCTCGGCAAGCTCGGCGACGCCGTCGCGCTGGCCCGGCAGAGCTACGACGCCTATCCCGCCGCTGAAGCCGCGCGGGAGATCGCCCGCTGGCTCAACCGCTCCGGCAAAGAGGAAGAGGCGCTCGGTCACTACGCCGATGCCTTCGCCATCTCGGAGCCGCGCAACACCGACGCCGACCGCGCCGCCGTCCGGCTGCGCCTGGGCGAGTTGTACCGCAAGCTGAAGGGGTCCGAAGCCGGCCTCGGCGACCTGCTCCTGGAAGCCTACGACCGCACCACCGCGCTGGTAGCCGCCTACCGGCTCAAGCTGCGCCAGGCCGATCCCAACACCCAGCTCACCGACCCCATGGAGTTCACCCTCTCGGGACTTGGCGGCGACAAGCTGGCGCTGGCGTCGCTGAAGGGCAAGGTGGTCGTGTTGGACTTCTGGGCCACCTGGTGCGGGCCGTGCCGCGTGCAGCAGCCGCTCTACGAGAAGGTCAAGCGGAACTTCAAGAACAAGCCCGAAGTGGTGTTCCTGGCCATCAACACCGACGAGAACCGCGAGATCGTGCCCGAGTTCCTCCGCGCGCAGAAGTGGGACAAGCGGGTGTACTACGAGGATGGTCTTTCCACCGCGCTCGAGGTTCACTCGATTCCGACTACCATCGTCATCAACCGGCGCGGCCAGGTCTTCAGCCGCATGAACGGCTTCATCCCCGAGCGTTTCGTGGACATGCTCAGCGAGCGCATCGAGGAAGCGCTGACACAATGAAACCGCCCCCTCTCACCGAGCCGCGACCGAAGGGAGCGGTCAAGCGCCCCGCACGGCGAGCTGAAGCTCACCGCAGCACACTGAAGTGTGCGCCACACCGTGGCGCAGGCGTTAGCCTGCCGCTGCGGGCTTCAGCCCGCAGCAAGCGGAGGGGGGCGGTGTGAGGTTCCGGCGCGTCCTACTGATAGTGCTCGACAGCCTGGGCATCGGCGAGCTGCCCGATGCGGCCGCTTACGGCGATGCCGGCAGCGACACGCTGGGCAACATCGCGCGCGCAAGGGCGCTGCGGATTCCCAACCTGGTCAAGCTGGGCGTGGCCAACATCAGGCCGTTGGCCCACCTGGCCCCGGCCGCGGCGCCGCTTGGCTGCTTCGGACGCTGCGCGCTGGCCTCACCCGGCAAAGACACCACCACCGGCCACTGGGAGATGGTCGGCATTCACTTCGAGAGGCCCTTCCCGCTGTACCCGCATGGCTTCCCGCCCGAGATCATGGCCGAGTTCGAGCGCCGCATCGGGCGGCGCACCATCGGCAACGTGGCCGCTTCCGGCACCGAGATCATCGAGCGGCTCGGCGCCGAGCACCTGCGCACCGGCTCGCCGATCGTCTACACCTCGGCCGACAGCGTCTTTCAAGTAGCGGCGCACGAGGACGTCATCCCGCTGTGGGAACTTTACAGCATCTGCGAGACGGCGCGGGCGATGCTGCGCGGCCCGCACGAGGTCGGCCGCGTCATCGCCCGCCCGTTCACCGGCGCGCCCGGCGCCTTGGTGCGCGACCAGGCCAACCGGCATGACTACGCCGTACCGCCGCCCAAGGGCATGCTGCTCGATCTGCTGGACGAGCGCGGCCTGCCGGTCTACGGCGTCGGCAAGATCTTCGACATTTACGTCGGCCGCGGGATCCGCGACTGCGCCAAGACCGGCGGCAACGCCGACGGCATGGCCAGGATTCTCGACGCGCTCGCGAGCGTGCCACAGGGTCTGATCTTCGCTAACCTCGTGGACTTCGATTCGCTTTACGGGCATCGCAACGACGTTGAGGGCTTTGCGGCGGCGCTGGAGGCGGTGGACGCCTGGCTGCCGTCGCTCGTGGATCGCCTTCGTGAGGACGACCTTCTAATCGTGACCGCCGACCACGGCAACGATCCGACCACGCCGTCCACCGATCACAGCCGCGAGTACGTGCCGCTGCTGGCTTACGGTCCCAAGGCCCGCGGGGGCGTCGATCTGGGAACGCGCGCTACGCTGGCCGACATCGGCCAGACCATCGCGCACAACTTTGACCTTCATCTGGAGAAAGGAGCCAGTTTCCTGGACGCAATCCTATGAGAAGACCATTGATGGCCGGCAACTGGAAGATGTACAAGACGGCCGCTGAAACCACCGCGTTTTTCGAGAAGTTCCGCCCGCTGGTGGCGAGGTCGGAGCACTGCGACATCGTCATCTGTCCCCCGTTTCCCAACCTGCCGGCGGCGGTGGAGGCCGCGCGCGGCAGCCGGGTCGAAATCGGCGGCCAGCACCTGTATTGGGCCAAGGAAGGCGCTTACACCGGCGAGGTCTCCGGACCGATGCTGGTCGCCGTTGGTTGTAAGTGGGTGATCATCGGCCACAGCGAGCGCCGGCAGTACTTCGGCGAGACCGACGAAGGCGTGTTGAAGAAGACGGTGGCTGCGCTCGAAGCCGGGCTGCGGCCGATCGTCTGCGTGGGTGAGCGGCTCGATGAGCGCGAGTCGGGCCAGACCGAGGCCGTGCTGGTGAGGCAGTTCCGCAACGGCATCGCTGCGCTGGAGCCGGGGCAACTGGCGAAGATCGTGATCGCCTACGAGCCGGTGTGGGCCATCGGCACCGGGCGAACAGCCACGCCGGAGATCGCCGCCGAAGCCCACCGCTTGCTGCGCGCGCAGGTGGCCGGTCAGTACGGCAAGGAGGCGGCGGCCGCGCTGCGCATCCTTTACGGCGGCAGCGTGAAGCCGGACAACATCAAGGGCCTGATGGCCCAGCCCGAGCTCGACGGCGCGCTGGTCGGCGGGGCGAGCCTGGACCCGGCTGGCTTCGCCTCGATCGTGAATTTCTAGCTCACTGGCAGTTGGCTGGGCCCTTGCGGCACAGCGTCTTGCCCTCGAAGCTATAGCACCCCTGGTTATCGACGGCCCGATAGGGGACGGTCACCCTCTTCCCGCCCGAATACGACAGGTTGATGGTGCCCTGCTGCGCGCTGCCCTGGACGCTCCAGTTCCCACTGCCGCCGCGCTGCCCGGCGGTGCCCCAGGCCATCGTCTGGTTCCCCAGGCTGTCGCGCGACTGACCCGAGTAACTGGACTCCGAGGAGTCGGAGAAGACCCCATTGGAGCACAGGGTGAGACTGGTCTCGGTGCTGCCCGTGTAGCCCCAGTAGGAGGCAGCCATCGCTTGCATGAGGTTCGGATCATTGGGACCCGGCGCCGGCCCGGCGGCGGGAGCGCCTCCCGCCCCGCCGAGGGTGCTGGTCACTTGCCCCAGGTCGATGCGCGACATCCTGCCATCTTTGCTGCTGAGATCGATGTCCTGTCGCTTGTCCTTGTCCTTCAGCAGCACCTCGACCTTGACGTCACCGGCCTGGAGTACGTACAGGCCCGGCTTGAGGTTCTTGAATTCGAACTTGGCAAAAAACCCAACCTGCGCCATGTCCAGGACCTTGCCGGACTCGCCGTCCAGCAGCCTCACGATCGACCCGGAGGCGGGTTCCGTGCGGGTCTTGCCCACAAACCCGGATATCTTGAAAGCGTCTTTGGCGGCAGCGGCCGGCGCTGCGCCAATAACGAAGAAGCCCAAAACCAGCGGTGACAACCAGCGCAACATTTCCACTCTCCCTCCTCAGACAGCAACCCCGTGTCGGGACCGTAGGGTCAAGTATACACCCTCAGCGCCAACCTTGCAGTCTGGTGTATACTGAATACGAGCCGAGAAGCCAATAAGTGAGATCCGCGCCGATCGGCAACTGGGAAATCGCGCTGTCCGATAGAGACTCGCGAAGAAGCTCACGGCCAACAGGAGGAGCCAAACATGCGCATGTTGCTTAACGTCACCATCCCTCACGAACCATTCAACACGCTGGTGAGGGAGAAGAAAGCGGGAGCGATCATCGGGCGAATCCTCGAGGAACTTAAGCCCGAAGCAGTTTACTTCTTGGAGGAGAACGGAACACGAGGAGCAGTGCTGGTCGTTGATGTGGCCGAGCCGTCCCGGATTCCATTCTTCGCCGAGCCGTTCTTTCTGAACTTCAACGCTGACTGTAGGTTTCGCATCGCGATGTCTCCGGAGGACCTGGGCAGGGCCGGCCTGGACGACCTCGGCGACAAATGGCGCTGAGGGCGGCCCTGCTTCATCCGGCCGCAGCATCGGCAGGCCCGGGTTGCCGGAGGAACTCCTCGACCGCCCGCAGGAACTCCTCGGCGCGGTGAAGATCGCTGGGCAACCGGCCGGTCTTGGCGAAGAGCCTTCCGTATTCCCCGTGGACGGCGGCGTGTGAGGAGAATCTCAAGCCCTCGCCCTCCAGGCAGGCCACGGCGAGATAGAACATTGCGTAGTAGGTGCGGGAGATCGCGTCCTCAAGGTACCCCTGTCTTACGAGTTGGCTGGAGAGGATCAGCTTCTCCCGAGCCTTCTTGACCAGGATCGCCTGAACCTCGGTCACACTTCGACGCCCTCTCTGGACACGTTGCCCAGTAGCGGGGTATCGTCCCTGGTGTAACGCCCGTCATCCATGAACAGGCATTGAATCACCTCGTCGTGCTCGAGCGACAGTCCCGCAACAATCCCGCCGGTTCTTCGGACTTCTTGGCTCGGCCAGACCGGCCCCTTTAAGACCACCAGCACATCGATGTCGGAATACTGC